>ERZ837910.4341-NODE-4341-length-14020-cov-3.298890_pt1 | contig 14020 bp, 6 predicted proteins | sample MGYA00519940_ERZ837910 | MGnify/ENA primary metagenome ERZ837910 (study PRJEB31850, sample SAMEA3708825) | human gut metagenome | biome: human gut; feature: human-associated habitat; material: faeces | place: China | collected 2014 ... | reverse complement strand
GAACTTTTGTACACAAAAGTTCCCTTCCCCCCACAAAAAACCTTCCCTCTGCCTATTCTCCGTCCAGGATCATCTCAAGTACGGCGTCGGCCAGGAGGGCGGCGGCTTCGGTAACGCGGGGGGCCAGAGGCGGGGCCACAAGAATATCGGTAGTAAAATCGCCCACAAGAACAAGGTTGCCCAAGCTGCGGCGGCTCATGGGCGCGCCGCCGCAGCCGCCCATGCCGGAGGCGCTGGCCACGCGGCGGTCCAAGAGCAAAGCGTTTTCCACCAGCAGGCTTTTATCGTCCGGGCCGTCCAGGGCTTCCACCCAGATGGGGCAAACGGGCAGGATTGCGGGCAGGTTTTGGGGCGTAAGGCGTTCCTGGCGGGTCTGGACGTCCAGATCGGGGTTGAGTTCGCACAGTAATTCGGCCAGAGCCTCCACCTTAGGGCGGCCCACATGGCGGGGCCAGTACTGTTGGCGATTGAGGTTGGAAGCCTCCACCAGATCGTGATCCACCAGCAGCAGATGCCCCAGGCCACAGCGGGCCAGCATGAGGGCGGCGTTGGAGCCAAGGCCCCCGGCCCCGGCCACGCCCACCCGCGCGGCGCTAAGTCGGGCGCGCTGTTCCGGGGTGAAGTAACGTTCCAGACCGGTGTGCAGAAGATTGGGCATGGGATTTCCCTACTGGGCGCGCAGGCTGCCCATGAGGTCCATAAGGTTGCGGGTCTGGGCGGCCAGGTCGGCCACGGCCCGGGCGGCTTCGGTCATGGCCTGGGCGGTCTGGGCGGACATCTGGCTCACCTGACCCATGGTGCGGTTGATTTCCTCGCTGGCGGCGGACTGCTCTTCACTGGCCGCGGCAATGGCCCCCACCTGGTCAGCTGTGGTTTCCACCGTGCTGACGATAGCCTCCAACGCATCGCCGGACTGACGGGCAAAGTTTGTGGCCGCACCGATCTGCTCCACCGCCTTGTCAGCCGAAGCCGCACTCTGTGAAGCGCTGCCCTGGATGGCCTGAATAGCCGCGCCCACGTCATGGGTGGAGGCCATGGTCTTTTCAGCCAGCTTGCGCACTTCGTCGGCCACCACGGCAAAGCCGCGACCCGCCTCGCCGGCACGGGCGGCCTCGATGGCGGCGTTGAGGGCCAGCAGATTAGTCTGATCCGCAATATCTGAAATAACGCCCATAATGCGGCTGATGGCCTGGGTATGCTCCTCCAGTCGGGCCATATCTGCCTTGAGGTCCAAAGAAACGTGCTGCACGGCGTCGATGCTCTGCAGCGAACGGCGCACCACCGCAGCGCCGCTTTCGGCTTTTTCACGGGTTTCGGCAGAGGCTGCGGAGGCTGCGGCCGCGTTTCTGGCCACCTCCTGGACAGTGGCGTTCATCTGGGTCATGGCCGTGGCGGCCTCGGAAAGGCGCTGCGAGGTTTCCTGCGCGCCCCGGTCGGACTGCTCGATCTGCGCGGCCAGCACGGAAGAGGCCGAAGAAACCACCTGGGCCACTTCTTCCAGGCGCAGGGCAGCTTCGCGCATGGCCTGGGTCCGTTCCGCGGCCTGCTCCCCGGCTTCTTCGGCCTGCTGCAGAGCTGCCGTGGCCTTTTGGGATTGGGCTCGCGCGTTTTCCGATTCGCGGCGGGCCTGTTCCATATGTTTTTTCAGGGCCGCCACCATGGCCGTCATGTGGGCGTACACCCCGGTCTTGGGTCCGTCGTCGTTATAGCTGTAGTCTCCTTCGGCCACCCGCCGGGCAATGACGGCCAGCTCGCCGGGATCCTTACCCAACTGCAGCCCCACGGAACGCGTGATGCGCCAGGCAATGCCCAGGCTGATGAGCACGGCGGCCAGGGCCAGGGCCACCGTCATGCGGCGGGCGCGTTGGCCGATTTCCGCCGCCTGCCGCGCCACTTCGCGGCTGCCCGTGACGTTGAGCTCCACGGCCTGGGCGTAGGTTTTGCCCAGTTCGTCGAATACGGGCCGGTACTTGCTGTTGAACAGGGCGTTAGCCGGGCCGCGACGGCCGTCCAGCATATTTTTGACCAGTTTGGCGCGGATGGCGTCCTCTTCTTTGGACAAATCGGCAATGCGGGCCATGAGCGCCTTGTCGCGGCTGTCCGAAGCCGCCGGCTGCACATCAATAAGGGTGGCATAGAGGGCATAGTTCTTCTGGATGTCCGCCAGGGAAGCGGCCAGACTTTTTTCGTACTTGCGGATTTCATCCACATAGGTCTGCGAGAGGATAGAGGCCAGGTCGGCCCGCACGGCATTGAGGTCCACGTTCATAGACTGGATAGCAATGACCGAGGGCAGCCAGACGGCGTCCATTTCGTCGATGCGCTCGTTCATGGCGGCAATATTGCGCAACGCCGCCGCAGAAAGCACCAGAAGCACGGTGATGACGCAGCAAAACGATAAGGCCAGCTTGGTGCTCAATTTCATGGGCGTTCTCCAGCGCATATTTCAGGACGGCCGTCGGCAAAATCCGGGCCGCACCCGGCAGCGTAAAAAAAACGTTTGCGTGGATATTTTTTGCACTTTTCCTTTTCGGCTGCAATCACAATGCCATTACCCCCAGGGTGACGCCACACAGGCCGCAGCAGACGACATTTAGTAAAAATCTGCGCAAATCGCGTTGTTGCCCCTTATGCTTTGGCTCCCCCGGTCGATGAGAGGCTTCTATATCCGTACGCTGCACGGCCGCAGCCCACTGCGAAAACAATACAATTTTGTTTTTTCAGTACAAAATAATTGCAGCCCCACGCGCGGGCATGACGCGGCGAAGGCCGCTGCCGCGCCGACGGCGTATTGGCATGGCCTTTGCTGACAAACGGACGCAACGCTGAAAATGACAATCCCTCATGCGGCTCTACGGCCGCGCAAAAAAGTGAGTTCCCCATGTCGGACGCCGGAACGCGCACGCAGACCTCGCTGAAGACCCTCCTTCCCCTTATGCCGGAAATCCGGCGCTGCCAGGATGTTTTTGCCCAGCTGGAACGCAAGTGGACCTGGATTGCCCTGACAGGCAAGATCAACTGCAACGCCATTGCGGCCACCCTGTTCGACTTCATCTTCAAGACCAGAGACACCTTTGCCGCCCTGCGGCAAAACCTCTCCGCCATGCTGGCCGAAAAATCTTTGGACAGGGCTATCCGGGAAATGGCCCCCGTGGCCCAGGTGGCCATTGACATCATCAAGCGTAATCTCTACGAACGCACGGCGGACGTGAGTTTTTTGGCCACCGACGCGGATATTGTCCATTTTCTCTGTCATCCCCGGCCGGACGCGGCAGCCATGCGCGAGCGGCTGGCCGCCTATCGCGCCAACTACACGGTGTACCAGGATATTCTCATTCTGGACCCCAACGGTAATGTGCGCGTGCAGCTGGACACGCGCCGGCCCGTACGCCGTTCGTGCGACCCGCTTATCGCCCAGGCCCTGGCCTCGCATGAATATGTGGAAGCCTTCGGCCAGACGGATCTGGTTCTGGACGGCCGTGCGGCATTGGTCTACGCCCACGCCATCCGTGCGGAAGGCGAAAGCGCTCCTTTGGGCGTGCTTTGCCTGGTCTTTGATATGGACGGCGAGGTGGCGGATCTTTTCGCCGGGCTGTCCCGCTTTGCCGACGACATGGTCATTCTGCTGCTGGACGACCAGGGCACAGCCTTTGCCGGCAGCGACAAGGCCCTGGCCCCCTTGGGCCGCCGCTACCGCCCTTCGCCCCAGGACGGCTATGCCGTGACCCGCTTCGGCAACGAAACGGGGCTGGCGGTAACCCGAAGTTCAGCGGGCTATCAGGGTTATACGGGCCAGCACTGGCAGGCGCATGTGCTGCGCGGGGCCTACAGCGCCTTTGCCCGCCGCCGTGCGGAAACCGGCCTGGATACGGCCCTGGTGCGGCGCGAAGCCGAATTTTCCAGCCAGCTCATCAGCATTGAAGAACAGGCCGGGGATGTGCTGGGCGACCTGACTCTGGCCGCCCAGAATGGGCAGATCATGGCCGCCCGCCAAAGCTCCAACGCCAAGGAAGAAGAACGCGGCGCGGCCCAGGCCCTGCCGCCCATTCTGGACGCCGTACGCCAGATGGGCGGCCAGATGGAACGCGAATTCCACTATTTTACCGACGGGCTGCTCAATACGGTTACGGCCTCGCGCCTGCGCGACGCGGCCTTTCTGGCCTCCATCACCGTGGAAATCATGGACCGCAACCTTTACGAGCGCGCCAACGACTGCCGCTGGTGGGCCCTGACCCGCGACTTCCGCGCCGCTCTGGCCAAGCCCGCCCTGGACCCGCAGGATCTGCGGCAACTGGAAGGCATCCTCGCCTACATCAACAGCTACTACACGGTCTATGCCAACCTGTTTCTCTACAACGCCCAAGGGAACATCTTGGCCTGTTCGCAGGAGGCGGAACGCTTCCGCTACGGCAGCCAGGTGGCCGAAGACTACGCACGCCGAACCCTGAGCCTGGACCACCCGGAAGACTACGCCGTTTCCGCCTTTCGGCCCACCGATCTCTACCATCCTGCAGGCGAGCCGCAGCCGACCTACATCTACAGCGCGCCGGTCTTTCCTCTGCAGGGGGGCAGGCCCGTGGGCGGCATAGGCATTGTGTTCGACGCCCTGCCCCAGTTTGGCGGCATGCTGCAGGAAACCCTGCCCAAAGACGCGCAAGGCGTGGTGCGCAAGGGCGCTGCGGGCCTGTTTGTGGATGCCGGGGGCACCGTCATCGCCTCTTCTCTGCCGGACCTGCCTCCGGGCGCGGCCTATCGCCTCCACAAGGAATGGCTGACCCTGGACGAAGGCGAAAGCCGTTCCTATCTCGAATCGCAGGCGGGCGTGCTCTACGCCATGGGCTGTGCGCGTTCGCGCGGCTACCGCGAATACAAACGCGACAATCGCTACCGCAACGACATGTACTGCGTTATGCGGCTGCCCATCTGACCGCAGCGCTCTAAGGCAGCCGGCACATCCAGGGCATTGCAGCGCTGCAATGCCCTGGCGGTTGCGGAAGCAGACGCCCGCCATAGAGGCACAAACGCAGCTGCAGCTGTTGTGACGCGGGCGCTGCGGATGAGGACAGCAGCGCAATGTCTTTGCGCGGGTAAGCGCCGGAATGAGCGTGCCGTAAACTTTGAGAAGACATATTCTCAAAGGTAATCTGCTCCATGACTCGCCTTGACGCGCATCCGCCCGTTCCGCTCCTCCGTGCGGCGCTTCGGTCTTGACGGGTCGAATACTTCCTAGCTATCATTCTCAGTTCAAACGTTTTACACACCCGGCTTGCAGGAACCGCGCCATGAACCAGACTTTGTCCACAGAGCTTTTGCCGGAATGGCAGAGGATCGTCGACCTCATTGCCCATATCGCCAAGGTGCCCGTGGGCCTCATCATGGGTCTGCGGGACAACACCCTCACCGTGCTGGTTTCCAGCCGCACCAAGGGCAATCCCTACCGGGCGGGCGAAACGACCAGCCTGCCCGACTCCGGGCTCTACTGCGAGCACGTCATCCGGTCGCAGCAGGCTTTGCAGGTTCCGGACGCGCTGCAATCCCCCCAATGGGACCATAATCCCGACCTGGCTCGCCACATGGTGGCCTACCTGGGCTTTCCCGTGCGCTACCCGGACGGCACGCCCTTTGGCACCATTTGCCTGCTGGACAGCAAAGAACACCACTTTTCGCAAGAAGTCACTGAACTTATTGAACGAATGCGCGCCCTCATTGAGGGCAATCTCAAAATGCAGAACCTGCTCAATCAGAACGCCAAAAGGGTGTCTGAAATCCACGAAAAAAACCAGAGGCTGGAAAAGCTCCTCCAGGCCCTGGACGAAAGCGAAAAAAAATTCCGCTTTATTACCGAAAATACCGTGGACTTCATCTGGATGTACAATGTCAGCAAGAGACGATTTCTCTATGCAAGCCCAGGCCTCAAGCAGCTCACCGGGCAGGAGGCCGAAACTCTGCTCACCATGCCTCTTCATAATATTGTACTGCCGCAGTATCTGGACAACATTAAACGCAATATGCAGAATGCCGTGCGCAAGTTGCGGGAAAACCCCACTACAGAACCCGTTTCACAGAGTGAAATTCAGCAGTATCGCGTGGACGGCAGCGCCGTGTGGGTAGAATACAAAGTCAAATATCTGATCAATCAGGAAGGGGACGTGGAAGCGGTGGGCGTCAGCCGCAATATTGAAGAACGCAAACGCAGGGAACAGGAAATCAGATTCCTCAGCACCCACGACTATCTGACCAAGACGCACAACAGGCTGTACCTGTATGCCGAGGCTCGCAAAGAAATAGCCTTGACGGAACGGAGCGGCCGCCCCCTGGCCATGCTCTTTTTTGACCTGGACGGCTTCAAGGCCGTCAATGACCAGCACGGCCACGCCGTAGGCGACGCGGTGCTGCAGCGGACCACCCATGTGGTGATGCAAAACCTGCGCAAATCCGACGTGCTGGCCCGCTACGGCGGTGAAGAGTTTGTCGTCCTCATGCCGGACATGCCCCTGGAGGCGGCCCACAACGCGGCCGAACGCATCCGCCTGGCCGTGGAAGCCGAACCCATGCCCAAGGGCCTGACCATGACCGTCAGCATCGGCGTGGCCGTACGCGCCCCCCACGAAAGTCTTGAACAGTGGGTAGACCGGGCGGACAGGGCTATGTATGAGGCCAAGGACCAGGGCCGCAACTGCTGTATAGTCAGCTCTTCGGCCCCACCCGGCCCCTAGAGCATTTAACACTTGAAATGCTCGCTTACGGCAGGCAAAAGCCTGCCTTCTCGCATTTCGTGGCAAGGATTTTCAAGAAAATCCTTGCAGAGCCGTTAGCTCATTTCATTCGCTAACGGCTCTAGAGCAGCGCACCCTTGGGAATTGTCTTCTCAAAGTTTACGACACGCTCGTTAGCGCTTAACGACACAAAGACATTGCGCTTAACCTGCGTGACGGGCGCCTGCTTACACAACCGCCAAGGCCTTTCAAAGTTGAAAAGCCCCGAACCGCGCGGGCAACGCGCTCAGTAATTGTACTTCCAGCGAAAGCCGCCCCAGGTGCCGCCCTCTTCCGTGCGCAACTCCAGGTTGGCGCGCGAGGTCAGCTCCCATTGGATGATGAAGGCGGTACTGCCCTGCTTCATGCCCTGCTGTACGCCCACATAAAGCTCTTCTGTAAGGTATTTGCCCATTTCCACAGAAGCGCCGGCGGTCATATCCTCACTGTTCTCGCCGGACCCGCCGGACGTGCTCCGCCCGCTGTCCGTATTAAGGCGCAGCACATCCACGCCCAGCGTCTTGCGACCCAAATCTGAAAAGCTGCCCCCGCCGCCGCTGCCAAAACCGGCCAACTGGGCCACGGCTGCGGCCAGGCGCAGGTTTTCCAGCCGCCCCAGTTCACTGGTGCTCTTGCCAAACAAAATCTGGGCCAGGATCTCGTCCCTGGGCATTTCCGGCTCGCTACGCAGCGCCAGCTGCAGTTTGCGCGCGGTGCCAGTGAGGGCAATGTAGGCCGTAAGCTCCGGCGTTTCATTGCTCAGCAGCAGATCCAGCATGGGGTTGCCGGGCGAACCGCCGGCAAAGCCCACCCGGCCGCGCGACAACTTGAAATTTTTGCCCATGAAGTCCAGGCTGCCTCTGGCCGCCTCCACCTGACCGTCAATGATGGGCGCGGCGGGCGTACCGCCCACATGCATGTCAGCCCGCCAGACGCTCTTCAGCCCGTACCCTTCCACGGAAAACCGGCCGGGCATGACCAGGCGCAGGTCCAGCAGACCGGCGGGCTCTGTGGCTTTGGCCGGTGGCGCGCCCTTGGTTGAAGGCGGAGATGCGGCGGATTTGGCCGCCGCCGGGGCCGGAGCCTCGCTGAGGGGCAAGGTGGTCACCGTGCCCGTTACCGCCAGCTTGTTCAGCCAGACTTCGCCCTGATTCACGCGCACTTCACCGCGCACTTCCGGGGCCGCAGCCGTGCCCGTTACCGCGACTCGGCCAGAAAGGTCCACGCGCACGTCGCGCCGCCGCAAAGGCCGCAGCCGGTCCAGAACCGTCACAATATCCAGGCCCGCACCGTCCAGGCCGGCCTGGCCCGTGACCCGCAGGCTGCCGCCAAGGCCGTCGGCCGCGGCCAGACGCAGACGGGCCTTGCCCGGCTTCATGCCTTGCTGTTCCAGATCCACCCGCAGGTTGATGTCCTGCAGTTGCGCGCCCAGCTGCACATTTTCGTAGCGGCCGCCGTCCATCTGCACAAAACCCTTGACCGCCGGGGCTGCCGGACTGCCGCCCAAATCCAGAGAAAGATCCAGCTGTCCGCCCAGGCGCTGGTCCGCCACGGGCACCAGGCTCCAAAGCGGCCCCACCGCCCCCTTCCAACGCACCACCCCTCTCAGGGGGCCGTGCATATCTGGCGTAGGCAGACCGTCCGGCCCAAACCGCAGAGGCAAACGCGCCTCCAACCGACAAACGCTGCCGCCCAGAGCCCGCACGCTTTCCGGGTCCAACAGCAGACGCAGGGCCAGGGCATCCCCACCGCCGCGCTCTATCTTGCCTGTAAGGGTCAAATGCAGGGGCTTGAGCGGGCTGTTGGGCAGCCGCAGATCCCGCACCTCCAGGCGCAGGTCGCCGCCAGGGGCAGCGGCCTTGCCGCTGAACTGGACCTGCGCCGCCACCACGCCTTCGGGCACGGCCTCCGCCAGGGTTCGCCAGGGGGTCAAATCCAGATTTTCCAAAGAGAGCCGCGCCGTCATCCCCGTTGCGTCCTTGCTGCCCTGCGCCCGCAGCCGCCCCGAAGGGCTGAGCCGCAAGTCCAGGCCCTCCAGGCCGAAGCCGTCCTCGCCATAGCGCAGCTGCAAACCGGGAGCCGCCGTGAAGCCCAGCTTTTTCTTCTCCAGGCGGGCCTCCAGGCGGTCCACCACAACGCTGCCGGGCTGCCAGCGCAAGGCCGTATGCGCGACCACAAAGCCGCTGGTCCGCAGTTCGGCGTTGAGGGGGCCGTGCAGTGAACCCTGGGCGCGCAGATGCGCCCCCAGCTGCAAGGCGGCCTGCCGCAACTCCGTCAGGTCCAGGCTGGCCTCGGCCAGGGCCTTGCCCCAGAGGTCCGCCAGCCGCACCGTGCCCGCAAGCCCACGCACCTGCAAAGGCTCCGCCCCCGCCGCCGTGTAGACAAGACGCGGCACGCGCCAGCCCAACGTCACCTCCTGCACTGCGGGCACGGGGGCGACGGGCGCGGTGGACGTCGACGGCAAGGAGGACGTCTGCAGCCCTGAAGGCTGCGGGGCGGGAGACGGTGGAACGGCCTGCGCCACCGCTGTGGCCGCAGACGGCTGCGCCGCCGGGGGGCGGAACGCATCCGTGGAAGAACCGGAGGAAGTAGCGGCCTGGGAACGCAGCTGCAGGGAAAGGGCCGCCTCGCCGGAAAGGCGTGCGCCGGGCAGCAGAGCGGCAAGGGCCTGCCAGTCGGCCACGCGCACGCTCAGCTCCCCGTCCAGCGCGGGGTAGGGGCTGCCCTGCGGCAGTACGGCACACACAGCGCCCGTAGCCGCCACACCCGCCGTCAGGCTGGAAAGTTCACGCAGCCCCGCACGCAGGTCCGTGCCCGCGCGCGCAGCAAAAAGCACGGCATGGGTTTTGAGTGCCCGCCCGTCCAGCGCGCCGGCAAGGTCCAGAGTCACGGTCAGCTCCGGAGCGGCGGCCGACGAAGAAGCCCCGGTCGCGACGGGCGCAACAACGGGCGCGGCATCGGGCTCATCCGGTCCGTTGCCCCGCTCCCCGGCCGCGGAGACAGGTTGCAAAACTGCGGCCGCCGTACTACCGGAGGCGCTGACCTGCGCACTTTCGGCGGGAGCCGCGACGTCGGCCGGCGTCGGCAGCAGCGCTGTCCAGCGCAGGGGCTCGGCCGCAAGCCGCAGGGTTGTGCCTGTCAGGCTGTGGCCCCCGGCGCGCACATTTGCACAGTCCAGCGTGAGCAGGGTGCGGGGCGCTGCCAGCGGCCCCTGGGCGGTCAGGTCCAGGCGCAGGGGCGCGCCCAGCATATCCAGGGGTGAGGCGACGCCCTGCGCGGCGGCAACGGCGGACGCCTCGCCCGAAGCTGGAGCGGATGCTGCCTGCGTGGTTGTGGTCGCCGGAGTTGCCGCGGCAGGCGGGGTCAGGCCCACGCCCAAGGCCAGATCCAGAGGGCCGCTCAGCCAGGAACCTGTGGTCGGGCTGGTCCAGACGGCGTGGCCGTCCACCTGCAGCGGCCCCGCAGTCAGGCGCAACGCTGTAAGCCCGGCGGAAAGCCCTGTGGCCGGACCCGCGTCCTCAGGTGCGGTGAGCCCGCCCTCCAGGCCCAAGGTCAGGGCCGCGCCTTGGGCCAGCACAGCGGCGGGCCGGCGGCCTGCGACGCGGTTCCGGCGGGTGCCGGGGTCAGGGCGGCCGTAAGGGAGGCCGTGGCCTTGAGGGACGCGCGCCCCCCCTGCCGGACCGGGGTCAAAGCCGCTTCCGCCTGCAGTGACGCGGCGGCGCAGACGGCGCCGCTCAAAAAGAAGGCCGCGCCCGTGGTTGGGGCCAGCGTGGCCATGGCGCGCAGGTGCGCGCCTGCCGTCCCCGCCTGCGCCTGCAGTGTCAGATCCACGCGTAAAGTCTGCGGCGCGGCCGGGGCCGGATTTGCAAGGGCCGCCCCGTCGCCGACGGGTGTGGCCTGTGCTGCCGCGTTGTTTTCGGACGTCAGTTTTTCGGGCGCAACCTTCGCCGACGGGCTCTTTGCAGCCGCCCCTTGCTCCAATGAACTGTTCTCCGGCCCGGACAGCGCCGATGCAGACGGCCCGGGCGCGGGCGGCAGGCTTGCGCCCAGCAGGTCAGCGGGCAGACGCGCGTTTTCCAGGGCCACTTCCTCCAGGCGCACCTGGGGCAGCCAGCCGGGCAATTGCGCCGCTGCCCGCACCGCTTGCCCCAACAACTGCCGCAAGCCCGCTTCAGTGAGCGGAGGCGTGGGCTCCGGCGGCGGGCCGGGCGGCAGCTGTGGCCGCCGCAGCAATGTCGCATTCTGCACGCGCAGTTCCGCAATGCGCAAAGCCCCCGGCAGGGCCTGCCAGTCCCAGACAAAGCGCACGCTGGGCACCCGCAGCCAGAGGCCCTGGCCGTCGTACAGCTCCAGCCCCAGCTGTGCGCCGAAGGGCAGCGGGCCCGCAAGACTGGTGATGCGCACGCGCAGACCTTCCGGCGCGGCGGGCGCTTCCGCAGGCGCGCCGGGCGGCGGAACAGAACCGGCGTCCAGGGTGACAGGCCGGTCCAGGGCGGCATTGATCCGTTCCACCAGCCAGCCCTGCACCGCAGGGCTGCGCAGGGCCAGCACCGCGCCGACCGCAACCAGGGCGAGCAGCAGCACCAGGCCCGCCAGCGCACGCCACAGGACGCGCCAGATCCGCCACCAGGCGCGGGGCCGGACAGGGGGCCGGGCCGGGCCGGAAGCCGGTGGGCCGACGGGAGCCGACGGCTGCGGGGGACGGACGTCGGGGCTGGCGTCCGGAAAGCGGGGAGGAGTGGGAGCCGCCATCAGAAAGACTGTCCTATACTTATGTAGACCTGTACGGGCGGGTCGCCGTCAACAGGCTGCAGGGGCACGCCCACGTCCAGGCGCAGGGGGCCTATGGGCGTGTAGTAGCGCAGGCCCAGACCCGTGCCCCAGTTCATGTCGCCCAAAATGCGCGGCAGTTCGTCCCTGTAGACCATGCCGCCGTCCAGAAAGGGCACCAGGCCGACGTTTTCCGCCACTTTAAAGCGGGCCTCCAGGTTGACCACCTGGTAGGAGCGGCCGCCCAGGGGGTCGCCCCCGCTGTCGCGCGGGCCCAGCGACTGGTAGGCGTAGCCCCGCACAGACCCCGCTCCGCCCGAATAGTAGCGCAGGCTGGCGGGGATGGTGCGCAGATCCGCGCCCGCAAGGCCCCCGGCCTCCACCCGGCCCGCCAGAACCAGAACATCGTCCGGCCGCCCCTTAGCCGTGCGAAAAGGCGCATAATAAGCGCTGCCGCCCACGCTGCCGCCCAGGGCGTTGAAAGATTCCTCATAAAAGCCTGTGTACGGCCGGAACTTGACAAAAAGTTCCGAACCGCGCGTAGGATTGAGGATATTGTTGCGCGAATCGCGCCGCAGGCCTGCGCGCGGGCCAAAAAAACCGTAGCCCTGGGCGTCGCGCTCATTATCCTTGATGGAACCGCTCTCGCCGCCCAGCCCCAGACTGCCCCACCAGTGCCGGGAAAGACGGCGCTCCACATCCGCCCCGGCGTTGCCGGCGATCTTTTCGTAAGCCTGGGTGTTTTCGCGCAGGGCCGAGGCCGAACCCAGCAGGCGCTGCTCCCGGCCAAAAAAAGCAGGCTTCTCGAAAGCCGCTTTAAGGCCTTGGGTTTCGGTGGCTATGGGCGCGGTAAGAGTGAGCTTTTCGCCGTTGCCGAAGAGATTGCGGTGCTGCCAGAAGCCTTCCACGCCCAGGCCCGTATCTGTATCATAGCGGGCACTGCCGCCCACGGAGCGGAAGGGGGCCTCGGCCACCTCCACTTCCACGGGCAGCACGGCCAGGCCGTCGGCTCCGGACCGCGCCCCGCCATCCGCACCGGCGGCAAGGGCCGCTGTCTGCGGTCGGGCCTCCACTGTGCGAAAAATGCCCAAGGCGCGCAGTTGGTTGGCGTAGTCTTCCACCTTATCCGCGTTCCAGGGGTCTTCCCCCGGCTGCCAGGGGGCCAGACGCTGCACATAGGCCGCGCTGACGTCCTCATTGCCGCGCACCGTCACCCCGCCCATGAGTGCAGGGGGCCCGGTGCGGATCACAATGCGCGCCAGCAGCTGCCGTTTTTCCCTGTCCAGGCTGTAATGAGCGTCCGCCACTGCGGCCAGGGGGTAGCCCCGCTTTTGCAGCCTCTGGGGCAGGGCCTCCACCGCCGCCAGCATGTCTGAAGCCGTCACCGGCTCCCCCACCAGGACGCCGGGCAGGGTGCGGGGAAATTTGGGCGGCGGCACGGGCTCCGTCTCCCACCCCCAGAAGCCCGTTTCACGCACGCGGTTACGAAAAGCCTCGGGCAGCACGGGTTCCGGCTCATAGATCACGTCCGCCGCGCCCAGCGTGTAGCGCGGCCCGGGCTGCAGGGACAGGGTCACCGTCACGGGCCTGGCTTCCTGGTCCAGACTGAAGGCGGCCGTGCCCTCGTAATAGCATTGGGACTGCAGGAGCTGCCCCGCCGTGTCCACATCCAGACGGGCGCGCCGCTCCAGGGCCAACAGACTGTCCGGCGGCTCTTTGACGAGTTGCTCCAGCTGGCTCAGGCCGCGCATTTTGTCGGCCAGCCCCCCAGCTTCCTTGTCAACGGGCTCCCGCACCACAATCCTGACCTTATAGGGGATGGGCTCGCCCTCCCAGGCGGCTTCGTCCTTGGCCGCGTCCCCACCGGACTGCCCCGCTCCGGCAGCCGCGGGATCGGACGGCGCGGCGTCCTTGGCGGCAAGCAGGCCGCAGCCGCCCAGCACCGGCCAGAGCAAAAGCCACAGCAAAGCCCAGGTCCGCCGCGCCCGCGCCGACAAACCACCACAGCAGCGGCGGCGCGGCAGGAGGGCACAGAACCTATGATCGCTGCGGCACAAACTCATGCGATTACTATACGCAGCTCTTTGCCTGTAAGCAAGAAACATTCGCAACTCTACTGCAGCCAGGCCACTTGGCAAGGCCGCGCCGCTCTGGTACCACGACAAGAGGGGTGCGGAACCCCTTTTCGGGAAGGCTGTTCACCGTTCCGAACCCCCAAGCCCAGGGAGTATCCACAATGAACTATGACCTCTGTCTGCATATGGACGCCGACGACCCCGCCGCCCTGCGCCTGACGCTCAAAAACGCCTTCAATTATCTGAAGGCCCTGCCGGACCAGATTTTCCAGCTGGTGCTGGTGGTCAACGGTCCCGGGGTGCGCCAGTTTGTGCTGCACAACGCCGGCGGCGCGGCTCTGGCCGCCGCCGTGACGGCCGCCGAGGCGGGCAAGTCCGTCGTCATGCTTGAGAAGATGGACATCTACGGTGGCAACACCA
>ERZ837910.4336-NODE-4336-length-14045-cov-6.732666_pt1 | contig 14045 bp, 9 predicted proteins | sample MGYA00519940_ERZ837910 | MGnify/ENA primary metagenome ERZ837910 (study PRJEB31850, sample SAMEA3708825) | human gut metagenome | biome: human gut; feature: human-associated habitat; material: faeces | place: China | collected 2014 ... | reverse complement strand
CTCCGGAACAGATGTGTCTGCCAAAGTCCTTGCGATGTACGCAGACACTAGAACTTCGTCAATGGAACCCCAGTGGCTTGCCGCTGGGTTAAGTCAGCATAAGATTCCGGGAGATATTCTGTTTAATGTGACTGCCGATGGAAAGATTCAAATTACAGAAGGCCAGGATTGGAAATATGAGAATGGCAAGAATGTAATTGAAGAAGTAGTGGACGACGCAGGCAATGTGATTTATCTTATTCGCGATGTCAGAAATCCTGAAGAGGAAGAAGAAACAGAACCTGATGGACCGACAGATCCTCATCAGTCTGAGACAACAACACCAGAGGAGACAACTACTTCTGAGGAAGAAACAACACCAGAGGAAACAACGACTTCTGAGGAAGAAACAACACCAGAGGAAACAACGACTTCTGAGGAAGAGACAACTCCAGAAGAAATGACTGTTTCTGAGGAAGAGACAACAACATTGCCTTCACCAGATGATGAAGAATCTACACCAGAAGTTACCACTCCAGCAGCCAATACAACAACAACTGCTGCGGAAACAACGGTTAGTGAAACGCCGACAACAACGCCTTCATCTGAAAGAGTAATTCTTGGTATTGAAGACATGAGCAGAACCATTGGTATGGCACTAGCTGGATTCGGAGCAATTATGCTTACAGCACTGATCTGGCTGTATCTGCGCAGCAAAAAGGCATAACAAATCACGCAGTAAAGAAAGTTTGCTAATAAGCAGGACACCGCCTCGGCAATGACAAATGCAGGGGCGGTGCCCTTCGTTTGTAACACAATTGACATATATTTGCATTTGTTTTATCATGGTATTGCATGTGAAAAGTCGCATGCAGAAAGGAAATGTATCAATGAGTGAGAATGTAAATGTATGTGAGTATATAGAATCAAAATGTGTTCATGTTGAGGCAGATTGCTTTGACCTTGAACAGATCATGGAGAGTGGACAATGCTTCAGAATTTATAAACTTTCTTTGCAGGAGCAGGAAAAGCTTTGCAAAAGCAAGGGTTTGGAGAATTGTGAAAGCATGGCATGGTATCGAGTCATGGCTGCAGATAAAAAAGTTTTTGTTTGCCAGAATGGTGTCCATCTGATATTTTTTTGCAGCAAAGAGGAATACAAGCAGTTCTGGTGTCATTACTTTGATTTGGATTTTGATTACCGCAGTTATGAAAAGGCAATTGATGCGGATGACAATTATCTAAAGTCTGCATTTGCATATGGAAAAGGTATCCGTATTTTGAACCAGGATCCATGGGAAATGCTCATCACCTTTATAATTTCACAAAGAAAAAATATTCCAGCAATACGTCAGGCAGTGGAAAGCTTGTCGACGACATGCGGAACATGTATAGATAAGGAAAATGAGTTTTTTGCATTTCCAACGCCGACGCAGCTAGCAGGATTAAGCTTGTCTGATCTGCAGGATCTTTCTTTGGGATATCGGGCAAAATATGTGTATGAAGCTGCCCAAAAGGTAGCATCCGGGGAATTAGACATAAAAAAATGGGCTATGCTTGGTGATGACGACTTGCATAAAGCACTTCTTTCATGTTATGGCGTTGGTGAAAAGGTTGCAAATTGTGTGGCGTTGTTTGGATATCATCGTATAGGTGCATTTCCAGTAGATGTATGGATTGATCGAATCCAGAAAACATATTATAACGGAAGCTTCCCAGTAGAAAAATACGAAGGATTTGCCGGTGTCATGCAGCAATATATGTTTTATTACGAAAGAAAAATGGCCACAGATCATTCAAAAAAAGCACGTAAACAGTCGGAAAAATAGAATAATTCATATTTATTTCACACAAAATTTAGCACTCTCACCTTGACAGTGCTAATGAAAAGGGGTATGATACGAATAGGCTAAAATATGCCGAAAGCTTTGGAAATCCAAGGCAGAATGTGAGGTGCTTATGGAAGTAGATGACAGGCCGAACAGGCCAAAAAAACCGATGCTGACCTATTGGGTCATTGCCATCATTGTGTTTTTGATTTTAAATACATTTGTATTTCCGAATCTGTTTAGACGACAGGTAGAGCAGACGGATTACAGCACATTTCTCCAAATGATCGAGGAAAAGAACATTGGAGAAGTCAGTGTAGAAGATACGCAGATTACCTTCTCAGACAAGAGTGGTGGGCATATTTACAAGACAGGAACAATGAACGATCCTGATCTTGTAAATCGTCTTGAGGAAGCTGGTGCTGTATTTAGTAAGCCAATTGTTCAGCAGATGGGTATGCTTGAATATATGTTGATAAGCTATATTCTTCCAATTGCTCTTTTTGCTCTTTTGGGATGGTTTCTTTCCAGAAAAATGATGAGCAAGATGGGCGATGGAGAGAGCATGATGACCTTTGGCATGGGCGGCGGCTCCAAGAGCAATGCCAAAGTTTATGTAAAGTCTGTTGATGGTATTAAATTTAAAGATGTTGCCGGAGAGGAGGAAGCCAAAGAACTTCTTCAGGAGATCGTTGATTTCCTTCATAATCCGGAAAAGTATCGTGAGATCGGTGCGAAAATGCCAAAAGGTGCGCTTCTTGTAGGCCCTCCTGGAACTGGTAAGACAATGCTTGCCAAAGCAGTAGCTGGTGAAGCAGATGTTCCGTTCTTCTCCATTTCAGGTTCCGAATTTGTTGAGATGTTCGTTGGTATGGGTGCCGCAAAAGTAAGAGATCTGTTTAAACAGGCCAATGAAAAGGCTCCATGTATTGTTTTTATCGACGAGATTGATGCAGTTGGAAAGAAAAGAGAGAGTGGTCAAATCGGCGGCAATGATGAGCGTGAGCAGACGTTAAATCAGCTGCTGTCAGAGATGGATGGTTTTGATGGTTCTAAGGGTGTTGTCATTTTGGCAGCGACAAACCGTCCGGAGTCTCTAGACCCTGCACTTCTTCGTCCAGGCCGTTTTGACCGCCGTATTCCGGTTGAACTGCCTGATCTTAAGGGTCGTGAGGATATTTTGAAGGTACATGCGGCAAAGATTAAGATTGCAGACAATGTTGACTTTAACGCAATTGCGCGAACAGCAGCAGGTGCATCTGGTGCTGAGCTTGCCAACATTGTTAATGAGGCAGCACTTCGTGCCGTTCGTGATGGAAGAAAATTTGCAACACAGACTGATTTAATGGAAAGTGTTGAAGTAGTTATTGCTGGTTATCAGAAAAAGAACCGTATTCTTTCAACGAAAGAAAAACTGGTCGTTTCGTATCACGAGGTCGGACATGCGCTTGTAGCAGCGCTGCAGACAAATTCCGCACCAGTGCAGAAGATTACGATCATCCCGCGTACATCAGGTGCGCTTGGCTTCACAATGCAGGTTGATGAAGGCGAAAAGTATTTGATGACAAAGGAAGAACTTGAAAACAAGATTGCAACCTTTACCGGAGGACGCGTGGCAGAGGAGCTTGTGTTCGGTGATGTGACAACAGGTGCATCAAACGATATTGAGCAAGCAACGAAGCTTGCACGTGCAATTATCACAAGATATGGCATGAGTGAGTTCGGTATGGTAGCAATGGAAAGCTTAAATAATGTTTACTTAGGTGGAGATACCAGTATGAGCTGTTCACAGGAGACAGCTGCAAAGATCGATGATCTTGTAGTAGCTCTTGTGCAGAAGCAGTATGAAAAGGCAAAGAATCTTTTAAATAGTCATATGGACAAGCTTCATGAGATTTCAAAGTTCCTTTATGAGCACGAGACAATTACGGGTGAGGAATTTATGGAAATCTTAAATCGTCCACAGATTGTTGCACAGGATTAAGCACAGATTTTGTCACAAAATAAATGAATTTGACGATGATTGCAAAAGAGATTAAATTTACCGTCATATTTTTGATCAAAAAAATACAAAAAGTTAATAAAATGCTAATTTTATTCATTGTAATTATTAAGAAAATGCGGTAATATAATCTCGTTGCCTTAGAAAAAAAGTATTGCCCACATGGCAGGATTTATTCTGGGAGCAAAAAAACAGCTGTAAAAACAGAAGATACTGTTGTCTAAATTAAGGTACAGAAAGGGATATCGTGATGTTAGAATTAACAAACACAGAACAAGTGATCATGAAATGTATCTGGGAAATTGGTGACAATGTAGCTGTAGCAGACTTGTTAGAGCGTCTGAAGACAGAGTATGGTAAAGAGTATGCTAGAACAACAATTAGCGTATTTATGTCCTACCTGCGTGACAAAGGCTATGTAACATATGAAAAGAGAAGTCATGCATATGTTTATAAACCATTAATCTCAGAACAAGATTATCAGAAAGAGTTGATGAAGCGCTATCAGAAGACTAGCTTTAGTGGTTCTGCGGTAGAGTTCATCCGTGCTTATCTTGACAGTCAGGAACTGACAGCCGAAGATCTTAAGGCTATTCGTGAACTGGTTGAGAAGAAGCAGCAGGAAGTAAAGTAAAATACAAAATGAGTAATAAGCAATAAGAAAGGGAATCACCGCAAGGTGGTTCCTTTTTATGTGGCGGGATTGTCAAAAGTGTGGTAAACTGGTATGGTAGAAAAAAACCAGATACACTCGTGATATAGATCTGGATAAAAAATAGACAAAGCAGTACAGGAAAGGGAGGACATGCAATATGGCGAATCGTATCAATAAGATTATTTCGACAAAGGCAAATACATTGTATGCGATGAAAAACCTGATCAAAAAGGCAAGCATTGAGGAAATGTATATCCTTAGAGTTGAAGACTTCTGGCGCAATAAAAATCAAGTCTGCACAGAGATTATGGAAAAATTTGGTGGCTGCAGAATCGTTGTGCGAAGCTCCTCTACGCAGGAAGACTGTATGAAGTCCTCAAATGCAGGACATTATAAAAGTATTCTTGATGTAGATTCAGCGAGTCGTGCGCAGATCGTAGAATCAATCGAGGCTGTAATTCAGTCATATGAAAAAGATATAAAGGGTATTTCAAATGAGCAGGTACTGATCCAGCGCCAGGCAATAGACGTGTGTGTCAGCGGTGTTGTCTTTTCACGTGACTTAAAAGGAAAGCGACCATATTATCTTGTTAATTACGATGACTTGGGGTCAACAGACAGTGTAACAAGCGGTCGTGGCGGCAAAACGCTTTGGATTGCGAGAAATGTTTCACTTTATCAGCTTGAGGAGCGCTGGCGCAATTTGATTACAGCAGTAACAGAAGTAGAGAGCATCATAGAGGATATTCCGCTTGATATTGAATTTGCCATAGACAGCCACAATCAGGTGATTCTATTTCAGGTTCGTCCGCTTGCAGCAGGCTATCGTGAAGGACGTTATATTGATGATTATTCTTTCTTTGCAAGAAAGGGTCAGATTCGACGGGAGTATGAGGAGCACCTTGATGCAATTACAGGAAAGCCGATGAAGCTTTCTGATATGGCTTTTTGGAATCCATCTGAGATCATTGGAAGCAATCCAAGGGTGTTAGATTATTCACTGTACCGCGAGATCATAACGCATCATGCATGGAATGAAGGAATCCGTACATTAGGCTATCGTGCATTTAATGAGGATCTTATGTATCAGGTTGGAAATAAGCCATATATTAACTTGACATATTCCTATTATTCACTGATTCCAGCAAGTATTCCGGAACCGCTCGCACTTCGTCTTATTCAGTATTATCAGACAAGGCTTGAGGAAGACCTTTCTGCACACGATAAAATTGAGTTTGAGATCATTTTCAGCAGCTATGATTTTATGACGGAAGAAAATTCAAAGAGATTGCTTCGTTATGGTTTTACCGAGGAAGAACGTAAACTTCTTGTGCGCGAAGTAAAAAAGCTTACGATTGATGCTGTAATGAATCAGGAAAAGATTTTAAAAGAAGATCTTGAAGCACTAAAGCGTCTTGAAAATTGCCGTGAGGAAATTGAAAAGCTGTTGTACCAAGATGTGTCAATTGACAGAATCATCGACAGTATTTTGACTTTGTTAAAAGAAATTCGCACAAATGGTACTCCACAATTTGCCCGCCAGGCAAGACTTGCCTTTATCGCAAGAGCATTTCTTCGCACGCTTGTAGATGCTGGCTATTATACAAGTGAAAATGTGGATACTTTCATGCAGGGAATTTCTACAGTATCATCAGAATTTAACGATGATTTTGAGCGCTTTTCTGAGGGCCTTATAAGCCGCGAGGAGTTTAACTTTAAGTATGGACATCTTCGAAGCGGCACATATGATATTCGTTCAGACCGCTACGATGCGATGAATTTTCGCCCTGCGCCATCGCGTATTAAAAAAGATAAGGTAAAGATTCAAAAAGATCTTGATATCAGTATTTTGACGCAGGCTCTGGAAGATACACAGCTTGATGTGTCTGCAGAGCGTATGGCAAAATTTTGGATCAGCGCAATTGAACAGCGAGAGTATTTTAAATTTGAATTTACAAAATCGCTTAGTATGGTATTAGAACTGATTCGTAAGCTTGGCTCAATTTTGGAGATTCGTACTATGGATCTGTCTTGGTTGTGTGTAGATGACTTTAAGCTATATGAGTCAGGCTGTGATCCGGAAAATTTAAAAAAGCTTTGGATGAAGCTAATCACAAAGCGGCGCCGTTTAAATCATGACAGCCGATTAATTCTTCTACCAGAAGTTATTTTGTCAGGTGCCAGCGTAGATGTGATTCCTGTGTATGAGGCACGTCCTAATTTCATCACGGCAAAGACAGTCGAGGGCGAGGTGGTGTTGCTTGATGAGGAGCCAGATGCTGATATCACTGGAAAAATTGTTGTAGTGCCAAAGGCTGACCCAGGCTACGAATGGATTTTTACAAAAAATATCAAAGGATTTATCACAAAGTACGGTGGTGCAGCTTCTCATATGGCAATTCGATGCGCAGAATTTAATATTCCGGCAGCAATCGGCTGCGGCGAGAAAATTTACGATACGGTATCACAGCTTGACTATTTGGAAATGGACTGCAGAAATGGTCTGATCAAGGAAGGCATTCAATATACAAATCTCCATGCACTTATCACGCAGAGAGAGGGTGTCAACGATTACGGAGATCCAACTGATATATTAGAGGCTGGATATGTTGAATTTTATGAGTCTATTGGTTTTATTCCGCGTCCTGTTGCAAACCATACTAAAAACTTCGAGCGTCTGTTTGATGAAAAAATAGATCTTTTGATTGTAGTTGGCGGCGGTGCACTTGGACCGCAGTGGTATGACCGTAAACATGAGGAAACGGTACAGCCATACCGTGATAAGATGGAAGAAAAGCTTATTCACTACTGTGTTAATCATGGAATACCGATTATAGGTACATGCCGAGGCATGCAGTATGTGAATGTTCTATTCGGCGGAAAACTAGCATATCATCCTGATCTGCCGTGTCCTAGAGAGCGCGGTGAGGATCATAAGGTACGTTTGCTAAAAGAAAATCGAAGCATTTACGTTAACAATTATCACAAGGATGTCATTTTTGAGGATGCACTTGCAGACTGCTTTGAGCCGCTTGCAATAGATGAAGATAATCACACCATCGAGGCATATCAGTCTGAACAGATGAAGATTTTAGGTGTTCAGTGGCATCCAGAGCGAAAATTTGGCCATGCAGATGGAATTGATGAGACGCGCCGTCTGGTAAGAGATTTTATCTCGAAATTTATTCATTAAGCTAGAGGATATATACCATTTATTAACTAAGAAAAGAGGAAATAAGAGAATATGTACGATATGATTATAGTAGGGGCTGGAACAGCGGGTCTGACAGCAGGAATTTATGCACTCAGATCTGGCGTTAAGCCGCTTATTCTGGAGTGTGAGGCTATGGGCGGACAGATTACATTGTCTCCGTGTGTGGAAAATTATCCAGGTATTGCAAAGATTAGCGGAATGGAGTTTGCAGATGGCCTGATGGCACAGTTGACAAATCTTGGCGGTGAGGTTACTTATGGCAGGGTAATTTCGGCACGAAAAATAGATAATGGCTTTGAAGTTTGCACTGAGGATGGTGAGACATATGAGGGCAAAAATCTTATTATTGCGTCAGGTGCGGCACATCGTCATCTAGGAATCGAGCGAGAGCAGGAGCTGATTGGAAGAGGAGTTTCTTACTGTGCTGTATGTGACGGACCATTTTTTAAGGAGAAAACAGCGGCTGTTGTAGGAGGAGGAAGCGCAGCTCTTCAGGATGCGCTGTATCTGGCAGGCATTTGCAGCAAGGTGTATTTGATTCACAGAAGAGATACATTCCGCGCTGAGAAGAGTCTTATTGATCAGGTAATGGTGGCAGAGAATATTGAGTGTGTGATGGAAAGTCGTGTGACTGCACTTATTGGTGAAAAGAAGCTGACAGAACTTGAAGTTACAAATCTTTCAGGTGAAAAGAAGACACTTGTGGCAGATGGCTTATTTGTTGCAATAGGAATGGAGCCTCACAATGAAGTATTTAGAGATCTCGTAGATCTTGACGAGGCTGGATATGTAATTGCCGGTGAAAATTGTAAAACAAGGACACCGGGAGTTTACGCTGCAGGAGACTGCCGTACTAAGACGGTGCGTCAGCTGACAACAGCAGCAGCCGACGGAACAGTATGCGGACTTGTTTGTAAAGCAGTATAAAAATAAAACCTTCAAATACATTCGATAAAAAATGTATTTGAAGGTTTTTTTGTTTGTATTATGATTCCTCAGAGATATTATTCTCGGCAGCTTTTTGTGCCTGAGCAGCACGATGCTTTTCAAGAATACGGTTGATTCTGTCAGTCGGATTTAATAGACCATGAATTGATACATTGTGATTTAAGTTATCAATCAAAAGTGCAATATACTTGCTCAGATCAACATTTACATAGTACGGACGAGATAGCAGCTCTGGTCTCTGGTAAACAAGGTTAGTGGTCAGGATATGATCAATGATACCCTGTTCATAAGCAGCATCAAACTTTGCCAGTCCATTTGTAAACAGACCAAAAGTAGCAGCAGCGTAAACCTTGCGTGCCTTACGGCGTTTTAATTCGCGTGCAACATCAAGAATGCTGTCACCAGAAGAAATCATGTCGTCGATAATGATGACATCCTTTCCTTCTACGTTGGTACCTAAAAACTCGTGAGCAACGATAGGGTTCTTTCCGTCTACAATGCGGGTGTAATCGCGGCGCTTGTAGAACATACCCATATCAACACCAAGATAGTTAGTCAGCTGGATTGCACGGCCCATGCCGCCCTCATCTGGGCTGATGACCATAAGATGCTCATTGTCAACCTGCAGATCTGGCTCTGCACGAAGCAGTGCTTTGATAAATTGGTATACACACGGAACGCTCTCAAATCCATCACGTGGAATTGCGTTCTGAACACGTGCATCATGAGCATCAAAAGTAATGATGTTGGATACACCCATTTTTGTAAGTTCCTGAAGAGCCATAGCGCAGTCAAGAGACTCGCGGGAAGTACGCTTGTGCTGGCGGCTTTCATACAGGAATGGCATGATTACATTGATACGGCGTGCCTTGCCTTCAACAGCAGCAATGATACGCTTTAAATCCTGGTAATGATCGTCTGGAGACATGTGATTCACATATCCGCACAGAGAATACGTTTGGCTATAGTTACAAACATCCACCATAAGATACAGATCGCAGCCGCGGACTGATTCCTCGATAACGCCCTTTGCTTCACCGGAACCGAAGCGAGGATTCTTTGCTTTGACAATGTAGCTGTCCTTGCTGTATTCAGAGAAGTGAAGTGCAGTAGATTGTGCATGACTTCTCTCAGCGCGCCACTCAGTCAGGTATTGATTAACCTTCTGTCCAAGGCTTGCGCAGCTTTCAAGTGGGATAAGACCCAGTGTGCCCACTGGTATCGTGTTCAGATTCTTTTCGTTTGGCATGATGACCTCCATGATTATAATATGCAGCTTACCTGCGTCCAAAAGTACGAACCTTAACTAATCATAACATGAAGATGTCGAAGATTCAAGCCTTACGTCGAAATGGATAAAAAGAAATTTACGTAAAAAGAAAGAAAAATTTGTGCAACATGACCCCAGAGAATCAAAGTCATAAGCGAATTAGCAGGGGTCATGTTATTTTTTAGAAAAAAAATATATCTACGAATTTCTTAAATCTTCTCCAAAAACAGGGATAGGCGTATATTGCCCCATAAGTCGTGAGGAGATTCGCTCAGTGTAGGTACTTTGAAGCTCTTCTGGGCTTAGATTTGTTGAGATAATAGTTGTTTTCCTTGACAGATCACGCGAATTGATCACATGAAACAGCTGACTGATTACAAAAGGAGTCAGATTTTCAGTTCCAAGATCATCAATAATCAACAGGCTGCATGTGAGTGCATATGAATCATTTTCTGATGAATCATCGTTGTTAGAATGAAAACGCTGCATAGCTGATTCAAAAAATTCAGGAGCAGTCATATATAAGACAGAAAAGCCTTTGTCAAGAACAACCTTTGCAATACAGTTACAAAGAAATGTCTTGCCAACGCCTGGATTTCCAAAGATTAAAAGACTAGGGTTTCCATCCTTGAACTGATAAGCATATTTTTCATAAATAAGTTTGAGACGCTGCATATGGGCGCGATTACTCATTCCGCCAAGAAGAGGATTTGGTGCATCTGAATAGCGATTTATATCAAATGTATCGAAATTCTCACGTTCCAAACGGTCTCTAATGCCAGACTGTTCATATAGTAAGCTGATGCCAGCCTGCTCAAAACAATGGCATTTGCGGTTCCCGTCAAGATAGCCAGTATCCTTACAGTCTGGGCAGCTATACTTTGGCTGAAGATCATCAAGTGTATAGTGAAGAGAAGAAAGAAGCGCACCGCGCTCGCGTCTAAGTGCATCAATCTGCATTTGCGCGTTTAGCGCCTGCACTTTATTGCCGGTGATTTTAGCCTTTGCAAGAGCAGCGCTAGATGTTGGAAGAAGCTTTGAAATCTCAAGAAGTCTTGGGCATTGCGCATAGATATGGCGCAGACGTTCTTCCATCTCATGCTGGTGTTGGAAACGGATGCGGCTGTAGCGGCGCATCAGTTCATTATATTGTGAATTGGTCAGAGCCATAAAAAGTCAATCCTTTCTGCGATAATCATTCATTTGAATCCTGACTATACTGCTTTAAAATCTTTTCCATGTAATTATTATTTTTGCGCTCAGTAAAATTACGAAACTGCTGTGTACCCTTTGCAACAGAAGAAGCACGGCTTGAACTGGTGCGCTTTGCAGCATCACTTTTTACCTTTTGATCACGCTGATTTTCAGCAGCCTCTGCGTCAGCAAGTGACTTCACATTTTTTTCTTTCCAGCGTTTTAAGATGCTTTCTGTAAAATTAACATTTGGACGCTGACATTTTTTCATCGTGATATTGCAGGCATAAACATAGACATCTGTAGGGAAACTGTAATCCTTAATCCATTTATTGATATATTCAAGCTGAGCCGGAGCAGGAGTCTGATTGTATAAGCCATATGCCTTCATAATAGCATAGACAGTATCATTATGAAGCAGGTTGTATTGACGAATAGCATCAAGTGTATGAAGACCTTTTTGATGCCAGGACTGGGCAACAGAATCAATAAATTTCATATTAAGCTTGCCCTTGCAGTGATTAGCGCAGTAATCAACAAGATAATCAATGACATCTGGTGAGCGGTTAAACTGAAGATACCAATAGCCAAATGATTCTGTGTCTGCATAATTAAGCGGACGCGAAAAATACTGCTGCCATGCCGACATATACATGTTAAACTCTGGATCGTTCTCAAGAAGAATCAGCTCCTCTTGGGAAAGATGAAGTGACTGTATAGAAGGGGTCGCATTTGCAGCAGAATGTGTAGTAGTTTGTGTGGAAGCCATTGAGCCAGAAGCATTTGCAATGGTTGTATTTGCAGGAGAAACTAAAGCAGGAGTGGGCGTAGGAATCACAGATTGTACGCTTGGAGCAGGTGCAGCTGTCTGTGTAGGTGCAGTCTGTGCAGAAGCATCTGTCTCTGCCTGAATAGATGGATCTGTAAATGCAACTCCTGACAATTCGTGACCCGATGTAAAGCTAAGGCGCATCAAACCAACAGATTCCCAATAACTAAGAGAACGAAGTACCTCGCGCTCTGAAATATCAAGCCTGTCACTAATTGAAGCACTGCTTAAACCAGTGGCTGATGTCGAGACAGCGCGAAGCAAATATAGGTAAACCTTTACATCCGTACCGGAGGCGGCAGGAAGAAAACGGTCTATAAAATAGCCGGGAACAACAAGGGTATCTATGCTGAGCCGGTTCTCCAGTAAAAGAAAGGACATAAAAAACCTCCAAAATCCAAGTATCATCTTTGTAAAGTATAGCACAAGTTATTTCTTTTGAAAAGCGATAAAAAATCCCCAATTATTTCCCTTAGGATCAGGGCAAGCAATTGGGGATTTTGCGAATACCTTATTTAGAAATTAAGTCTTCTCCAATTTTTACAACATCACCGGCGCCCATAGTGATCACCAGATCACCAGAAGCTGCATGCTGCAAAATAAATTTTTCAATTTCTTCAAAGGTTTCAAAATAATGAGCACTTGTACCGGCCTGCTCTAACAAAACGCGGATATTGTTGGAGCTTATGCCAAGATCATCAGTTTCTCTTGCCGGATAAATTTTTGCAAGAACGACCTCATCTGCTAAGGACAGAGCCTTTGCAAAATCAGTAAGCAAAGCTTTTGTTCTTGTATAGGTGTGCGGCTGGAAGATGCACCAGATCTTTTTGTGCGGATATTTCTTTGCAGCAGTCAGTGTTGCTGTGATTTCCTGTGGATGATGTGCGTAATCGTCAATAATAGTAATTCCATTTACGACACCCTTCTTTTCAAAGCGTCTCTGTGTGCCATGGAAATTCAAAAGACCGGAAACAATGGCATCCATTGAAAGATTCAGCTTTTTGCAAAGGGCAACGGCAGCAAGTGCATTGTAAACATTATGCTCTCCAGGAACACTTAACTGAATGTGACCAAGTGTAGTGTTGCTTGCATCTGTGACGTCAAAGGAAGCCTGAGCAAATTCATTATATGAGATATTAGAAGCGCGGTAATCGCATGATTCTCCGTGTCCAACAGTGATAATCTCGCAGTCAAGACCCTTGATCAGCTCAGAAAGATTATGAATATCGCCATTGATTACAAGTACGCCATCCTTAGGAAGCTTTTCCATAAATAAGCGGAAAGAATGACGGATATCGTCAATGTCCTTAAAGAAGTCAAGATGGTCTGCTTCAATATTCAGTATAACCTCCATAGTAGGATAGAAGGATAAAAAGCTGTTTGTATATTCGCAGGCCTCAGTGACAAAAAGATTTGAGCCGCCTACGCGAATATTTCCTCCGATTGTTGGAAGAATGCCTCCGACAGAGATTGTCGGATCAGTATTAGCAGCTAAAAGAATTTCAGTAACCATAGAGGTCGTAGTTGTCTTTCCATGAGTTCCAGCAATGTTGATTGCCGTTTTATAATTTCTCATCAGCTGTCCAAGAAGCTCAGCTCTTGTTAACAGCGGGATATTGCGCTTTGTTGCATCAACAATCTCTGGATGTTCAGGATGGATCGCTGCTGTGTAGACAACGACATCTGTTCCCTGCGGAATGTGAGAGATGGACTGATCATAAAAGATAACAGCGCCAAGTGAGGACAGATGGTCAGTCAGAGGTGATTCCTTAGAATCAGAGCCGCTGACGGTAAAGCCCTCCTTCATTAAAACCTCAGCAAGTCCGCTCATGCTGATGCCGCCAATTCCAATAAAATAGATATGGCATGGATTTTCAAAATTAATATGGTACATGGTACTTCCTCCGAATAATCAAGTTAAATAAGCAAAGTCAATACTGAAAAACAGTTGTTTCTTAACACAAATACTGCTTGATTTAAGTATACTCGATTTTGGAGGAATGTAAAGCGTAAATGTTATTATGCTGTGCGAATGAACGCCTATTCACAAAATTGCAATATTTACAGTATGCCCGAAGGTGAATGGATTTCACGAGCCGGACACTTGAAGCAGGTCTTTCAAAGT
>ERZ837910.4329-NODE-4329-length-14075-cov-4.455563_pt1 | contig 14075 bp, 14 predicted proteins | sample MGYA00519940_ERZ837910 | MGnify/ENA primary metagenome ERZ837910 (study PRJEB31850, sample SAMEA3708825) | human gut metagenome | biome: human gut; feature: human-associated habitat; material: faeces | place: China | collected 2014 ... | reverse complement strand
GGACAGCATCGGCTTCAAAGATTTACAGGGGTTTCTGGACAAGCAGCCGGAACGTGCTTCGGTTCTGATGAATCTCAAAGAAAAGTGCGATGCCCCGGAGTGCAATCCCACCGTCTGCCGGAAAGCGAGGGATGCGCATGAACTTTAACCATGAAGAACTCATGCTGATGATGCTCTACAACACCGGCACCCGGCTGGGGTTCATCCACGAACTGCGGCTCATGCAGTGCTACCTGATGCCCGATGAGACTGCCCTGCGGGAGTTGTCGGAGGGGGTTATCGAAAAGCTGAAACTGCTGACTGATGCAGAGTTTGCCGAACTAGAATTTCCTCCGGACTGACTTTCGCCGCCTGCGGGCGGCGTACATAGGCTCTTTTACAATGGGATTCGGTGTGGTATACTGAACTCGACAAATCGGGATTTATCTGTATGATAATTCTGCAAAATAAAAAAACACATAGAATAGGTAAAATCTGAGTAAAGAATGTCTATAATGGTTCCGTAAAATCACGAAAATCATATTTTACGTACAGACATAAGCCGTGTCAAAATTTATACTAGATAGATGTAAGCTCATGTCCATATAAAACATCGCCTCAATCAAGGCCAGAACACGAAGCCATAGAAAGGATGATTCTATGAAATTATTAAAGCATGCCAATGTTTACACACCAGCTCCTCTCGGTAAAAGGGATGTGCTGATCGAGGGGGAGAGGATCCTCCGAATCGCGGAAGAAATCACAGGTTATGATGAACTTCCGGATGTCGATGTCTATGATCTCTCGGGAAAGACCCTCGTGCCGGCCTACATCGATCTGCATGTGCATATCACCGGTGGCGGCGGAGAGCAGGGTCCGGCTTCCCGTGTGCCGGAGTCTTCACTCAGCACCTTTTTTAAGAATGGTATCACGACCGTCGTCGGGCTTCTGGGCACGGACGGCATCACGAGAAGCCTCGAGAACCTGGTGGCGAAGGCCCGTGCACTGACAGAAGAAGGCATGACGGTGTATACATTGACCTCGTCCTATGGCTACCCGCCGACGACACTCACCGGCAGCGTCGAGCGGGACATCGTTCTGATCCCACCGATGATCGGTGTGAAGGTCGCGGTATCTGATCATCGAAGCTCGAATCCGGGTGGAGCGGAGCTGATCGCACTGGCAACAGCTGCACGCCGCGCCGGTCTGCTAAGCGGCACACCGGGGCTCGTGACGATGCACATGGGCAGCGGGAAGGCGAAGCTGGATCCGATTTTCTACGTACTGGATCACTCGGATGTACCGGCGAAGAACCTGCTCCCGACGCATATGCTGCGCTCACCAGAGCTCATCGACGCTGGCGTAGAGCTCGTGAAGCGAGGCGGCTACATCGACTGTACCGCCGGCTCGGATGAGGTGGCGGTGAAAGAGGATGCCCGAAAGCTCTTTGATTTACTGCACCGCGAGGGCGTAAATCCGGATCATGTGAGCCTGTCAAGTGACGCCTACGGAAGCCAGCCGCGTTTTAACGACGCAGGCGAGTGCGTGGGACTGACCTATGCGTCGCCGAAGTACCTGCATAAAACCATCCGGGCGCTGGTGCGCATGGGCATGCCGCTCGAGCAGGCACTGAAGCTTCTGACGACCACACCGGCGACTCTGCTCGCGCAGGATGGCCGAAAGGGATGCATCGCCGCAGGCGCCGACGCAGATCTCCTCGTACTGGATGAAGAGCTCGAGATCGACAGCCTCTTCGCGCGAGGACAGCTCGCGCTGTGGCAGAAGGAACTGCGCATGAAGGGAAGATTCGAAGAGTAAAGCGGATTTTATATCCTCTAGTTAAGATCATTGCTTATGCTGGCAGTTCAGCAGAAGGATACCCGAAAGAAATAAAAATATTTTTCTTTCTGTTTTTGATTGACAAATCGGGATTTATGGAGGAGGGAATATATGAACTGGATAAATTTTTATGGACTTGCATTTATGCTTGTTATAATGATTCCAAATATAATTTTTGCATCCATAAATAAGGACGGATTTCAGAATCTTTGGAAAAATAAGTTCGTGGAAGTCTTGGAGCAGATAGGTAGAATGGGTTGTTTTGGCTTTATGGTATTTATAATCCCGAGATGTGGATTTGGCTTTTCGCCAGATGAGAGTTTTTCCTTATATTTAATAGTTAATGTTGTGTTATTAGTAGCATACTGTTTAATCTGGATTATTTGCTTTAAGAGGAACAGCATTTTCAGAGCACTGGCATTATCAATTATTCCGTCAGTGATTTTTTTGGCGAGCGGAATATTGAGTCGTTATATCCCTCTAATAGTGGCTGCTGTTATCTTTGCTCCGTGCCATATCGCAATTAGTTATAAAAATGTAGAGCTGGAAACAAAGCGATAACTTCCAGTTTGTGGGGAAGGAACACCTATATGTCAAAACCCAAAATCGCCTTTATCTGTGTCCATAATTCCTGCCGCAGTCAGATTGCCGAAGCCTTTGGCAAGGTACTGGCCGCAGATGTGTTTGAAAGCTACTCGGCTGGAACCGAAACCAAACCGCAGATCAATCAGGATGCTGTGCGCCTGATGAAAGAACTATATGGCATCGACATGGAAAAGACACAGTATTCCAAGCTGATTTCTGCAATTCCAAAGCCGGATATCGCTATTTCCATGGGCTGCAATGTCAGCTGCCCGTTCATTGGCAGACCTTTTGATGAGAATTGGGGTCTGGATGACCCTACCGGAAAAAGCGATGATGAATTCAAAGCAGTCATAGAGCAGATTCGTCAGAATGCGACGCCGGTTCACCGTGCACAGTGTCTCCGTCCGCACAAGGGAGAAATCCGCCTGCCAGCCCTCTGCAATACGGCCGACGTCTCGATAGCCGAGCGCACGCATTCCCTGCTCCGTCAGCATGGCGTAGCACTGCCCTGCCGGGAGTACTGTCGGGTCAAGCGTGCGGACCTTCTGCAGGTAGCTGCCGAGCCGAGCCTCGCGCAGCAGGTCACGGTTTGCGCTGGAGGCCTCGCCGTCGCAGCCGAAGCCGACGCGCGCGCCGGATGCCAGCAGCTCCGCAATGGGCGGCGCACCGTCCGACAGCTTCATATTTGTCGAGGGACAGTGCGCCACAACGGCGTGCGACTGTGCCAGCAGCGTGATCTCCTCCTGCGTGAGCCAGATGGAGTGCGCAAGGATTGTGGACTCATCCAGGACACCGAGATGCGCCAGCTCATCCGCCTCTCCGCGGCCGGTCCAAGCTCGGATGCGTTCCGTCTCGGCCTTCCCCTCAGCGAGATGTGTGTGGTAGAGCAGGCCGCGCTCGCGCGCAAATTGCTTGAGGGCCCGCATTAGCTCCGGCGTGCAGGCCGGACGTCCCTGCGGCACGGCAGCCGTGCGCAGCAGTCCCCTGCCGTGCCATTTGTGGTACAGCTCCTCCGCCTGCCGCAGGCATTCGTCCACCGGCGTGACGCGGATCTGGTCGTTCTCGGCGATATCCGTCGCGCCGATGCCGAAGGTCACGCGCAGACCGGCGTCCTGATAGGCTTGCACAACAGCGTCGATGTGCGGATAGTAGGTCATTTCATTGATGGCCGTCACGCCATAGCGGATGCTCCGCAGACAGCCGAGCAGCACGCCATAGTACCACTCGTCCTCCGTGAGCGACCACTGTGCCCGGAGCATGCGCGTGAGCCACTGCGTGATGTTCAGGTCGTCGAGCGGGCCCTGCGTCAGACTCTGCACCATGTGCGTGTGCAGATCAGCCATGCCGGGCAGCATCAGAAGACCAGATGCCTCGACAATGGGGCAATCGGCCTCCAGATGGGGTGCGATCGCCGCAAAGCGGCCGTCCCGGATGAGGACGTCGGCCTGCGTGGTCGTTCCTGTTTCGAAATCGGGGAGCATTGCACCGCGGATCAGCAGCATCGCAGTGCCTCTGCCGCAGCCGTGAACAGCCGCCCGCGCGCCTGTGCGTCCATCGGGGCGGCTGCACCGGTTGCATAGTTTTCTGCAAGATAGGCCAGCGAGGCCGCATGTATGCCGAGAATGGATGCCAGCACGAACAGGGCGCTCGTCTCGCCGTCCAGCGCACTGACGCCAAGCTCTGCCCAGCGGGCAATGCGCGCCGGGCCGCCGGGGGCCCACGGCGTCTCGAGCGATGTGCAGTCGTGACTGCGAAACAGGCCTGCATCGGGTACGCCGCAGCTCAGCAGCGCGCCGAGCAGGGGCATATCCGCCACGGCGGGATAGGACGGGTCGATGTATTCGCGCGTCGCGCCCTCACCGCGGACCGCGCCGGAGGCTGCCAGCAGCGTGCCCGGCTCCAGCTCCGGCTGGATGGCGGGGCAGGCCGCGATCTTGATGAGGGACTCCGCGCCGAGATGGTGCAGCTCCTCCACGGCGATGGCCATAGGCATACAGCCGAAGCCGCAGCTCATCACCGTGAGCGGTTCGCCGCGCCATGTGCCCTGCCAGGTCGCATATTCGCGATAGCAGCCCTGCTGCACGGGGCCCTCCAGCAGCGCGGCATAGAGCGGGACCTCCTGCGGATCCGGCACAAGAATGACGCGCGGCGTCACGGCATCGATGCCGAGGTGGTGCATCGTACCGTCGGTATGGACAAGTTTCTGACTTCCAAAGCTCATTTCGATCCCTCCAGCAGCTCGGCTGCGCGCATGGCGATGCGCGTGGCAGTTTCGATCCGGCGCGCCAGATGCTCCGGGTCGGCATAGGCCCCGTAGACGTTGGCGTTCGGGTCTGCGAACATGGAGCCGAGCGCGACGCAGATGCTCGCGGCGCGAAGGCCGAGCAGATGGCCATAGGTGAAAAGCAGGCCGGACTCGTTCTCCACGACAAGTACGCCGGTGTCGATCCATTTCTGCATACGCTCCCGCAGACCGGGATGGGCGGCCTTGGACTCCATATAGAACGCATCGTGGCTGCGGTACAGGCCGACGCGCACGGGCTCGTCCAGCTCCTGCGCAGCGCTGCACAGCGCGCGGACGAGCAGCGGGTCCGCAACGGCCGGGAATTCCGGCGGCACAAGCTCATAGCTTGCGCCCTCGCCGCGGACGCAGCCACTGGCAATGACGATGGTCCCCGGGGCCAGATCGGGCTGCACGCCGCCGCAGGTGCCCACACGGATAACGGCCTCCGCTCCCGCGGCAGCAAGCTCCTCCAGTGCGGCGGCAACGCAGGCACAGCCCATGCCGCTGCTTGTGACGGCGATATCTGCGCCGCCCGGTGTTTTGCCGGTATAGGTCGCAAATGTTCCCCGGTGGGCCGTAAACGAGGCCTCTGCGAACAGCGCGGCCATCTTGCGGCTGCGCTGCGGATCACCCGGCAGAAGCACAACGGGCGCGGTGCGGCGCAGGCCGGTGCGGCAGAGGGTGCCGTCCGGCTCGCGCGGCGGGTCAAGGGTCAGGTAGGCTTTTTTCATAGGCTCCTCCAAATTATCTGTGATAGACTGCGCGCGTTCGACAAATTTTGCGGATTCTCAATTTATTCCGACTTCGTTCATAGATTTTTCAAATGTCCCCGGTATACTCATACTCGTAAGAACGATACCGAACCTGCCGCGGTAACGGGCTTACTGGTCCATCTTTTCATTTTTATCTCTCTTTTTATTTTCCCCTCTCTCATTTCTGTAGCGGATCCCCGGTCGTCCATCCCCCTCGGACGGCCGGGGATTTGCTGTGTTCAGCCGCCGGTCGAACGCCGCTCCACCTGCGTGCCAAAATAAAATGAGATCACGACCGTAAAGATCGTGAGGAACTGCTGCGCGCTGACTGCGCCTGTCACAGCCAGTCTGCAGAATACGACGGTCAGGGCGATCGTCACAAGAGACTTGACGCAAAGAAGCCGCTCAAGCCGCTGCCGCATGGCACTCACCTCCCGGCCAGACTATGCCGCAGTACAGCCCGATGTGCAAACAGGCGCGGAGCAGAGGGATCTGCTTCGCGCCTGCGTTTTGCGTATGAGGATCAGAGACCGTCGTCCTCGTCGAACTCGAACTCGAGCGGCTCGCCGCACTTCGGGCAGTCGACGGAATCGTTGAGGAGCGTCTCCTCGTCCAGATGGAGGACCTCGCCGCACTTCGGGCAGGTCACTTCATACATGGTGTCGTCGTCATAGTCGAAGTCTTCGCCGTCGTCGTCCATGAAGCCGTCCTCTTCGTCATCGTCGTCCATCAGGTAATCCTCGATGGCATCGAGATCATCCTCAATCTCATCGAGCTCATCCGAGACAGCCTCGGCGTTTTCCTGCAGATCGCCAATTGCACCGGTGACCTCCTGCAGCAGCTCGACGATCCCGGAGATCATCTTGCCCTCGGGGGCCTCCTGGTCCAGCTTCAGGCCGTCCATCAGGCCCTTCAGATATGCGGACTTTTCAGAGAGATTCATAGCGTTCTCCTTTCCAGATGTGGGCCGGATCAGCCCTTGGCGCGGCCCAGATATTCGCCCGTGCGGGTATCAATAGAGATCTTGTCGCCCTCGTTGATGAACAGGGGCACGCGGACCTCGGCACCGGTCTCAAGCGTAGCGGGCTTCAGCGTGTTGGTGGCGGTGTTGCCTGCAAGGCCCGGCTCGGTCTTCGTGACGACGAGATCGGCAAAGTTCGGAGCCTCGACGCTGAACACGTTGCCCTTGTAGGACAGGATCGTGCACTGGTCGTTCTCCTTGACAAACTTGAAGCTGGCGTCGAGAATGTTCTCGTCGACCGGCGTCATTTCGAACGTCTCCGGATCCATAAAATAATACAGGTTGCCGTCGTTATAGGAATAGTCCATCTTTCTGCGCTCGATGTAAGCGGTGGGATACTTGTCGTTCGGGTTGAACGTCGTCTCGGTAACGCCGCCGGTGATGACATTGCGCATCTTGACGCGGACAAAGGCTGCACCCTTGCCGGGCTTGACGTGCTGGAACTCGATGATCTGCATCACCTTGCCGTCCATGTCAAACGTAACGCCGTTCCGGAAATCACTGACTGAAATCATTGGTTTATCCTCCTGTGTTCCTCTCGAATACCATATCTGTTCCGAAGGTAAAAAAATGCGTTTCTATTTTAACCGATTTGTCAAAGAAATTCAAGTCTTTCGGCAAATTTCTCTGAGTTATCACCGCTTAAAGGATGGTCAGCTCCTTCGGGCTGTGCGTGATGACCTCGCAGCCGCCCTCGCGGAAGATCACGACATCCTCGATGCGGACGCCGAATTTGCCCGGAATGTAGATGCCCGGCTCTGCGGAGCACACAGCGCCGGCAGGGATCGGGTTCTCGTTGCGCGGGGTGCAATTCGGCGCTTCGTGGATCTCGAGACCGAGGCTGTGGCCATAGCTGTGGCCAAAATACGGGCCGTAGCCGGCCTCCGTGATGATGTCGCGGGCAGCGCCGTCGATGCTCTTGCCGCTCGCTCCTGCGTGGCTGGCCGCAATACCGGCGAGCTGGGCGCGCAGGACGGTGTCGTAGACCTTACGCATCTCCTCGGTCGCATGGCCGAGGGCGACGGTACGGGTCATATCGGAGCAGTAGCCCTGATACAGCACGCCGAAGTCCATGGTCACGAAGTCGCCGTCCTGCAGGACGCGGCTCCCGGCGACGCCGTGCGGCATGCTCGTGTTCGGTCCGGAGACGACGATCGGGTCAAAGGACAGGCCCTCTGCGCCGTTCTTATACAGGCAGTAGATCAGCTCGGCCTCGAGCTCCTTCTCGGTCATGCCGGTGTGGATGCGAGTGCAGACCTCGGTGAAGGCGCGATCCGTGATCTCCTGCGCCTTACGCATGCGGGCAAGCTCCCAATCCTCCTTGCTGGCACGGAAGGCGTTGATCTCCTTCTGCAGCGGGACGAACTTGGCGGGAAGCGCAGCCTCGAAGCCGTTCAGCTCGGCAACGGTGAGATACTCGTCCTCAAAGCCGAGCGTCTGCACGCCGAACTCCTCGAGCGTGGTCTTCAGCGCCTGCATCATCGGGTTGTTCAGGCCGATCTCCACGACCTCAAAGCCCTTGAGGTTCTTCTGCGCGGACTCGATGTAGCGGCTGTCGGTGAAATAGCGAGCGCCCTGCGCGGAGACAACGGCAACGCCCTCGGCGATGTCAAATTCCGCCGCATACATGCGGCTGTAGCGCGAGGTCAGCAGAAGGCCCTGCACGCCGTCGTGCAGCAGAGAACGGTATTTTTCCAGATTGGTCATGTTTCTACTCTCCTTTTTCGCGCCATGGCGAGAAACGGCAGCTCCAGCAGGTGCCGCAGCTTCAGCCAGACGGTATGATTATGAATGGATCGCACGGCGATCGCTGTGATCCCGGCGCGCTTTGCGCCGAGCACATCGGTATAGATCTGATCGCCCACGAGTGCGGTCTGCTGCGGAGCGGCTCCGTAGCGGGCCATGGCCTCCCGGATGCCGCGTGTGCCGGGCTTGGCGGCATGCGTCACGCAGGGAACGTGATATTGCTGCGAGAAATGCGGCACGCGCTGCTTATGGCTGTTGGAGACGATGCAAAGCGTGATGCCTGCATCCTGCATCCCGGCGATCCAGTCCAGAAGCGGCTGCTCCGGCCGGTCCGTCGTGTAGGGAAGCATGGTGTTGTCAAAGTCCATCAGCAGCAGACGGATGCCGTGCTCACGAAGAAACGCCGGGCGGATCTGCGTGATGGTTTGGAAAATGAAGTCAGGTAAAAATGACAGCATATTCTCCTCGGGTATTCCATAGGTTGATTCTGAGGTTCCCATGTTCAGGGTCCTCCTTATTATAGCACGCAGGGGGAGGTTTGTCTATTGCCTGTTCCGGTGTATTTGGCGGCAAATTGTAAAGAAATTGCAACATTTACCGGCCGGGCCGCCGTGCTCGGCCTCGGCTTTCTGCCGGATGGCGGGGCCCGCATCCCGGCGTGCCCGCTGCAGGGACATATGGCCGTCATCGACGACGCCGTCCTGCCGCAGCGCGTTCCGGAGGAGACGCTGGACCGGCTTGCAGCCCGGTGCGGCGGGGGGTGTTGTCTGGATTTTCTGCGCACGCCCGGCCCCGTGCACCGCGCCGTGGCGCAGGGCCTGCAGCGGCGGCTCGGAAATGCCCCGATGCTGCTGCCCGCGGCTTATCACGCCTTTGCGCCGGAAGCGCTGCCGGTCCTCTCCTGCCTGCGGCCCTGCAATGCATGGGACGGCTTTGTCCGGTCGGCGGAGCGGCGCTTCCCGAACGGCTGGGCGCTGGAGCTGACGCCGTGGGCGGCAGAGCTTCCGGCCCCGCCGCTCCCCTATCCCGGCGGCATGCTCCCGGCCGCGCTGTGCAGCTGCGAGAAAAGCCCGGCAGGCCTGCGCTACTTTGACACGCCGGAGTCGCTCCGGCAGAAGCTGGCGCACGCAGCGGCACATGGCTGCCGCTGCGCCATCGGCCTGTGGCAGGAGCTCCAGCCGTTTTTCCCGGAGCGGGATGGATAAGACCGGGATGCGGCTGCGCGCAGCTTTTCCGTGTGCGGCATAGAAATGCTCCCCATATGAGGATGGTGATCTTTACTTCACTGTCTCTCATAGAGGGAGCATATTCTGTTTCGCGCTTTACGCAGAGATGGACTTGGCTCAGCCGATCAGCTCGCAGACGAGATCCGTATAGGCCGTCGGGTCTTCGAGCGGGAGGTTTGCCATCAGCAGGCCCTGATCGTAGAGAAGCTCAGCCAGCTTTTTGGCGCGCTCCGGATCGGATTCCCTGTTCTCGGACAGACGCTGCAGCAGCGGATGCTCCGGGTTGACCTCCAGAATGCGGCCGCAGTGATAATCGGACGACGGGTCGACCGTGTGCATGTACTTCTCCATCTCGAAGCTCATGCCGCCGTCCGGGACCATAGTCACGGCATGGCTGCCCAGCTCCGTCGAAACGCGTACGTCCTTGACCTTCTCACCGAGGCTCTCCTTCAGAAAGTCCACGCCGGACTGGAAGGCTTTGGCCTTCTCCTCGGCGGCTTTTTTCTCCTCCTCGGTCGCAAGGTCGAGGTCGTCGGTCAGAATGTTGCGGAACTCATGCTCGGCGTAGGTATTGAGCGTCTGCGGAATGAACGTGTCGACCTGCTCCGTCATGAGCAGCACGTCGAAGCCACGCTCGCGCAGCAGCTGGGTCTGCGGAAGCTGCGAAAGGCGCGCTGCGCTGTCGCCGGTGGCAAAGTAAATGTGCTTCTGGGACTCGGGCATGGCGTCGCAGTATTCCTTGAGCGTGATGTCCTTCCCCTCTTTGTCGGAACGGAACTCCACGAGGTCCTGCAGCAGGTCCTTGTGCATGCCGTAGTCCGAGACGAGGCCAAACTTCAGCTGGCGGCCGAAGGCGGCATAGAATGTCTCATATTTCTCACGGTCGTCCTTCAGCATGCGCTCCAGCTCGGCCTTGATCTTCTTTTCGAGGTTGGCGGCGATGACCTTCAGCTCTCTCGTGTGCTGCAGCATCTCGCGGCTGATGTTCAGGCTCAGGTCCTGCGTGTCGACCACGCCGCGGACGAAGCGGAAGTGCTCCGGCAGCAGGTCGGCGCAGTTTTCCATGATGAGCACGCCGGAGGAATAAAGCTGCAGACCGGCCTTATAGTCGCGGGTGTAGAAGTCATACGGAGCCTTTGCCGGGATATACAGCAGGGCCTTATAGGTCACGGCGCCCTCGACGCCGAAGTGCAGCACGCTCAGCGGCTTTTCGTAGTCGAAGAATTTTTCGTGATAGAAGTTGTTGTACTCCTCCTCCGTGACATCCTTCTTGGCCTTCTGCCAGATCGGGATCATGGAGTTGAGCGTCTGCTCCTCGCGGACGGTCTCATACTTCGGCTCCTCGCCCTCCTTCGGTTCGTTCACGAGCTTCTGGCTGGAGACCTCCATGCGGATCGGATAGCGGATGTAGTCGGAATACTTGCGGACAAGGCTGCGCAGGCGGTATTCGGACAGATAATCGGAATACTTGTCCTCGTCCGTGTCGGCTTTGAGCGTCAGGATGACGTCGGAACCGGCGGCTGCGCGCTCGCACGGCTCCATGGTGTAGCCGTCTGCGCCCTCGGACTCCCACTTCCAGGCTTCGTCGCTGCCGAAGCGGCGGGAAATAACCGTGACCTTCTCGGCGACCATGAATGCGGCATAGAAGCCGACGCCGAACTGACCGATGATGTCGATATCGTCGCTCTTCTCCATTTCCTTCTTGAAGCGGAGTGAGCCGCTGTGAGCGATGGTACCGAGGTTCTCCTCCATCTCCTCGCGGGTCATGCCGATACCGTTATCGGAAACGGTCAGTGTGCGCGCCGTCTCATCCGTGGACAGATGAATGGCAAAATCGCTGCGGCTCAGGCCGACGGTGTCGTCCGTCAGGGCCTGATAGGCCAGCTTGTCGATGGCATCGGAGGCGTTGGAGATCAGCTCGCGCAGGAAGATCTCGCGGTGTGTATAGATCGAATTGATCATCAGGTCCAGCAGGCGTTTCGATTCTGCCTGAAACTGTTTCTTTTCCATATGGATCAACTTCCTTATTTCGTATTGGCACTCTTAGTGCCTGAGTGCTAAATCCTATTATAGCCGCTTTTCCGTGTTTTGCAAGAGCTGTCACAATTTTTTTACACTTTCTTTTCTGCAGAATCTGTGGTACACTGTTGCCGAGGTGATTCCAATGATTACGATCAGCGATCTTGCGCTGCAATATAGCGGAACGTTCCTGTTCCAGCATGTCGATCTGCAGTTTACCGCCGGCAATTGCTACGGTGTGATCGGCGCAAACGGTGCGGGCAAGTCCACATTCCTGAAGCTGCTCTCGGGCGAGCTGGACTCCACGAAGGGCACGATCTCCATCAAGCCGGGCCTGCGCATGTCCGTCCTGAAGCAGGACCAGTTCCGTTACGATGCCTATACCATCCTCGACACGGTCATTATGGGCAACCAGCGCCTGTATGATATCATGAAACAGAAGGATGCTCTGTATGCCAAGCCCGATTTTTCCGATGAGGACGGCCTGCTGGCTTCGGAGCTGGAGACGGAGTTCGCAGAGCTGAACGGCTGGGAGGCCGAGTCCGATGCCAGCCGCATCCTGCAGGGCCTCGGTGTGCCCGTGGAGCTGCACAACGACCGTATGGCCGACACCGACGGCCGTATCAAGGTCAAGGTCCTGCTGGCGCAGGCCCTGTTCGGTCAGCCGGACATTATCCTCCTCGACGAGCCGACGAACAACCTCGACATTGAGTCCATCAACTGGCTGGAAAATTTCATCCTGGACTACGAGGACAACGGCCTTGTCATCGTCGTGAGCCACGACCGCCATTTCCTGAATACCGTCTGCACACATATCGTCGATATCGACTACGGTAAGATCCGCATGTATGTCGGCAACTACGACTTCTGGTATGAGTCGAGCCAGCTCATGCAGAACCTCATTCGCAGCAAGAACAAGCGCAATGAGGAAAAGATCGCCGAGCTGCAGGCCTTTATCTCCCGCTTCTCTGCCAACAAGGCCAAGAGCAAACAGGCCACGGCCCGCCGCCGCCTGCTCGATAAGCTCAGCGTCGAGGAGATGCCTGCTTCGTCCCGCCGCTATCCCTTTGTCGGGTTCACGCAGGAGCGCGAGGTCGGCAAGGACATCCTGTTCGTGACGGACGTCTCGAAGACCGTCGACGGCGTGAAGCTGCTGGACAAGGTCTCGTTCATCGTCAACCGCGGCGACAAGATCGCTTTTGTCGGCGAGAACGAGGTCGCGCAGACGACCATGTTCAAAATTCTGATGGGCGAGCTGGAGCCGGATGAGGGCACGGTCAAATGGGGCGTTTCCACGTCGCAGAGCTACTTCCCCAAGGACAACAGCGAGTATTTTGACGGCCACGACGAGACGCTTGTCGACTGGCTGCGCCAGTTCTCCGAAAAGAAGGATGACGTGTATCTGCGCGGCTTCCTCGGGCGGATGCTGTTCTCCGGCGAGGATGTGTTCAAATCCGTCAAGGTGCTCTCCGGCGGCGAGAAGGTCCGCTGCATGCTCTCGCGCATGATGCTCTCGGGAGCGAACGTGATCCTGCTCGATCAGCCGACGAACCATCTGGACATGGAGTCCATTCAGGCCGTGAACAAGGGCCTCATCGCCTTCCCGGGAAATATCCTGCTGGCCAGCCACGACCACGAGATGCTGCAGTCCGTGGCGAACCGCATCATTGAATTCCGCCCGGACGGCACGATCTGCGACCGCCTCGGGACGTATGACGAATATCTGGAGTATCAGGCGGCGCTGAAAAATTCATAAATCCGTCACCGATTCTTCGCCGCGCCGTGGTACGATAGGAATATCAGAAAGGAGCCGCTGGAAGGATGCGGCCCCGAAAAAGAAAGAGGCGACGCATATGGCTATCCGTCTGAATGAAGATAAGGAGCTTGTCGCGCAGATCCGCGAGGGGCTTCGCCGCCGTGGGGGCTACTGTCCCTGCAGGCTCGAAAAGACCGAAGACAACAAGTGCATCTGCAAGGAATTCCGCGAGCAGATGAAGGATCCCAATTTTGAGGGGTACTGCCATTGCATGCTGTACTATAAAACAAAAGATCCGATAAAGGAGGAAGCATCCCATGCTGAAGATCACAGCGACCAATTATGATGAGCTCGTCGCGCGGGCGGACAAGCCCGTGCTGCTGGATTTCTGGGCGGAGTGGTGCGGCCCGTGCCGCATGGTGTCCCCGGTCGTCGAGGAGATCGCCGCGGCCCATCCCGAGATCGCAGTCGGCAAGGTCAATGTCGACGAGGAGCCGGAGCTGGCGCAGGCCTTCCGTGTGCAGAGCATCCCGATGCTCGTGCTGCTGCGGGATAACGCCGTCGTCGCTGCGGCTGTCGGCGCGCAGTCCAAAGAACAGCTCGAGCAGAAGCTCGGCCTGTAACATAGCGAAAAAAACCGGGACGGTTAGATGGGTGTTCATAAAACAGTCAATGGAGCGTATCGATACAGATACGCTCCATTTCTCATATCAACATACTATGTAATGGGGTGCAGCCCCTTGGCTCTCCCTTTGGGAGAGCTGTCACCGTAGGTGACTGAGAGGTCTTGCAGCCTTTTTCGAATGATAAGATCAATTTGTGTGCACACACCGCGAAAATCCCTGTCGATATCCCGGTTGGAAAATCG
>ERZ837910.4315-NODE-4315-length-14101-cov-2.805496_pt1 | contig 14101 bp, 12 predicted proteins | sample MGYA00519940_ERZ837910 | MGnify/ENA primary metagenome ERZ837910 (study PRJEB31850, sample SAMEA3708825) | human gut metagenome | biome: human gut; feature: human-associated habitat; material: faeces | place: China | collected 2014 ... | reverse complement strand
TCCAACCGGAATCCGCAGGGGGGGCTTTGCCCACTCGAGGAAAACTGGAAGTTTCAAGGTGTTTACACCGCCGGAACTTATCAGTTTAACCTCTGTTTCAACAAGAAAAAGGCTTGAAGCCGAAGGCTGAGCTTTTTTCTTACGAGCTATGCTCGTTAAAAATCCATCTCAGCATACTGCGCATTTTCCTCAATGAAAATCTTTCTGGGTTCTACCTCATCCCCCATCAGCATACTGAAAACCTGATCCGCAAGCACTGCATCATCAATCGTCACCAATTTCAGAATTCTATGCTCCACCGCCATTGTCGTATCTCTCAGCTGGTCGAAGTCCATTTCCCCCAGACCCTTATACCGCTGTACGTCCTTAATCCCTGTTCTGCCGATTTCCTGATACAGCGCCTCAAGCTGCATATCGTCATACACATAATAATGCTGTTTATTCTTCTCCACGCGATACAGCGGCGGCTGTGCCACATATACCTTACCGCCCTCGATGAGCTGCGGCATATAGCGATAGAAGAATGTCAGCAGCAGGGTTCTGATGTGTGCGCCGTCTACGTCGGCATCGGTCATGATAACGATTTTATGATACCGCAGCTTAGACATATCAAAATCATCGGAAATCCCCGTACCGAAGGCGGTAATCATATTGCGGATTTCCTCGGAATTGAGAATTCTGTCCAGTCTTGCCTTTTCCACGTTCAGAATCTTGCCGCGCAGGGGCAGAACCGCCTGTGTTCTGGGGTCTCTCGCCTTAATGGCAGAGCCGCCTGCGGAGTTCCCTTCGACGATATAAATTTCACATTCATAGGGGTCGCGGCTCGTGCAGTCTGTCAGCTTGCCGGGCATACGCGTATTTTCCAGACCCGTTTTGCGGCGCACCAGCTCTCTTGCCTTTCTGGCAGCGTCTCTGGCTCTGGAGGCCATCATGCCCTTTTCGATGATGGTTTTGCCGATGTTCGGGTTTTCCTCCAGAAAATAGGTCAGATATTCGCTCAGAACGCTTTCCACCGCGCCCTTCGCTTCGCTTGTGCCAAGCTTTGCCTTCGTCTGCCCTTCAAACTGCGGGTCCTCTACCTTAATGCTGACAACGGCGGTGATGCCCTCTCTGACATCCTCGCCAGAAAGCTTTTTATCTGCATCCTTTATGATGCCTGCCTTCTTGCCATAATCGTTCAGTGTCTTTGTCAGCCCCGATTTAAAGCCCACCAGATGCGTGCCGCCATCAGGGGTATTGATATTATTCACGAAGGTGAAAATGCTTTCCGTATAGCCGTCATTATGCTGGAATGCAACCTCAACCAGAACGCCATCCTTCTTGCCGGAAGCATAGAAAATCGTATCATACAACGGCTGACGGCTATGATTCAGAAAATGTACGAATTCCTTGATGCCGCCCTCATAGTGGAAGGAATGCTCCTGCTCCATGCCCTCGCGCAAATCGGCAAGGTTGATTTTCAGCCCCTTTGTCAGAAAAGCCGTTTCGCGGAACCGCTGCTTCAGCACATCATAATCAAAAACGGTTTCCTCAAAAATCGTATCATCCGGCAGAAAATGCACATACGTCCCTGTAATCTCGGTTTCGCCCACAACGGTCAGCGGCTCTGCAACATCCCCACGGGTATATTTCTGCTCATGAATTTTCCCATCCCGATGCACCTGCACCACAAGCCATTCGGACAACGCATTTACAACAGACGCACCAACGCCGTGCAGACCGCCGGAAACCTTATATCCGCCGCCGCCGAATTTACCGCCTGCATGCAAAATCGTAAATACCATCTGCAGCGCGCTCATGCCCTTCTGGTCATTGATATCAACGGGAATACCGCGCCCGTTATCCATAACGGAAATGGAATTATCGGGGTGGATTTTTACGTTATCTCGTTACAGAACCCTGCAAGCGCTTCATCCACGGAGTTATCTACAATTTCATAAACCAAATGATGCAGACCCTTTGCGCTGGTGGAGCCGATATACATACCGGGGCGCTTGCGCACCGCCTCCAGCCCTTCCAGAACCTGAATTTGATTTGCATTATATTCAGAAGACATCAAATCCCTCTCTTTCGATTCATTTTTTCGCATAATTTTTTGGGCAAGAAAAAAAGAAAGAACAAAAATAGACTTTCTCTTTCCATCAATTCCGCCTCAAAATAACATAGTGAAATTATAGCATTTTTTCATTGATTTTTCAATGTTTTACGTGTATTTTTATACTATTTTTTTCAAAATTCCTACTTTATTATAGACGCTCTGTCGGAAAAAATTTCAGCCTGCTGTTTTTTTCCCGTTATGTCATTGTTTTTTCTGTTATAAAGCGTATCAGAAAAAACAAAAAACAGGCATTGAGATATTTTTTTCTCAGTGCCTGTTTTCCTTTTGCGGTATGATATTTCCGTTTTCGACATAAAATAAATTATCCCTGCTGATATATTTTCGGACAGAATCCTCAATCCCTGTGCAGGTCACAAACGCCTGCAAGCCGTCAATGCTTTCCAGAAGATATTTCTGGCGGCTTTCATCCAGCTCCGAAAACACATCATCCAGAAGCAGAACGGGTAATTCTCCCGTTTCCTCCCGAATCAGGTCAATCTCTGCCAGACGCGCCGCAAGGGCGGTTGTCCGCTGCTGCCCCTGAGAGCCGTAGACCTTCGCCTCCCTGCCGTTCACCAGAAAGCTGATATCATCCTTATGCGGGCCGCTCTGGGTTGCCCCAAAAAGAATATCACGCTCCAGATTGCGGTGCAGCCGCTCGGCAAACGAGCCCTCCTCGCAGTTTGGTCTATAAAGCGTTTGCAGGCTGTCTCTGCCGCAAGCTTTTCCGCCGCAATTTCATCCAGACGCACCAAAAAACGCCTTCTGGCGGCAATGATGCGCTCGCCGTATTCCACCATCTGTTCGTCCCAGACAAAAAGCGTTTCCTGCAGGGATGGCTTTTTCTGTATTTCCTTGAGCAGATTATTCCGCTGCTTCAGAATCCGATAATACTGCTGCAAATCGTAATAATAGACCCTGCTCAGCTGGCAAAGCTCCATATCCAGAAAGCGGCGGCGCTCCGTCGGAGCATCCTTTACCAGAGATAAATCCTCCGGAGAAAAAATAACAGCATAAAGCGTGCCGAACAGCTCCCCCAGACGCTTGACGGGCAGACCATTAACGGCAATGCCCTTTTTTTCATTCTGCTTTAAATGCACATCAATTTTATCCCTGCGATTCTGCGTCTGTACCAGAAGGCGGATATGGCTTTCCTGTGCATCAAAGGCAATCAGCTGCTGATCGCTTTTGCCGCGCATAGAGCGCCCCATCGCGCAGAAATACAGCGATTCCAGAAAATTCGTTTTCCCCTGTGCATTGCTGCCGTAAATCACATTGATTCCCTCAGAAGGCTCGATATGCAGTTGTGAAAGATTGCGGAATCCCTGTAGGAAAATCTCCGTGATATACATATTGCTTCACCTATTTTTTATAAATATAAATTTATTCCGTATATTTTTGCAGTGCCGCCTCCAGTGCAGCAAGCTTTTTCTTCAGCATTTTTTCTCGTTTTTGATAAATTTCCTGCGCCTCGGCTTCCTCCTCGGCATAGGCATAGTCCTCAGAAAAGGTCACCCAGTCGGAAAAATATTTCTCGATATCGTTTTTTATTTCACGAATTAAATCCAGCTTAGAACACTTAATATTGTATTCCTCCGCACCGAATTCACCCTCTGTGACGATTTTTGTTTCCTCATCCGCTGTCAGTGTAAAGACGGACTCCTCCTCGTCAAACCATAGTTTTAAGGGTGTCCGCTCCTGTACAGACTGGACACCCCTGTCCAATACCATAACAGGGATGTCCTGTATATAACTGCCCAGTCCCTCGAAGTCCTCCAGATGGATTTCCGTCCAGCCGTTTTTCGGTCTTGTAAACATCCCGATTCACTCCTAAAAATACATAATTAACGCATATTTATTCTTGACATAAATCAAGATTTTCTGCTTTTCAGGCTTCCAGCTCCACCTCAACAGAGCCGACACCCTTCAATTCCACAATATCCCCATGGCGGATTTTTTTACCGCGTTCCGTTGCAACCTCGCCGTTTACAAGCACCTTTCCCTGCGAAAGAAAATATTTCACATCAGAGCCTTGGTCAATCAGCCCTGCCAGCTTCAGTACCTGCTGCAACTTGATAAATTCTGTATGAATATACACCTTGTTCATATTGTTCTCCTCCTTTTACATCCGTAGCGGCAAAATCAGATATTTAAAGGAATCCCCTTCCTCCGGCAAAATCGTGCAGGGGCTGAGGGATGCCATGAAAATCATTTTTACGGTTTCCTCCTCAATGGAGCGCAGCGCTTCAATCAGATATCTGGGGTTGAAAGCGATTGCCAGATCATCTCCTTCGACCTCTGCGGTTACGTTTTCATGCGCGGTCCCCATATCACTTCTTGCGGTGATATCCATGCCATTTGCGCGAATCATCAGACGGACAGGCGTTTTGCGGTTATCTCTGGAAACCAGAGAGGCACGTTCCAATGCCTGAATCAGCTCGCTTTTGTTGATAACCACCTTTGTTTTATAGTCCTCGGAGAAGGACTGTGCATAACGGATGAAATCCCCCTCAATCAGGCGGGAAACCATAACAGCCGTCCCTAAATCGAAAAGGATGTGCTTTTCTGTCAGATAGATGGAAAGAGTATCATCATCCTCCTGAGAGAGGATTTTGTTCAGCTCGGCTAAGGTCTTGCCGGGTACAATAACATCTGTATCTCCGCTGCCGGTCAAAAGGCTGTTTTTGCGGAAGGAAATACGATAACCGTCCACAGAAATCACATGAACGGAATTGCTCCGCAGCTCAAACAATTCCCCGGTCAGTACAGGCTTGGAGCCATCCTGCGCAATAGAGAAAATCGTCTGCCGAATCATGTCGCGCAGCTTTGCCTGCTCCATAGAATACAGCCTTTCCTGTTCCACCTCCGGCAGGGTCGGGAAATCCTCGCCGCTCTGCCCCATAATTTTAAACTCAGAGGAACCGCTGACAATGGTTACGGCGTAGTCTTCATCTGTGGCAATCGTCACGGATTCCCCGTTTAAACGGCGGACAATTTCGTTGAAGATACGCGCTTCAATGGCAACCTCACCGGCTTCCTGAATTTCTGCTTCGATTGGTGCGGTACGGATGCCGATTTCCAGATCGTTGCCTGTCATGATAAAGCCTCTTTCGTTGGCGGTTAATAAAATACATTCCAGAATGGGTAATGTTGTGCGGTTGGAGACCGCTTTATTTACAATATTGATATACTGTAACAGTAAATCCTTGCTGCATGTTAATTTCATAGTTGTGTACAACTCCTTTGTTCACATGTGTAAGTAAGATATAAAAGATTTGATCCGTAGTCGTAGTAGTAGGGGCTGTGAAGTTGTGGAAAACTCCGCTTTAGCCCGAAACGACAGGGAAAACCATATTTGGAAAACCCTGTGGACAACTTAAAACAACAGCTTCGGTTATCCACGTTTTCCACAATGCGTTGATTTTTCGTTTATTTATCCACAGGTTATCCATAGTCGGCTAACAGTATGATTGTGGATGAATTTCTTTTCGGGGAAACTTTTTTCACTTGTGAAAAGTTTCCCTATGGTACGTTCCGTACCTACCCTTCAAAAACACGCTTGCAAGGCGCTTTTTATGGGGCGTTGCCCCAAACCCCACCAAGGGAATGATTCCCTTGGAACCCCATTTGCCTACGGCGTTTTATTCCTATTTATCTCCCTTCACAAAACGCAGTTTTGTGAAAGTATAGGGTTCTAAGGGGGTTACCCCCTTAGCAGGGTTCTTAGGGACGGAGTCCCTGAGGAATTATTTGCCTATGGCGTTTTATTCTTATTTATTTATTCCGCAGAAACGATAGTTTCTGCAAATCGGGGTGCAGGGGAATGATTCCCCTGCCAGGGTTCTTAGGGACAGCGTCCCTAAGGAAAGCTTTTACGATTCCTTGATTTCCTTCTCTAACGCATGGACGGTTTTCTGTAAGCCCTCGTCACTCTCCAGCTGCTTCTCAATCTTTGAGATGGCATAAATCACCGTTGTATGATCCCTGCCGCCAAAGCTCTCGCCAATCTTCGGCAGGGAAATATCCAATAGCTTCCGGCAAAGATACATCGATACCTGTCTTGGAAATGCGATATTCTTCGGCTTTTTACTCCCCTGAATATCCTCCACACGAATGTTATAATACTCTGCTACCACCTGCTGAATCAGCTCCGGTGTCAATGGTGTCGCGGAATTTTCACTGAAGATATCCTTTAAGCTGTTCTCCGCCAGTGCAATGGAGATATCCTGATTTGTCAGCGTTGCAAAGGCAACAATTCTGGTTAAAGCACCCTCCAGCTCTCGGATATTCGATGCGATATTCTTTGCAATATACGCCATTACATCATCCGGCACGGTCAGGTTATCCCGCTCTGCTTTTTTCTTCAGAATCGCGATTCTTGTCTCATAATCCGGCGGCTGTACATCCGCAATCAGACCCCATTCAAAACGGCTGCGCAGTCTGTCCTCCAGTGTCTTAATCTCCTTCGGCGGACGGTCGGAGGAAATAATAATTTGTTTATTCGATTCATAAAGCGCATTAAAGGTATGGAAAAATTCCTCCTGTGTCCCTTCCTTTTTGGAAATAAACTGAATATCGTCAATCATCAGCACGTCGATATTGCGGTATTTATTCCGAAATTCCTCGTTTTTATTGTTCTGGATGGAGTTAATCAGCTCATTCGTGAAGGTTTCGCTTGTGACATACAGCACCTTCGCCTGTGGATTACGATCCAGAATAAAATGCCCGATGGAGTGCATTAGGTGCGTTTTGCCAAGCCCGGAATTGCCGTATAAAAACAGGGGATTATACGCCTGTGCCGGAGATTCCGCAACGGCAAGGGATGCGGCATGCGCCATACGGTTGCTGTTGCCGACAACAAAGGAATCGAATACATATTTCGGGTTCAGGTTTCTTGCAAGCTCATTTTCTGCGGGCTTTTCCGCCGCGAGGTTATGGAGATTGCCTGCATTCTGCTCCTCCTCCGTCGTAATCATGATGTCATATTCGTTTTTTGTTACCATTTTAATCGCAGTGCGAATCAGCGGCAGGTGCCGTTTTTCAATAATCTCCTTGAGAAAGGATTCCTTTACCTGCAAAATAATTTTATTTCCGATAATGCCACAGGGGACAATCGGCTGAATCCAGGTTGCGAAGCTGACAGGAGAGGTTTCTTCTTCAATCATTTTGAGTGCTTCTTCCCAAATCTGTTCCAGTTCCATGCAATGACCTCCTCTTTTTATTTTTTTTGCCTGCTGCTTATCCACAGATAGAGGGGATATCCCTGTGAAAAACGGGGAAAACCCTCTTTTTTTTCAATGTTATACACAGCTTCCTTTCTTTTCCTTCTGCACAGAATTCACAATGCTGCAAAGCCTGTCTTTTTCAGGCTTATCCTATAATTTACCGAACGGAAAGTCCACAGTTTTTTTACAAAAAAGAAAAAGTTATCAACAAAGTTATACACAAGCTGTGGATAACATAATCTGGTTGCTGTGAATCCTGTGGAAATATACAGAAGGGCATGATTGTCTTTAGTATAGCAAAAGTTATCCACAGGTTCAATGAAAAACTTGTCCAAAAAAATCAGAAACAGATATTGTATACAAGATATAGTAAAACTTTTTTGAAAAAATCTAAATATACCTTTTCTGTCGAAAATTTTTTATGAAATTCCTGTGGAAATGTGGACAAATCCGCAGAATACAGGGCTTTTCTGAAAAATTTTTTCTTGACGTGCCATGCTTTTTTTACTATAATAGGGGCAGTGCTCATAAAAAGGGTGAGCAGAACCCGGAAATTGAAGGAGGTGCAACAACCATGAAAATGACATTCCAGCCTAAGAAAAAACAGAGAAGCAGAGAACATGGCTTCAGAAAAAGAATGAGAACAGCAAACGGCAGAAAAGTGCTTGCTGCAAGAAGAAGAAAAGGTAGAAAAGTATTATCCGCATAATTTTTTTCATGTGTATTTAAGGCCGCAGCGTATTTCGTGTGGCCTTTTGTTCATGATGGAGAAATTTTTCGGCGGCCGTAAAGGGGGGTTGCGTGATGCAGTTTACAGAATCTTTAAAGAAGAATTTTCAGTTTCGCCATGTATATCAGAAGGGCAAATCCATCGCCAACCGCCATTTGGTATTATATATGGTAAAAAACGGAACACATGACCACAATAGGCTGGGGATTTCCGTCAGCAAAAAGGTGGGCAAGAGCGTGGTGCGCTCTCATGTGACACGCCTGATTCGGGAAAGTTACCGCAGCATGGAGGAGGAAGTGAAGTCCGGCTATGATTTTGTTGTCATTGCCCGTGTTTCCTGCGCTGCTGCGTCCTATCATGAGGTGTGCCGTTCCCTGCGGCATCTTTTCAAAAAACAACAGCTTCTGCTGAGCGCGTCTGAAAGAAAGGACCGTCAGGAAAAATCAGAAGCAGGCAGAAAGGAAGAGAAGGAAGAAGGGACACAATGAAGGAGAAAATCATCTCTCTTGTAAATCTGGTTTCCTTATTTTTTCAGAAGCTCTTTCTGCTGATGATTCGTTTCTATCAGGCAGCAATATCGCCGCATCTGGGAAAAAACTGTAGATTCACCCCTACCTGCTCCCAGTACGCGTATATTGCCATCACACGGTTTGGGCCGATAAAGGGCACATATCTGGCCATTAAGAGACTGTTGAAATGCCATCCCTTCCATGCGGGCGGCTATGATCCCGTGCCTGAGAAGAAAGAAAAATAACTGTCCTTCGGGGCGAAGATCTCGTATTGTTTGTTGAAGGAGGAAAAAATGTCCTATTTACCCTATTTGCTGGAAGCATTGCCTTCCGTAAGACAGCCCGGTAAGATTGTCGGACCATTCGCCGATCTGATGGGGAAAGTGTATAATTTGCTGTTTGAACTTTTGCACAGCAACACAAGCGCAGGCTCTTTGGGTCTGGCAATTATTATCTTTACTTTAATCGTGAAACTGATCCTGTTTCCTCTGATGGTGAAGCAGCAGAAGTCTTCTTTTAAAATGCAGGCACTGCAGCCTGAGCTGATGAAGATCAGGAAGAAATATGAAGGCAAAACAGATCAGATGTCACAGCAGCGCATGGCTTTTGAAATGCAGGAATTTCAGAAGAAAAACGGCGTAAGCATGGTCAGCGGCTGCCTGCCGATGCTCATTCAGCTGCCCATTCTGTATGCACTGTTCTATCTGTTCCAGAATGCCTATGTTTATGTAGACGTTATCGGTCATAATTATACCGATATTGCAAATGCAATCGTAAATATCCCCGTTTCCCTGAGAATGGAGGTATTCCATCCCTACGCACAGGAATTTGCCAATGCCTATAAGAATGTTGCCATCATCAAGGATGGCATTGATATGAGGCAGGTCAATGAGGTGGTTATGCTGGTTAACTATCTGAAGCCCGATGATTGGAATGTTATCCTGCAGAACCTCGGCGATGCAGGCAGTTCTCTGGTGCCGCTCCTGGCAACCAAAAGCAGCATTGAAACCTTCCTGACTATTCCTCTGGTAAGTAAGGCAGGGCTGCATTTCCCCGGTATCATCATCCCTATTGCGGCAGGTGTCACCACATGGCTGCAGTCCAAAATCATGATGATGATGAACCCCCAGAACAGCGACCCCGGCAATCCTGCGGCAGCAATGACCAAATCTATGCTGTATACCATGCCTATCATGATGGGTGTATTCGCAATCAATATGCCTGCCGGTCTGGGTCTGTACTGGACGATTTCTAACCTGTTCGGTATTTTGCAGCAGGTAATTTTGTCTAAGCATTATAAAAAGAAATTTGCAGAGGAGGCAGCACAGTAATGGAAGAAATTAGAAAAAGCGCAAAGACTGTGGATGATGCCATTGCGGCTGCTTTGGCAGAGCTGGGCGCAGCTCGTGAGGAAGTAGATATCACAGTCATTGATGAGGGCTCCAAGGGCTTTCTGGGAATGTTCGGCAGCAAGGATGCCGTTGTTCTGGTAAAGAAAAACTTCAATCCCGAAAAGGAAGCGGAAACCTTCTTAAAAGAAGTATTTTTGAGCATGGGGCTGATTGTAAAAATCAAAACAGAGCAGAAGGACAAGCACCTGTATATTGATCTGACAGGTGATGATATGGGCATCCTGATTGGCAAGAGAGGGCAGACATTGGATGCTTTACAGTATCTGGTAAATCTGGTTGTTAATAAGAAAAGCCCTTATTACATCAGCGTAATGCTGGATACGGAAAATTATCGTCAGAGAAGAAAGGAAACACTGGAAAGCCTTGCCTTCAATCTGGCGAAAAAGGTAAAGCATACAAAGAGAAATGTTGTGCTGGAGCCTATGAATCCTTATGAAAGAAGAATCATCCATTCTGCATTGCAGAATGACAGATTCGTTACAACATATAGTGAGGGCGAAGAACCTTATAGAAATGTTGTTATCACCTTGAAATAAGACACTCGAAACCCGTTGTTGGATACAGCGGGTTTTTGTTTTAAAAAAGAGCGATAACTGAGAACCTTTTTGTCTTCAAAAAAGGTTCTCAGACTCTCTAAAAATCAGCCTGCAAGGCGAAAAAGACCTTGAGGGCGCTGCCCTCAAACACCTGCAAACCTTTGAAAAGGTTTGATCCAAACTTTATTTGCCTGCGGCGCAAAAAAATATAATTATTCTCGCAGAAACGACAGTTTCTGCAAATCGGGGTCAAGGGGTAAGAGTACCGCCAAGATAAGGCGGCGGCAAAGCCGTCTTCCTGTAAGGAAGATACTTTGACCAGATTCCCCTTGCAGGAAGTTTGAAGGACAGAGTCCTTCAAGAAAGGAGGTTTCTATGAAAAGAGAATATATGCTTGATGATGTGATTGCGGCAATCTCCACGCCCATCGGCACAGGCGGCATCGGTATTGTGCGCATGAGCGGGGCAGGCTGTATCGCATTGGCGGACAGCATTTTTATCGGCAAAAAGAAGCTGACGGAAAAGGCAACCCATACCTTATCCTACGGTAAAATCACAGACGGACAGGGCGGAGAGGTCATTGATGAGGTGCTTGTTTCCGTTATGAAGGCACCCCATACCTATACGAAGGAGGATATCGTAGAAATCAACTGCCACGGCGGTTCTCTGGTAACGAGAAGGGTGCTGGAGGCGGTGCTGAAAACAGGTGCGCGTATTGCACAGCCGGGTGAATTTACCAAGCGCAGCTTTCTGAATGGGCGCATCGACCTGACGCAGGCAGAGGCTGTCATTGATTTGATTGAATCCAAAACGGAATTATCCCGTCAGGCGGCGGTCAATCAGCTGGAAGGCAGATTAAAAACAGCCGTTCGCGAAATGCGCGAGGAAATTCTGGATATGATTGCGTCTATTGAAGCGGTGATTGATTATCCGGATTATGATGTGGAGGAGGAAACCTACGGCACGATGGAGCAGGGCGTAAAAAAGCTGCTTGCGAGAATGGAAAAGCTGCTTGAAGGCGCAGACCGCGGCAAAATCATCCGCGAGGGCTTACAGACTGTCATTGTCGGCAAGCCGAATGTCGGGAAATCCTCTTTGCTGAACTGGCTGCTGGAGGAGGATCGTGCGATTGTGACCGATATCCCCGGCACAACGCGGGATACCGTTGAGGAATACCTCAATATTGACGGGATTCCCATTAAAATCGTCGATACCGCAGGGATTCGAGAAACGGGCGATGTGGTGGAAAAAATGGGCGTGGAAAAATCCAAAGCCTACGCCGAAACTGCCGATTTGGTCATTATGATGCTGGATGGCTCCCGTCCTCTGGAGGAGGAGGATAAGGAAATTCTTTCCTTCATCCGCGGAAAAAAGACGATTGTGCTGCTGAATAAGGTGGATTTAGCACAAAAGCTTTCTCTGGAGGAGCTTGCGGAATATGTGCCGCAGGAGCAGATTTTATTTATCTCCGTGAAGGAAAACGATGGCTTTGATGCGCTTCTGGATGCCTTGAAAAATATGTTCTTAGACGGGCATACCGCAACGGCGGAGGATGCCATGCTCGGCAACACCAGACATAAGGATGCGCTGTATCGTGCAAAGGAAGCCATGGAGCATTGCATGGAAACCATCACCATGCGTATGCCGGAGGATTTTATCTCTATGGATTTGCAGGATGCTAACCGTGCGTTGGGCGAAATCACAGGGGATACCAGTGACGAAGAAATTATAGACAGAATCTTTACCAAGTTCTGTTTAGGTAAGTAAGGTGAAAACATGGAACAGGAAAATGAATTGGGCGTAAAGCCCATCAAAAAGCTGCTGTGGAAGCTGGCGGTACCTGCCATCACGGCGCAGATTGTAAATGTGCTTTATAACGTGGTCGATCGTATTTATATCGGCCACATACCGGAAGAAGGCGAGCTGGCGCTGGCAGGACTCGGGATCACCTTCCCGATCATTATGCTGGTCACCGCGGTGCAGTGCCTGATAAGCGTCGGCGGCAGCACGCAGGCGGCTGTCGCGATGGGCGCCGGGGATCAGGAGCGCGCGCAGAAAACCTTTGGCGGATCCGCGGTGCTGCTGACAGCGGGCGGCGCGCTGCTGACGGTGCTGTTTCAGGTGTTCCGGGATCCAATTCTGCTGCTGTTTGGAGCCAGCGAGGCGACGCTGGGCTATGCCTCGGACTATTTGCAGATCTATCTGTGGGGCACAGTCTTTACGATGCTGGGCGGCGGGCTGAACGCATTCATTGCGGCGCAGGGATTTTCTATGGCTGCGATGGTCACGACGCTGATCGGTGCAGGCTGCAACATCCTGCTCGACCCGCTGATGATTTTTACGTGGAAGATAGGCGTCCGGGGTGCTGCGCTGGCAACGGTGATTTCGCAGCTGCTTTCGGCCGTCTGGGTGCTGCTGTTTTTCCTGCGCGGCCGGGGCTGGCTGCGTCTGCGGCGAGAAACGCTGCGCGTGGAGATGCAGTTGATGCTGCCGGCGCTGGCGATCGGCTTTTCCAGCTTCGTGATGCAGGCGACAGAATGTTTGCAGAGCATTGCGTTTAATGCATCGCTGCAGCGCTATGGAGGCGATTTGGCGGTTGGCGCGTTTTCCATCGCATCAAGTGTCTTGAAGACAGTGGCGCTGGTTCTGGCGGGCTTTACGCAGGGCGGACAACCGATCGTCAGCTACAACTATGGCAGCGGAGATTTGGGACGAGTGCGTCAGGCGGCGTACCGGATGGTTTTGGTAAGCGCCTTGATTGGCGCCGGCAGCAGTCTGCTCTGTGAGCTGCTGCCGGAACAAATCGTTAAGCTGTTCAATGATAGCCCGGAGCTGGTGGAGTTTACGGCGCGGGCGCTGCGCATTTATATGATTGGAATTCTCTTTCTGGGAATTCAGCATGGAAGCCAGCATGTATTGGTCGCATTGGGGCAGACAAAGCTGAGCCTGTTTCTGGCTGCGCTGCGCAAGCTGTTTTTGCTGATCCCGCTGGTTTATCTGCTTCCGCTGCTGATGGAGGATGCGGTGACGGCGATATTGATCGCAGAGCCGATTTCGGATACGATTGCCGGTGCGGTCTCAGGCATCCTTTTTGCAATTCGCTTTAGGAAACTGATGCGGGCGAAGGGAAGGGAGATCCGCTGCGAGAGCAGCGCTCGGTCAAGGTAGATTTCCGTGTGAAAAGCAAATATGGCATCAAAAAGTCCCCGGAAAACTGAACCGAACGAGCAAAAACGGACAATAGACGAAACACCCCCTGATGTAAGATCATAAGACTGCATCAGGGGGTCTTGCTGCGAGCAAGAGAAAATGGACAGAGATCAAGGACTCTGGCAATCGCTGCAAGCGACGTTGAACAGAGACTTTCATGCAGACGAACCGAACTGCAAATGGGCCGCGAGCGAGTGCTGCGGCTCCACAGCGGCCAAGGCTGATAACCACGCGCGTATCCGGATAAAAAGCGGCGCCGCGCCGCTTGAATCAAATATTTCCTACCTAGGGTGTATCTGAAAACTCCCAACGCACCCGGACAGCGGGTCTTTTCACGCTGCGCCGCGCCATTTTTCCTTGAAATACGTCAGTATTCCTGCG
>ERZ837910.4314-NODE-4314-length-14101-cov-4.470953_pt1 | contig 14101 bp, 17 predicted proteins | sample MGYA00519940_ERZ837910 | MGnify/ENA primary metagenome ERZ837910 (study PRJEB31850, sample SAMEA3708825) | human gut metagenome | biome: human gut; feature: human-associated habitat; material: faeces | place: China | collected 2014 ... | reverse complement strand
TGTCAGCCATGACGGCACTTCGGAACCGGCAGGGCTGACTGATGAGGGGTGGCGACAGGTTGGTTCAGGAATGCAGCTGGATGAATGGTATTTGTTTCAGTTTTCCCCATTCAACGTACTGCTGTGGAGATTTTAAGCGCTCGCCACCCCTCATCAGCCTCGCTACGCTCAGCAGCTTTTTAATTACGGTATGATTGCCCCCGGCAATCATCATTTTGAAAGATTCGCTGCGCTCTGCAACACCCCCGGGGGAAGCCAAGGCGGCTACGCCGCAGGGGGACGCCAAATTGGCGGCCCGGATTAGGTTCCCTTCACCGTGCCGATGCCGGCGCAGATGGCAAAGGCTGCCACATCCACAGCCACCACGGTAGAGCCAACCGGAGTACCTGCCAAGATGGAAATGAGGATGCCCAGAAAAGCGCAGGTGACGCTGATGACCGCCGAGAAAACCGTCACCGACAGGAAGGAGCGGAAAATCCGCATGGCGGACAGGGCAGGGAAGATAATCAGCGCGGAAATCAGCAGCGAGCCTACCAGGTTCATGGCAAGCACAATAATCATAGCGGTAATCACCGCAATCAGAAGATTGGCGGCATCCACCTTCGTGCCCGCTGCCTTGGCGAAATTCTCGTCGAAGGTCACGTCAAAGATGCGGTGGTAGAATAGGGTGAACAGCACCAGCACCAGCCCGGACAGCAAAATGCACAGCCATACCTCCCCTTTGGTCAGGGTGAGGATGGAGGTAGAGCCAAACAGCGCCCCGCACACATCACCGGAGAGATTGGCGGAGGTGGAGAACACGCTCATCAGCAGATACCCGAATGCCAGTGCACCTACGGAAATCATGGCAATGGCAGCGTCTCCCTTGATTTTGGTATTCTGCCCGGTGCGCAGCAGCAGCACGGCACACACGATGGTCACCGGCAGCACAATCACCATGCGGTTGGTCATATTCAGCACCGCTGCCACCGCCATGGCACCGAACGCCACATGGGAAAGGCCGTCACCGATGAAAGAAAACCGCTTGAGCACCAGGGTAACACCCAGCAGGGAGGCGCACAGAGCAATCAGCACCCCCACAATCAGGGCGTAACGGACAAAGGGATAGCTGAGGTAAAGCATTAGTGTTTCCATCATTTGGGTTCCTCCTCGCTGAGAAAGGCCTGACCGATGCCGCTGTGCAGGTAGCTTTCCTTGGTGCCGAAAAACAGATGCTTGCCGATGTGGAGAATGTGGGTGGCATCCGCCAGGGCAACCCCCACGTCATGAGAAATCATGATAATGGTAATGCCCTCCCGGTGCAGCTGCTCGATGATTTCGTACATCTGCGCCGTGGCCTTGGGATCCAGACCGGAAATGGGTTCGTCCAGCAGGAGGCATTTCTGGGTGGCGCACAGCGCCCGCGCCAGCAGCACCCGCTGCTGCTGCCCGCCGGACAGCTCCCGGTAGCACCGGCGCTCAAAGCCCTCCAGCCCAAGCTTTTTCAGATTGGCGCTGGCTGCGGCCTTTTCTTCCTTGGTGTAGAAGGGTCGCCAGCCCCGCTGCCCCTGGAAACCGGAAAGCACAATTTCCAGCACCGAGGCGGGGAAATCCCGCTGCACCTGGGTCTGCTGGGGCAGATACCCAATCTGGGTGGGCTTCAGTCCCTCCATGTATATGGAACCGGCCAGGGGCGGGGTGAGATTCAGAATGGTTTTCATCAGGGTGGACTTGCCGGAGCCGTTTTCTCCCACGATGCACAGATAGTCCCCGGCGTTGACCGTAAAGCTGAGATCGGTGACAATGGGTTTTCCGTCATAGCCCAGGGAGGCATTTTCACATACGATTTGGGGCATCCTGCGTTCCTCCTTAGGACAGTGCCTGTTGCAGCACGGTGAGATTTTCCGTCATGACGGAAAGATAAGTGAGCGTCTTTGCCTGCTCTGCGGAAACGGACTGCATGGAGTTCAGGGTCAGCACCGGCATCTGTTCATTTCCGGCATTCTCTGCCACGGTTTTTGCCATGCGCCCGTCGCTGCTCTCGGTGACCAGCAGGGCGCTGAGATTCAGTTCCTTCACTTTGTTCGAGAGGAACACCACCGTCTCAAAGCTGGCACCGGTCTCGGCGGAGCAGCCGGGGAAGGCGGCGTAATAGTTCAGGTTGTAATCTTCCACCAGATACCGGAAGGGGAACCGGTCGCACACCACAATGGTGTGCTGGGATGCAGCGCTGACCGCCTGCTGATACTGCACGTCCAGGGCGTTCAGCTGCTGCTGATAGGCACTGAGGTTTGCCCGGTAGGTGTCTGCCTTGCCGGGATTCAGGTCACACAGTGCGTCGGTGATGGCCTGACAGAAGAAACGCGCATTGCGCAGGGAGAGCCAGACGTGCTCGTCCATTTCGGCATCGTTTTCCGGCACATCTTCCTCGTGAGCTTCCATGCCCTCCACCACTTCCTCCCGGTGAGCCTGCGCACCCAATAGGGGCAGCAGCACCAGGGTTTCCCGGTTCGGATTGGTGGCTTCCAGCTTGGTGAGCCACTGGTCGGATTCGCCGCCGCCGTAAATCAGCAGGTCGCAGTTTGCTGCCGTCACCATGTCGGAAACCGCGGGCTGGAAGCTGTGGGGGTCTACGCCGTCGTCCACCAGCAGCGTCAGTTCCACGCTGTCATCGTCGCCCACGATTTGCCGCACCCAGTCATATTCCGGGAAAATGGCAGCCACCACTTGCAGCTTCTTTTTGTCGCTCTGGGGCTGGACGCAGCCGGACAGCAGCAGCGCCAGGGCGGATAGGATGATGATAAATCGTTTTTTCATTGCTTCTCCTTTGCGCAATCGCTGCACACGCCGTAAAAAATTGTCCGCACCGGGTCAATGGCAAAACCATGGTGCTGTAAAATATGTTTCTGCAATTCGGGCAGCTCCTCACAGTGCATATGGATGAGCTTGCCGCACACAGAGCATTTGCAGTGGTAGCAGGTCTCCTGGCTGAGATGCGCCCCCAGGTACTCAAAGCAGGCGGGGGAGCCTGCATCGATCGTATATTTTGCAATCACGCCTTCGTCCACCAGCTTGTCCAGCTGCCGATACACCGTCGCCATGCCCATGGGCTTGCCGCTCCGGCGGAAATAGTCGCATACGTCCGCAGCGGTGATGTGCTTGCCGGGAACGCTTTCCAAAAAGCTCCGCAGCTCATCGCCCTGCTTGGTTTTATAGGACTTACTCTGCATGGTCTGCCTCCTGAATTTGATAACAGTTATCATATTATATCCACTTTGTGGGAAATGTCAATATGAAAATGAATATCAATTTCCAATTTTTTTGAGAGCGCTCCAGTAGGGGCGGATAGAATCCGCCCGAAACGTTGGATTTTAGCAAGTACCCGGTTGAGCGCACACACTCCACTGTAGGGGCGGATAGAATCCGCCCGCAGCACAAAGCGCCCCTTTGGGGTGCTTGTGTGCCGGGTCGACTGCTCGTCGACCCCTACAGGGGGTTGTGCCATCCATCCTGGTGCTTCTTGAAATCCGGGGTTACAGGCGGATGCTATCCGCCCCTACAGTCACGAATTACACAAATTTGCAACAAAACGGAGCCCCGTCAACAGGGGCTCCGTTTTGGTATCAATCAATGCTTTGCATTAAATAGCTTTCCGTCCTCCACCCGGACGACTTCATCAAACATGGCATCCGAGGACAGACCGTGGGCAACCATGATGATTGTCTTTTTGGACTTTGCCAGGAAGCCCAGAATGTCTGCTTCCGCGTGTACGTCAATGTCGTTCATGGGTTCGTCAATGAGCAGCAGCTCCTTGCCTCGGTACAGCTCCCGCACCAGGCATATCTTTGCAATCTCGCCGCCGGACAGGTTCTCGCCGTTGCGGCTGATGACATAGTCCAGGGGGTGTGTCAGGTGGAGCATGGCGCATATATCGGAAATCCGCATTCGCTCGGCCTGGGAAATGTCCTTTTCAAATAGGGTGATGTTATCCAGCAGGCTCCCCGCGAACACATACCGCCGCTGAGGGATATACCCCACGTCACTGCGGCGGCAGCCAGGGTTGCCGTTGATTCGCACCCGACCGGAGGTGGGCACCAGGAACCCGGCCAGCAGCTTCAGCAGGGTGGATTTGCCGCAGCCGTTGGCCCCGGTTATCAGGTACTTTTTGCCCGCCGTAAATTCATAATCCACATGGTTCAGCAGCGCCTTGCCCCCAATCTCATAGCACAGAGCATTCACCTGCAAGGAAGCAAAGGGGGTATAGTCTGCATCCTCCTCCCCATGGGGCTGGGAGAGCATGGCGCTGCATTTCTCCCGGTAGCTTTTGGAGCCTCGGATTTCCAGAAACTCGTCAACGATGTTGGAGGAATACTGGGCAACATACTCCACATACAGCAGGCTGGAAGCGAAAATACCCACGGAGATAAGCCCGTTGTAGGAGAGAATCAGCCCCACCACAAAGCAGAAAATCATCTGGAAATACAGCGCCGACCCGGAAAAGCACTGCACAAAGGAGCGGTATTTTTCCAGCACGAAATCCGCCTCCTGCATATGTTCCAGCTGCTTGTCATGCAGCCCGCACAGGCGGGGACGGTTGCTCCCGTCAATCAAGTCGTGGGCGGACAGGATTTCCTCGCACCGGGAGAGATAGTCGGCTTTGCCGGAGGAGGCGGCGGAATTGAGGGAATGGAAGCGCTTGCCCACCAGCTGGGGGATGAACAGAATCAGCATCAGCGAGCCGATGATGGCTAGGCACATCTGCCAGCTCACTACAGCCAGCACAATGGTGTAGGCAACCAGCATCAAAATGCTGTTGTACAGGTAAATCCGATTCTCAAAATACAGGGCATACAGCCGTTCCACATCGTTCATCAGGAAGGAGGTGTAGGTTTCCATGCTCTGGGCGTGGAAGGGCGTGTAGTCCAGGTGGGCAACGCTCTCAAAAACATCCCGCCGGATGGCGGTGCATATCTTCTTCTGATACCGCGCCTTTACGATTTTGTTGAGATACTGGGTTGCCACTATCAGAACCACACTGAGAATCAGGGTGGAAAAAATAAACAGCAGGGTGGTTTGATTGAGGGATGCAAAATGGTCTACAATATAAGAAAGCAGATAGGGATAATAGGACACGCACAGAACGTTGATAAAGGCCAGAAAATTGGATAGGAAAAATTCCTGCCGACCTTCTTTTAAGTATTTTTTCAAATGGAGTTACCTGGCCTTTCTGCTTGGGTGTATCAGCTCCTTGGCTGGATGGTAAATTCCACGGTGTACCACTGCCTGTCGTGGTATTTCCGCATGAGGGAGGGTATCTCCTCCGGGTCGTAGCAATCCGTAAATTGCATGGCAAGGGAATAATCCCCGGCGGGGAGAGGCTTGTCCTTTTCCGTAACATCAAAGGTCAATTCCGTTGTCCCGCCCATGGTGAGGGCAGTTCCGATGCAGTCATAGGTGAAGTTATCTTCCAGTGATTCCCATTCCTGGGTGGTGGGATTTTTCTTTTCCAGGAACGCTTCGCTGAACTGAAGATTTCCAAATTGCTGCCCGCCGGACTGGGTACACACAACGGTGATGACATCATCCGCTTGGGAAACCGTGAACGTCAGCCCCCAGTCCTCGAAGTCAATGCAGTTTCCGTTTTCGTCGTAGGAATAGCGATAAGACACGACGTCGCTGCGGCTATCGATGATTGAAAAATCCGCAATCAAATGCTGCTTGCCGTCGGGGGTCTCGTAAATGTCATAAACGTAATGCAGCCGAAAATCGCCATAGTAGTAGGTAAACTCCGTCAGTCCGTTCTTTGATACTGCCTTTTCATGGCAATAGCCCTGGTCGGCATCCTGCCGTGCGTCGGCAATGAGCCGGTCAACGGTAATGGAACCGTCTTGCAGGGCATCCGCCAGCTTCCGGGTAGTGCCGTCGATGTCGATGGTAATGTCGGCAATATCCAAAAGGGTGACTTCCTTGAACTTGCTCTGGGGCAGGGGAATTTTGGTGTAGCCGGAACCGTACTCAGGGGTAACGGTGATGTGCAGCGATGCTTTTTCGGGAACCGTACCCGCCGCCGTCCCAAGGAAGCACGCAAAAATGAGCAAAATGCAAAGGGAGATACGGGCAAATACGTTTTTCATGGTTATTTTCCTTTCCTCGTGGTACATGGGCATTTGTGCTATCATGTTATGCTTTCATGTCGGCATTCTCTACCCAACTGCCAATGTATGTGGGGATGTCCGAAAAACGTTGGAAAAATGTGACGGTGGCATCCGCTGGAATATAATATAAACCATCTTCTGTCAGAATCACATTTCCCGCTACCCCTGAGTCCCCTGTTAGTGAATACTGATTGTCGATGTATTTGGCATAGCTTCCTTGCTCCAGAACGCCGTCCGTTTGATTGTATAAGGTGTACGATTCGGTTTTATCAAATACAAGATAGGTGCAATTGGTTGAAAAGGCGTTTGTACAATAAGAACCTGTAATGGGCAAGGGAATATCGGAAGTTGCACGTTCATACTGCATCAGATTTGCAGCCAAAGAAACAAACATTGCCACAATCAATAAAATAAGGGACAGGGTGGAAATGGTAATTTTCTGTTTCATGTCAGCAGAATTCATTCCCTTCAAAATTAGATAGGAAGTTTTGCAGGATGTGGATAAACGAATTTAATCAACCCTTACGATAAAGCCATCAATGCTATCTAAAACAGGCTTGTCCATATAAAAAGTCTCTAGAAGTTCAGTATACTTATAGTGCTTATATTCTATACGGTTAACGGTATAATTATGACGAAGCATTACTTTATAGTGATTACTAGAGGCTGGAATATTTATAATAAGACTGGCAACTCCTGCACCGGCATAAGCATAACCTACACCGATAGAAATAGGAAGATTACCCAATGATGTAGACAATGAGACGCTAATCGAATGTCCATCTGAAGGATTGATAGATACAGCTCCTCCGGTAGGCATACTATACCCAAAACGAGGTTGACCATCGGGAGTTGTGGTTACGTATGTTTTAGCTGAATCGATTATTGTAGATTCATAATGTTCTCCATACGCATTTTTAGGTACAGGTAATTCAAATTCAGGCTCGATATTTGGATTTTCCCAAATACGAACGTATGATCCATCTACAATCATGTTTGTGTTTGGAGATGTGGAAATTTGTTGGGATGAATATTCGCTTGCGGATGCTGTTAAAGATGATGCAAAAAATGTGGAAAGGGCAAATATTACGAGCAAGATTTTTTTCATAGTTATTCTCCTTTTCTCATGAAGTATGGGCATGGATGCTCAAATCTGGCGGTGGGGACTCCGTTTCGTTGTGGATAATATTTTAAGCAGCAGGGGAAACGGAAATCGTACAGTCGTCACATCCGCTGAGAAGCTCGGTGAGATAAGCGGAAATGGTATCGGCATCGGCATCGGCTCCGGTGTTGTCTGCGATAAACGCAATCAGCTGGCTCTGCGCTGCATCGTCCAGCTGGGCAATGCCAACGAGGATGCGCCCCAGTGCAGCCAGCGGGTCAGCGCTGACAGCGGCAATGTGCAGCTGGGACAGAACTTCGGCAAGCACGTTGGGGGAATCCTCTTTCCGGGAAATCAGAAGCGTATGGGCAGGGGAGATGCCAAAGCAGGTTTGTGCCGCAACGGTGGAAAAGTCGATGGCCATGGCATCCCCCTCCCAAGCTTGCCCCAGAAGAAAGACTTTGTGAAGGGTCAACGGATTGGCAAGGACGTGCTCTCTGTAGGTGGGAACGGAAATGTCCTGGTCGGCCGGGAGCTGCTGGATAGTGAGTTCGTTCTCGGCGGTGCTACGGAAAATATAGAAAAAACCGTCCACTTTTCCGTCATTTCCAGTAATAAGTAGCAACACGCCATTTGCAGCGCTTGCCTCGTCCTGCGACGTGGCAGACGTAGGAGAAACAAAACAGCCCAATGCGAACAGGGCAATCAAGAATAAACAAAGTGTTCTTTTCATGGACATCGACCTCCTAATTTGAAGCTATTTGAAAAACTCTTTAGATTTGCATCTCCGGATTCAAGAGACTTAAAGATAAGAAGAACGAAAAATCCTTATCTGTAGACGCAATGATGATACACATATTCTGTGAATCCGCAGGCTGAGCATTGGTATACAGCTTCATAGTAAATTAAATCGTCAATGTCGGTTGATACCATTCCCACATATACATAGGTGTCAACGGTGCCGCAGCTGGGACAAAGCTGAAACGCGGCAACACGTTCGCTATAGGCACTCGCAGAGGAGTCGTCTACATCATCTGCGTAAGTGGGAAGAAAAAGTGAAAAAACCATGGATAAAGTGAGAACGAATGCTACAAAACTTCTTAGATTCTTTTTCATAGTAATCTCCTTTCAATGGTGAAAAATGTGTTTCTTTGTCGGGGCGTGTACACTGCCTGTTTTGAATATAGCATTTACAACACTATTTGTCAACAGTATTTTTGTAAAAAAAGTATTGACGCTTAAAAGGCTTGTGATATAATCATATCAGAAAATGGAGCGTGTAACATGGCAATGGATGGAGAGCAGTCTAATTTCCGCCGGGGCGTGATGTCGATGGTGCTGCTGAGCCTGCTGAAACGGGAAGATATGTACGGTTATCAGCTGGTGACGGAGATACAGCGGCTCAGCGAGGGGAAAATTGTGACGCAAGAGGGGTCACTGTACCCGGTGCTATACAAGCTGGAAGACCAGGGCTTGATTTCCAGCCGAAAGGTTCCGGTGGGCAAACGGATGAACCGGGTGTATTATCATTTGGAACCCAGCGGAGCGCAGCGCTTGGCGGAATTGATTGCGGATTACAAATCCGTGGTGCAGGGTGTCTTTTTGATTGTGGGTGAAACGGATGAACCAGAGAAGTAAAAGGGCGGTCATCGAGCGCTATCTGCGGAAGGTGCGGCGGGCGCTTCCCATCCCCGGCAAGACCAAGCGGGCACTGGTGCAGCAAATCAGAGAGTCCATTTATGAGCAGACCGGGGAGGCCACTGAGCTGGACGAAGCCGCATTGGTGGAGAAATTTGGAACTCCACGGCAGATTGTCGAAAGCTATGTGGAGAATATGAGTGTCTCCGAGTTTATGGACGATATGTGCGTGAGACGAAAGGTGATTCGGATTGTACTTGCGGCGCTATTGGCTGCTTTTATTGTCCGCACCCTTGTGGTTGGAGGCATTTGGTTGAATCACCGCATCAATGGCAGCATTGAATATCCCGTTTATTATATAACAGATCCAGCGGCGACAACGGAAGGATAAAGTGCATTTTGTGCGGATTTTTTTGGCGTTGGGATGAGGTAAAATGAACCAGAGAAGGAAAAAGACGGTTATTGAGCGCTATCTGCGGAAGGTGCGGCGGGCGCTTCCCATTCCCGGCAAGACCAAGCGGGTGCTGCTGGGACAAATCAGGGAAGCGGTTTATGAGCAAACCGAGGAATGCACCGGGCTGGATGAAGCCACGTTGATTGCGAAATTTGGCACCCCACGGCAGATTATCGAAGGCTACATGGAAAACATGAGTGCTTCCGAGTTCGTCAAGGATATGCGTGTGAGGAGAAGAATTATCTGGGCTGTTTCTGTGGCGGCACTGGCTTTTTGTATATACCGTGCGGCTGTGGTAGGCGGCATTTGGTGGCAGCATCACCTCAATGACGGCGGTTATTTTGAAGAATACATTACAGAAATTGTGAGAGTTACATATCCAGAGGAGGAGACAGAAGGATGAAACGGTTAGCGTGTTGTGTGATGGCAATGGTGCTGCTTGCTGCCATGCTCCCGGTATTCGGCAATGCAGCGGCCTATGGGGAAGAAGTGGTGACGGAGGTCTTTGCAGACGGCAGTTATATGACGGAAAGCGTTTATAGGATGCAAGCCCGCGCCAGTGGAACTGTCACAGGGTCGAGGACGAAAAATTACTATGATGCCAACGGAGTGCTTTGCTGGAAAGTGGTATTGTATGGTACATTTTCTTATAACGGTTCCAGCGCAACGTGTACCGCATCCAGTTGCGATGCAAGCATATATTCACAGGGATGGTACGTCATATCCAAAAATGCAAGCAAAAGCGGGAATACCGCATCTGCCAATGCGACAATGGGTGAATCGTCCGGTGGCGTTCTGGCGAACCAGGTTTCGGCTTCCCTCACATTGCGGTGCGACAAAAACGGAAACCTCAGCTAAAAATTTTACGCCCTCAGCCCAATGGTGCTGGGGGCGTTTTTGACTGTGCCCGCAATGTCGGATTTTAGTAAGCACGCAGCTGAATGGCATACGCCCAGTAGGGGAGGCTCTTAGCCTCCCGAAGTGTACGCAACAGAGCGGTTGGATGAATGGCAGAATGTGCGTAGGGGTCGCCAATTTGGCGACCCGGGCGGCTACGAGCCGCCCCTACGGGTGCGGGATAATTTTCATCCGGCAGGACACTTGCGTTTGCGGCTTTTTTGCTGTAAAATACAGAAAAGACGATGCAAGCGGAAAGGACGTGTTCCCGTTATGATAAAAGTTGACATTTCCAATGTGTGGGGAAGTGTTGAGTTTGCCGACCTGATGGAGATTGAAAAGGAGGTCAGCGCCGCCCATGCCGCCCTGGATGTGGGGACGGAGGAGGTAAAGCGTTACCGGGGCTGGCGGAATCTGCCTGCCCGGCTGACTGACGCGGAGCTGTCCCGCATGGAGGAGACGGCAGCCAGACTGCGGAGCCAGTCGGAAGCGGTGGTGGTGGTTGGCGTTGGCGGCGCGTCCTTGGGGGCGCGGGCGGCCATCGAGCTGCTGCAAGGCCAGAACCGGAACATCGGCAGGGGCACGAAGGGAAATCCCCAGATTTTTTATGCCGGAAACAGCCTGAGCACCCGGCAATGGAACGAACTGTGCCGCATTCTGGACGACCGGGATTTTTCCATTGCCATTGTCTCTAAGTCCGGCACGGCCACCGAGACGGCCATTGCCACCCGTGCCCTGCGCTGGCGGCTGGAACGGAAGTACGGCACGGACGGCGCACGGGGGCGCATTGTCGCCGTCACCGACCCGGTGCAGGGGGCGCTGCGGCAGATGGCAAACGAGGAGGGATGGGAAACTTTTTCCATTCCGCCGGATGTCAGCGGACGGTTTTCTGTGCTCAGCGCGGCGGGGCTGCTGCCCATGGCTGTGGCGGGGGTGGATATTCGGCGCGTGTTGGCCGGCGCAAGAACAGCCAAGGAGGAATATGACCTCCGCTCCTATGAAAATCCGGTGTGGCTGTATGCCGCCGTGCGGAACCTATTGTACCGGCACGGGAAGGAGATTGAAATTTTCAGCGCCTTTGAGCCGGATTTCCGCGGCTTTTCCGCCTGGTGGCGGAAGCTGTTCGGAGAATCCGAAGGGAAGGACGGCAAGGGCATTTTCCCGGCCACGGCGGTGTTCACCGAGGAACTGCATTCCATGGGACAGCTGATTCAGCAGGGCAAGCGGAATCTGTTTGAAACCGTGCTCCGTTTTGACCCGGTCGAGGAGCCGTGCAGCATTGGCAGTGATGTGAAAAATCTGGATAAGCTGAATTATCTGGCAGGGAAAACGCTGGATGCCGTGGACGAAAGCGCCTATCTGGGCATGGTACTGGCGCATAGCGACGGCGGTGTGCCGGTGATGACCGTGGACTGCGGGGCACTGGACGAAGCAAAGCTGGGAGAGCTGTTCTATTTTATGGAGCTGAGCTGTGTCCTTTCGGCCTACATTCTGGGGGTAAATCCCTTTGACCAGCCGGGGGTGGAGCAGTACAAGCACAATATGTTTGCCCTGCTGGGCAAGCCCGGATTTGAACATTGAGTAAATTGTAAAAAATAGCGTAAATTGTTGTTGAAATTTTTATCGTTTCCTGCTAGAATGATATCAAGCCAACTAGTCTGGCATAGCAAAGGAGGAAAATCCGATGATTCATGTTATTATGGGCCTGAAAGGCTCCGGCAAGACCAAGAAACTGATCGACAGCATTAACGCAGCTGTGGAGCAGGCCAGCGGCGATGTGGTTTGCATCGAGTATGGCAAAAAGCTGACCTACGACGTTACCTATAAGGTTCGCCTGGTGGATTCCCAGGAGTATGGTATTGGCAGCGCAGAAATGCTCAAGGGCTTCCTGAGCGGTATGCACGCAGGTAACTTTGACATCACTCATGTGTTTATTGACAACCTGTATAAGACCATCGGCTGCGATTTGGCTGCTGCCGAGGATTTTGTTGCTTGGGCTGCAAAGTTTGCTGCCGAAAACAACATGGAGATTACCGTGACGCTGTCTGAAGACCCCGCCAACGTCTCCGAGACTATGAAGCAGTATCTGTAAGGGCTTACATGAAGACACCGCTGCAAAATTTGCAGCGGTGTTTTTGCGTGTGGAACGCATTTTTCAGCCGGATTGGGGAAAAAGCGCAGGGAATGGTATATTTCTGGTGAAAAGTTTTAATAAATGACAAAAATACTGTAAGGATATGAATTTTTCTTGCAAAAGAAGGGGACTTCCCCTATAATGCTTCTGAAATGACTATCGTATGGAGGAGAGTAGAAAACCAAGATGGAAAGCAAGACGAACGCTCCTGTGTTGCAGGAAAACAAAATGGGCGTGATGCCCGTGGGCAAGCTGCTGTTCAACATGGCGCTGCCCATGATTATTTCCATGATTGTGCAGGCGCTGTACAACGTGGTGGACAGCATTTATGTGTCCCAGGTGTCCCAAAGTGCGGTGACAGCCCTGTCCCTGGCCTTCCCAGTGCAGAATATGCAGATTGGCTTTGCGGTGGGCATTGGTGTGGGTGTTAATTCCCTGCTGTCCAAAAGTCTGGGCGAGCGGAACCAGGAGTCCGCCGACTACACCGCCGGCAACGGCATTTTCTTGACTGTTATTTCCATTGTGCTGTTCATGCTCTTTGGCTTTTTTGGTACAAGACCCTATTTTGAGATGCAGTCCAACGTCACCGAGACGGTGGAGGGGGGAATTGCCTACACCAGCATCTGCTGCATTTTCACCCTTGGCTGCTTTGTCCAGATTTTGTGTGAACGGTTGCTCCAGTCTACGGGCAGAACCGTGCTGACCATGGTCAGCCAGTCCGCCGGTGCAATCATCAACATCATTCTCGACCCCATTTTCATCCATGGCTATTTTGGACTTCCGGCCATGGGCATTGCCGGTGCGGCAATTGCAACCGTCATCGGCCAGTGGGTGGGTGCGGCGCTGGGACTGTACTTCAATATCCGGTTTAATCCAGACGTTCAGCTGGGCATCAAGTATATTCGCCCCAAGAAAGAGATTCTTGTACCTGTTCTGGCGGTTGGCGTGCCTGCCATGGTGATGAACAGCATCGGTTCTGTGATGAACTTCGGCATGAACCAGATTTTCCAGGGCTTCCAGGAGACGGCCACCGGCGTGTTTGGCGTATACTATAAGCTGCAAAGCTTCTTCTTCATGCCCCTGTTTGGTCTGAACAATGCCACCATTTCCATCATCGCCTTTAACTATGGCGCACGGAAGCCGGAACGGATGACCAAGACGCTGAAAATTGCCTGCGGCGCTGCATTCCTCTTTATGCTGGTGGGACTTGCCTCCTTCCAGCTGCTGCCCGAGGCACTGCTGGGGATGTTCAATCCCACCGACGAATTCATGCACATGGGTGTGAAGGCACTGCGGATTATCAGCATCAGTTTCCCCGTTGCTGCCTTTGGCATTATTCTGAGTGCCAGCTTCCAGGCGCTGGGCAACGGCATTTATTCTACCCTTGTGTCCCTGTGCCGCCAACTGGTGGTGCTGCTGCCGGTGGCGTATCTGTTGAGCCTGACCGGGGACGTGAACAGCGTGTGGTGGAGTTTCCCCATTGCGGAGGTGGTCAGCCTGGCAGTCACGTTGCTGCTGTATCGCAGACTGTACCGGAAGAAAATTTCTCCATTGTTTGGCGGCAGTGCCGCCTGACAGTGACGCACGGGGGGTGTGCCAATACGTTGGTTCCCTAACCCGCCCGGTAACGACACTGCACGCCAAACCAGGGGAGAATAGAGAGCGTTTCATTGAGCGGGAGCATTTTGGCGCCCCTGAAAGGTTTAGCAGCTGTAGCCATTTATGGCGTACAGATGCTTAAT
>ERZ837910.4311-NODE-4311-length-14115-cov-3.001636_pt1 | contig 14115 bp, 11 predicted proteins | sample MGYA00519940_ERZ837910 | MGnify/ENA primary metagenome ERZ837910 (study PRJEB31850, sample SAMEA3708825) | human gut metagenome | biome: human gut; feature: human-associated habitat; material: faeces | place: China | collected 2014 ... | reverse complement strand
TGTACCGGAGCACATTTGCTTCCGGCAACCGGAACACTTAAGAAGCTTCCAACTACGGCTGCTGCTGTCAGTACACCGGCAACGGCGAGCTTCTGTGCGGCATGTGTATTGCTCTTTGACATTGGTTTGACCTCCTTTGTTAATTATGAAACATCTGGTCTGAAAAATTAGCGCAAAAAAAGGAGAAATCCGTGGGGGAATTCTCCTGAAAAATCTTCGGTATTTCCCTACGTTGGCATTATCCAAATCAGGTTATGGGTCGAAACCAGTCAGTTTCCTCTCAGCCAGCTTCAGCCAGCTCCCCTGTTTCATATATTTTACGCTACTATTATACAGCCCATTACAGGATATGACAAGAAAAAATTCGGACCGCTTTTTATAAAAAACGGACACAGACCGGACATTGAAAAAGACTTCGACCTGTGATATCCTATAATGGAGTATATCCCGAAGTGAGGAGGATCAGAATAAATATGAAAGTTTCATCATTATTAGAGAGATTGGAATATACCTGCTGCCAGGGCAGCGTGGAGCAGGAAGTCAGTACTGTAGAGTATGATTCCCGCAAAGTGATCGAGAATTCTCTGTTCATCTGTATCAAAGGTGCAGTTGTGGACGGACATAAATTTGTACCGGATGTAGTTGCGAAAGGAGCAAAGACACTGGTAGTCCAGGACGATGTGGAAGCACCGCAGGATGTCACTGTGATCAAGGTAGAAGATACACGCTATGCAATGGCGTTCATTTCTGCCGCATATTTCGGACATCCGGCAGAACAGCTCAAGACCATCGGAATCACAGGAACCAAAGGAAAGACCACAACCACCTACATGGTCAAATCCATCCTTGAAAACGCCGGATACAAAGTCGGCCTGATCGGAACCATCGAGGCGATCATCGGTGACGAGGTGATCCCGGCAGCCAACACAACTCCGGAATCTTTTGTCGTTCAGAAATATTTCCGCAAGATGGTAGATGCAGGATGTGACTGTGTAGTAATGGAAGTTTCTTCACAGGGACTGATGCTTCACAGAACACAGGGCTTTGTTTTTGACTACGGTATCTTTACAAATATCGAACCCGATCATATCGGACCGAACGAGCACAGAGATTTCGCACATTATCTTGCCTGCAAATCCATGCTTCTCCGCCAGTGCAAAGTCGGCATCGTAAACCGCGATGATGAGCACTTTGAGAAGATTATCGAAGGCCATACCTGCAATCTGGAGACTTATGGATTTTCACCGGAGGCAGACCTTCGCGCAGAAGATGCACATATGGTCGGCGGCAAGGGATATCTGGGGATTTCCTACCATGTCAAAGGTCTTATGGACTTCCCGGTAGAAATCGATATTCCAGGTAAATTCAGCATTTACAATTCCCTGACTGCGATCGCCATCTGCCGTCATTTCAAGGTTTCCCAGGAAAACATCATCAAAGCTCTCAAAGTAGCGAGAGTCAAAGGGCGTATCGAGATGATCAAGGTATCCGATGAGTTTACTCTGATGATCGATTATGCACACAATGCGATGGCGCTGGAGAGTCTTCTCACAACTCTGAGAGAATATCATCCGCACAGACTGGTGTGCCTGTTCGGCTGTGGAGGAAACCGTGCAAAATCCCGTCGTTATGAAATGGGTGAGGTTTCCGGAAGAATGGCAGATCTGACTATCATTACTTCAGACAACCCGAGATTCGAGGAGCCACAGGCGATCATCGACGACATCAAGACAGGAATTGCCAAAACAAACGGCAAATACGTAGAGATCTGTGACCGTAAGGAAGCGATCGCCTATGCGATCCATCATGGAGAGCCGGGCGATATCATTGTCCTTGCCGGAAAGGGACATGAAGATTACCAGGAGATCAAAGGAAAGAAGTATCCTATGGATGAAAGAGTTCTGATCGCAGAGATTCTGAAGGAGGATCAGGAAAAAGATCAATGATGTATGCAGATATCATTGTAGATATTTCCCATGAGAAACTGGATCGGAGTTTTCAGTACCGCGTTCCGCAGGAACTGGAAAGCCAGATCCATATAGGAATGGTAGTATCCATTCCTTTTGGAAATGGAAATCATGAGCGCAGAGGTTATGTGATCGGACTTTCCCGGGAGCCCAAGCTGGCCCCGGTAAAGATCAAACCGTTTAAGGAAATCTGCAGCAGCGAGGAAACAACAGAGGAAAAACTGATCGCCCTTGCTGCATGGATGAAAGAACGATATGGTTCCACGATGGCACAGGCACTCAAGACGGTCCTTCCAGTAAGAGAAAAAGTCAAATCCAAAGAAAAACGCTATGTTCTTCTCAATATTGACAGAGAAGAAGCCCTTGCCCTTGCACAAAATCTCGAAAAAGGCAGATGTAAAGCGAGAGCGAGACTTCTTCGGGCACTCTGCGAGGAACCGAAACTTGACTATACCAGAGCTTCGAAAGAACTGGGCATGACTGCGGCAGTGATCGCACCTCTCGTTGAGCAGGGACTTGTCCATATCCAGCAGGATGAAATTTACCGCATTCCGATAGAGGAAGGTTCGATCCCAAGGGAGAAACTGTCAAGTCTTACTGAGGCACAGCAGGAAGTCCTTTGCCAGATCCAGGAGGAATGGCAGAAGGAAACTCCGCGTCCGGTATTGATCCACGGTGTCACCGGAAGCGGCAAGACGCAGGTTTATATGAAACTGATCGAGCAGGTAGTAGCACAGGGAAAACAGGTGATCGTACTAATCCCGGAGATTTCCCTGACATACCAGACAGTACGCAGATTTTATGGATGGTTTGGAGACAAGGTTTCGGTCCTGAATTCACGATTGTCCATGGGTGAGCGGTATGACCAGTTTCGAAGAGCAAAGCGCGGAGAAATCCAGATCATGGTGGGACCGCGTTCCGCTCTTTTTACACCTTTTTCCAACCTGGGACTTATCATAATTGATGAGGAACATGAGCAGACTTATAAGAGTGAGAACAGTCCACGTTATCATGCGAGAGAGGTGGCTGTGCAGAGGGCAGCACAGGAAGGTGCACATGTGGTCCTTGGTTCAGCGACGCCGTCCCTGGAAGCATACAGCAGGGCGGTTTCCGGCGAATATCTGCTGACGAAGCTGACGGTCCGCTTTGAGGATCGTCCGCTTCCGGAAGTATCGGTTGTGGATCTCAGGGAAGAATTAAAAGCAGGGAACCGTTCGATCCTGAGCCGTAAACTGAAGGGTTCCCTGGAGAAACGTCTGAGAAATAATGAGCAGTCCATCCTGTTCCTGAACAGGCGCGGGTACGCGGGCTTTGTTTCCTGCCGTTCCTGTGGGGAGGCTCTTAAGTGTCCACACTGCGATGTCGCACTGACAGAACATAACAATGGAAAGCTGGTCTGCCACTACTGTGGCTATGAGAGACCGCGTGTGGAGCAGTGTCCGTCCTGTGGTTCGCCTTATATCGGCGGTTTCAAAGCGGGAACACAGCAGATCGAACAGGTCCTTCACAAGACTTTTCCGAAAGCCCGTGTTCTCCGCATGGATTACGACACTACAAGAAATAAAGGAAGTTATGAGCAGATCCTGTCATCTTTTGCCGCCCATGAAGCGGATATCCTGGTGGGAACCCAGATGATCGTCAAGGGACACGACTTTCCGGATGTGACTCTGGTTGGTGCAGTGGCGGCTGACCTTTCTCTGAATGCGGCCGATTATCGCTGTGCAGAGAGGACATTTCAGCTTCTGACTCAGGCAGTCGGAAGGTCTGGACGGGGCAATAAGCCGGGAGAGGCAGTGATCCAGACATACCATCCGGAACATTACAGTATCCAGACCGCGGCAACCCAGGATTATGAAGCTTTTTACCGCGAGGAGATGAGCTACCGTCTTCTGATGGATTATCCGCCGGCGGCACATATGTTGTCGATCCTTGCTGCGGGAGAAGATGAGGAACTTTTGAGCCAGGGCATGGATTATCTCGGACGATTCGTAGAACGGATCGGGGAAAAATACCACCTTCACGTGATCGGTCCTGCCTATGCATCCGTCGGGAAGATCAACGATGTCTACCACAAGGTCATCTACCTGAAACATCAGGAAGAACGTGTGCTGATGGACATCAAGGATAAAGCAGAAAAATATATCGAAGTAAATTCCGGTTTCCGGAAATTATATATACAGTTTGATTACAGCTAGTGTACTGCGTCATTCTGCGAAATGTGAGTGATACAGTACACTAATATATAAAGGACAAAAGAAAGGAAGAAAGAAATGGCACTCAGAACAATCAGAACAGAAGGAGATCCGGTACTGAGAAAGGTAAGCAAACCGGTAAAGGAAGTTACACCAAAGATCGTAACTTTAGTAGATGACATGCTTGATACCATGTATGAAGCGATGGGAGTAGGACTTGCAGCACCGCAGGTCGGAATCCTCAAGAGAATCGTAGTTATTGATATCGGGGATGGTCCGATCGTCCTGATCAATCCGGAGATTCTTGAAACCTCCGGCGAACAGACAGGAGACGAAGGATGCTTAAGCGTTCCGGGCATGGCAGGACAGGTGACCCGTCCGAACTATGTCAAAGTAAAGGCAATGAACGAAGACATGGAAGAAGTGATCTACGAAGGAACAGAACTTCTCGCAAGAGCTTTCTGCCATGAGATCGACCACCTCGATGGCAAGATGTACACAGACCTGGTAGAAGGAGAACTTCACAGAACCAGCTATGACGAGGATGAGGAATTTGAGGATTTCGAATAACAGACGAAAAAAGGAGCATATTATGAAAATAGTTTATATGGGAACTCCGGATTTTGCAGTGCCGCCGCTTGCCGCACTGGTAAAAGCCGGATATGAGGTCACGGCAGTTGTGACACAGCCGGACAAACCGAAGGGAAGAGGCAAGACACTTATGCCAACTCCTGTCAAAGAAGAAGCCATGAAACATGAAATTCCGGTTTACCAGCCGGCCAAAGTACGTGATCCGAAATTTGTGGAGACACTTACAGGACTTGCACCGGATATCATCGTTGTGGCAGCCTTTGGACAGATCATCCCGAAGACAATCCTGGATCTTCCGAAATATGGATGTATCAACATCCATGCTTCCCTGCTTCCGAAATACAGAGGTGCAGCACCGATCCAGCAGGCAGTCATTGACGGAGAGAAAGAATCCGGCGTGACGATCATGAGAATGGGAACCGGTCTGGATACCGGAGATATGATCTCCAAGATCGTTGTACCAATCGAGACAGAGGAAACAGGCGGCAGTCTTTTTGATAAACTTGCACAGGCAGGGGCTGATCTTCTGATGGAGACACTTCCTTCTATAGAGAACGGAACTGTTACTTATGAGAAACAGCCGGAGGAAAGCCCGACCCCGTATGCAGCGATGATCACCAAGAAAATGGGACTTATGGATTTTTCAAAGAGTGCCGAAGAACTTGAGAGACTGGTCCGCGGCCTGAACCCGTGGCCGAGCGCCTACACCTTCCTCAATGGAAAAACACTTAAAGTATGGAAATCCACAGTAGAAAAGGGCGCAAATGGTGGAAAAACCACACCGGGAACGATCACAGCGGTGGATAAAACAGGAATCCACGTAGCCTGTGGAGAAGATGTTCTCGTCCTTCGCGAAGTACAGCTTGAGGGAAAGAAGCGTATGGAAACAGATGCTTTCCTTCGCGGCTATCAGGTAACTGAGGGAACCATGCTGACAGATCATAAGGAGTGATAATATGTACGGATATGGATACTATGGATTTGATTGGACGTATCTTCTTCTGATCATCGGAATGCTTCTGTCTCTCGCGGCATCTGCAAAGCTCAAAAGCACCTTTGCCCGTTATAAGAGAGTAAGAAGCGCATCAGGACTTACCGGAGAAGAAGCAGCCAGAAGGATCCTTTACAGTGCCGGGATTACAGATGTACAGGTAAGACCGGTAGCTGGAAGCCTGACAGATCATTATGATCCGCGGACAAAGACGGTAAATCTCTCCCAGGATATTTACGGTCAGACTTCTCTGGCAGCAGTCGGAGTTGCAGCACATGAGTGTGGTCATGCCATCCAGCATGCGACCAACTATGCACCGCTGGAGATGCGGAGCGCGATCGTTCCGGCAGCAAATATCGGAAGCAGTCTTTCCTGGCCGCTGTTTCTGATCGGACTTTTTGCAGGCATCCGCCCGCTGGTAACAGCAGGTATCGTGCTGTTTTCACTGGCAGTGCTGTTTCAGCTTGTGACACTTCCTGTTGAGGTCAATGCATCTGCAAGAGCACTCAAGATGCTTCAGAGCACAGGAATGCTTGGGGCAGATGAGACAAAGGGAGCCCGCAAGGTGCTGACTGCAGCTGCCATGACATATGTTGCAGCACTTGCGGCATCTATTTTACAACTTTTGAGACTTGTGATACTGGCAGGAGGAAGACGAGATGACTAGTGGTATCAATACAAGAGAAATGATATTGGAGATCCTCCTTCAGATCAATGAAGAAGGAGAACACAGCCATATTGCGATCCGCAATGCGCTTTCCAAATATCAGTTCCTTCCGAAGCAGGAGAGAGCCTTTATTACCAGAGTCTGTGAGGGGACTCTGGAATACAGGATCCTCATTGACTATATAATAGATTCTTTTTCAAAGATCACCGTGGACAAGATGAAACCGCCGATCCGTGAGATCCTCAGGAGCGCGGTGTATCAGCTGAAATTCATGGACAGAGTGCCGGACAGCGCAGTTTGCAATGAGGCTGTGAAACTTGCCCAGCGAAAGGGATTTTACAACCTGAAACCTTTTGTGAACGGCGTGCTCCGGACGATAGCGAGACAGATGGATGAACTTGAATATCCTTCGAGAAAGGTAAATCTGGTCCGTTATCTTTCTGTCAGATATTCCATGCCGGAACCACTTGTTCTGCGCTGGCTGAATGATTATGGCGAGGAAGTCACAGAGAAGATGCTGGCGGATTTTCTGGAAGAAAAACCGATCACTGTACGCTGCCGTACATATCTGAATTCTGTAGAGGAGACCTGCGAAAGCCTCCGAAACCAGGGTGTAAAGGTAGAACCGGCGCCGTATCTTCCGTATGCATTCAGGATTTCTGATTATAACCACATTCTTGCACTGGATGCATTTATCGAGGGTAAGATCGTGGCACAGGATGTAAGCTCCATGCTTGTTTCCGAGATCGCAAACCCGCAGAAAGGTGATTATATCATCGACATGTGTGCGGCACCGGGCGGTAAGAGCATTCATCTGGGAGACAAGATGGAAGGCTTTGGAACCGTGGATGCAAGAGATGTCAGCCGGTATAAGGTTGAACTGATCCAGGAAAATATCCACCGCACCGACTCCATCAATGTACAGGCACATGTGCAGGATGCGACAGTGTTCGATGTGGAATCTGAGTGCAAGGCAGATATCGTACTTGCAGATGTACCATGTTCCGGCTACGGTGTGATCGGTAAGAAACCAGAGATCAAATATCGTTCTACTGCACAGAAAGAGGAAGAACTGGTGATCCTCCAGAGAAACATTCTGGACAAGGCAGCAGAGTATGTGAAGCCGCGCGGCGTTCTGATCTTCAGTACCTGTACGATCGCCAAAGAAGAAAACGAAGAAAATATGATGTGGTTTATGAACAACCATCCATTCAAACTGGAAAGCATTGATGAGTTTGTTCCGGATGAACTCAAATCCGAAACGACCAGCCTCGGCTACCTGCAGCTGCTTCCAGGCGTTCACGGAACGGATGGATTCTTTATGGCAAAATTCAGAAGGAAATAAAAATGACAGACATAAAATCAATGACCGTCGAAGAACTGAAGGGGCTTATGGCAGAACTCGGAGAGAAACCTTTCCGCGCAAAGCAGATCTACAGCTGGCTGCACGAGCATCTGGTCACTTCTTACGACGAAATGGAAAACATTCCAAAGAGCCTCAGGCAGAAGCTGGAGCAGTATCCGATCACGGTTCTGGAGACACTGGATGTCCAGATATCCAAGATAGACGGCACCAGGAAATATCTGTTCCGCCTGTCTGATGGAAATATGATCGAGAGTGTTCTTATGAAATACAAGCACGGCAACTCTGTCTGTATCTCTTCTCAGGCGGGGTGCCGTATGGGATGCAGATTCTGTGCTTCCACGATCGGCGGACTTACGAGAAACCTGCTTCCGTCAGAGATGCTGGATCAGATCTACAGAATCCAGACATCACTTGGCGAGCGTATATCCAATGTGGTTGTGATGGGAACCGGCGAGCCGATGGACAACTATGATAACCTTCTTCGCTTCATACATATCCTGACGGAAGAAGGCGGTATCCACATCAGCCAGAGGAACCTGACAGTATCTACCTGCGGCCTTGTTCCACAGATCTACAAGCTTGCAGACGAGAAACTTCAGATGACGCTTGCTGTATCTCTTCATGCGCCGAACGATGAGAAAAGGCGCGAGCTTATGCCGATCGCCAATAAATACTCGATCGATGAGCTTCTGGAAGCCTGTCGGAATTATTTTGACAAGACAGGCAGAAGGATCACCTTTGAGTACAGCCTTGTAGCAGGCGTAAATGACAGTAAAGAGAATGCAAAAGAGCTTGCAGGCCGTCTTAAGGGACTGAACTGTCACGTAAATCTTATCCCGGTCAATCCGGTCAGAGAGCGTTCTTTCGTGCGTTCTACCCGACAGGCTGTTGAGAATTTCAAAATAAATCTTGAAAAATACGGAATAAATGGTACTATTAGAAGGGAAATGGGCAGCGATATTGACGGTGCCTGTGGTCAGTTAAGAAAACGTTACATGGAAAAAACAGAAAGTGAGAAGTGACATGAGGGTATATTCAGCTACGGATGTAGGGCAGAAGCGGAAGATGAACCAGGACTATGTGTTCGTTTCCGAAACCCCTGTAGGAAATCTCCAGAATTTGTTCGTTGTTGCCGATGGAATGGGCGGTCATAATGCGGGAGATTACGCTTCCTCTCATGCCGTTCAGACTTTGGTAGAAGAGATTCAAAAGGATGCAGATTTCAACCCAATCAAGGTGATTCGTCATGCCATTGAGAAAGCCAACACAGAGATCCTTGAATGCGCCAGGAGAGAAGAAGCACTGCGCGGGATGGGAACGACGATCGTGGTGGCTACGGTCGTAGGCCATTATCTATATGTGGCAAATGTTGGTGACAGCCGCCTGTATATCATCCAGGGAAAGATTCGCCAGGTTACGAGGGATCATTCACTTGTAGAAGAGATGGTCAGACTCGGAGAGATCAAGCGGGAAGAGGCGAGAAATCATCCGGACAAAAACATCATCACAAGAGCACTTGGTGCAGAGAGAACCGTAGATATTGACTTTTTTGACCTGAAGATGGAACCGGGCAGTACCATCCTTATGTGTTCCGATGGTCTGAGCAATATGGTAGAAGACAGCAAAATCGAAGAAATTATACTGAACCAGAATGAGGAACTGCCGCAGAAGGGTGAGAGACTTCTGAGAGAAGCCAACCAGAACGGTGGTAAGGATAATATTGCAGTTGTACTGGTAGAACCATTCACGAATGAGGTGGAAAAATGTTAAAGACGGGAACGATCATAGCAGAACGTTATGAAATTTTAGGAAAAATAGGTACCGGCGGAATGGCCGATGTCTATAAAGCAAAGGATCATAAACTCAACCGCTTTGTTGCGGTCAAAGTATTAAAACCGGAATTCAGAGAGGATACAACTTTTATCCGCAAATTCCGCAGCGAGGCACAGGCAGCAGCCGGCCTTACACATCCGAATATCGTCAATGTATTTGATGTAGGAGATGATGGCGGTGTATATTACATCGTCATGGAGCTGATCGAAGGAATCACTCTTAAGGAATATATTGCCAAGAAGGGGAAACTTTCCATCAAAGAAGCGACCAGTATTGCCATTCAGGTATCTATGGGACTGGAAGCAGCACATAACCATGGAATCGTACACCGTGATGTCAAACCGCAGAATATTATCATTTCTACAGATGGTAAAGTGAAGGTAACAGATTTCGGAATCGCGAGAGCCGCATCTTCCAATACGATCAGCTCCAATGTGATGGGATCTGTACACTACAGCTCACCGGAGCAGGTGCGCGGCGGATACAGTGATGAGAAGAGTGACATCTATTCTCTTGGTATCACACTTTATGAGATGGTCACAGGCAGGGTTCCGTTTGACGGAGATACTACAGTAGCTATTGCGATCAAGCATCTGCAGGAAGAGATGGTACCGCCGAGTGTGTACACAGAGAATCTTCCATACAGTCTGGAGCAGATCATCCTGAAATGTACCCAGAAGAGTGTTGGCCGCCGTTACGAGAAAATGGAAGATGTCATTGCAGACCTGAAACATTCACTGATCGATCCTCAGGGAAATTTTGTGACATTATCTTCCGTGGACAATGAAGCCAAGACAGTGGTGATCTCAGACGAAGAACTGGGAGAAATCAAGAATACTCCACGTGCATCTTCAAAGAAATCAGATGTAGAAGATCTGGAAGATGAAATTTATGATACAGATTATGACAGCGATGACGAGGACTATGAGGAAACTCCGGCTGGTAAGAAATCTGACAGGAAAAAGAAGAAAAAGGGACCGAACTCAGCAGTAACTATCGTTGCACTTCTTGCAGGCGCAGTTGTCCTGGTGGGGGCAATTTTTGTGATCGGCAAGGCTGCCGGCATCATCGGAAGTGATGGGGCAGAAACCACACCGCAGACAGAACAGGCAGCAGATACAGCAGACGAAGATGGAATGGTTACTGTTCCGGTTCTGGTAGGCAAGACAGAGGAAGAGGCTTCTGCTCTTCTGGAAGAAGAAAAGCTTGGCAAGCAGATGATGGGAGAAGAGAACTCCACGCAGGAAAAGGGACGAATTTCTTCTCAGGATATTCCGGCAGGAACCAAAGTTGAACAGTATACAACTCTGAAATATTATATCAGTAAAGGTCTGCAGGAAATCACAGTACCAGATGTTTCCGGCCAGACAGGAGTAGATGCGCAGCAGACACTGGAAGATCTTGGACTTACTGTAACTGTACAGAAAGAATACAGTGAAGCAGATGACAGTGGATGGCCGCTTACAGAACCAGGATATGTTATGGCCGTATCACCGGAAACTGGCACAAGCATGACAGCAGGCGGATCAGTAACCCTGACAGTCAGCCGTGGTCTGGATTATGGTGATACTGCACAGATTCCGGATGTATTAGGAATGACTAAGAATGAAGCGATCACTGCACTTGGTAAATGGGCAGACATTCAGATTACAGAACAGCAGAGCAGTGAAGTGCCGGCAGGACAGGTCATCTCACAGGATCCATCTGCAACTTCAGAGGATGGGGACACCGCATACGGCAATCCGGATGAAACGATCTCTATCGTAGTAAGCAGCGGCAATCAGGCTCCGGCAGATACAACAACTACAACAGATACAACAACAGACAGTGCTTCCACAGCAGATACGGCGCAGCAGAGTACAGCTGCTGCAAACGGCGAAGTATGGAAATGTACGCAGACACTGAATACTCCAAATGGATATCAGGGTGGTGCAATTCGTCTGGAACTGATCCAGGAAGTAAACGGAGAAACAACTTCTACTAAAGTGGTTGACGGAGAGGCGATTACATTCCCGTATACGTTGGATATTACAGGTGCGTCAGGAGTCAGCGAAGGAACATTGTATGTATCAGAGCTGATTGACGGAAACTTCCAGCAGCTTGGTTCTTATCCACTGACTTTCAAGAAAGCAGAGTAATTCATGCAGGGTAAAATTATCAAAGGAATTGCCGGGTTTTATTATGTTTACGGAGAGAACGAAGTGCTTTATGAATGTAAAGCCAAGGGTATTTTCCGAAAGGATAATCAGAAACCGCTGGTTGGTGATAATGTAGAGATTACAGTATTGAATGAACAGGAACGGGAGGGGAACCTGACCAGGATCCTCCCCCGCAAAAATTCCCTGATCCGCCCGGCAGTTGCCAATGTGGATCAGGCATTTGTGATTTTTGCAATGGACAATCCAAAGCCGAATTTCATGCTGCTGGACCGTTTCCTGATCATGATGGAACAGGCAGACATTCCGGCAGTCATATGCTTTAACAAAAAAGATCTTGCAACAGAAAAGGAAACACAGGAGCTTTATCAGACCTACCAAAGCTGTGGATATCAGGTTCTCCTCACCAGCGCACTGGAGGAGGAGGGTATTGACGAGATTCACAGAATCCTCAAAGGCAAAACAACGGTCGTGGCAGGACCTTCCGGCGTTGGCAAATCATCTCTGACGAATCTTCTCCAGGCAGAAGTGCAGATGGAGACAGGTGAGATCAGCCGGAAACTCAAACGAGGAAAGCATACGACCAGACATTCACAGGTTATCCCGGTAGGAGAGAATACATTTCTTATGGATACGCCGGGATTTTCTTCCCTGTATCTTATGGATATGGAAGAACAGGAACTCAAGGACTATTTTCCGGAGTTTCGCAAGTATGATGACCAGTGCCGTTTTCAGGGCTGTCGTCATATCCACGAACCGGGATGCAGAGTAAAGGAAGCTCTTGAACAGGGCGAGATCAGCAGGATCCGGTACGAAGATTATCTTAATTTATATGAAGAATTGAAAGAGAAAAGGAGATATTAAATGGAATATCAGTTGTGCCCGTCTATTTTATCAGCGGATTTTAACCGTCTGGGCGAACAGATTCAGATATTGGAGAAACAGGGAGTGAAATGGCTTCATATTGATGTTATGGACGGAGATTTTGTACCGAGTATTTCTTTTGGAATGCCGGTGATCCGCTCTATCCGCAAAGAATCAAAGATGTTTTTTGATGTACACCTTATGGTAAGCGCACCGGAACGTTATATTCAGGATTTTGTAGACTGCGGCGCGGATTCTATTACCATTCATGCAGAGGCGTGCGAGGATCTGGAACGTGCGATCGAACTGATTCGTGATGCAGGTGTCAAAGTTGGTATTTCCATCAAACCGGCGACCCCGATCAATGACATCAGCCATCTCCTGGAAGATGTGGATATGGTACTTGTCATGACGGTTCAGCCTGGATTTGGCGGACAGAAGTATATTCCGGAATGTACAGAAAAGGTTCAGGAACTCAAAGAGATCATAGACAGAGAAGAACTGAATGTAGACATTCAGGTAGATGGAGGAATCAATGATTCTACTATGGAAACCGCAATGCGTGCAGGTGCAAACTTTCTTGTTGCAGGTTCTTACGTGTTTAATGGTGATCTTGAATCAAATGTACAGAGAATCCAGCAGAAGATGCAGGATATCAGCGAAAAGTTAAATTGAGGCATAATATGAAAGATACGATCATCGTAAGCGGGGGCAATATCCATAAAGATTTTGCCCTCGATTTTTTGAAAAAAAACAAAACAGAGAATACCTGTCTGATCGCAGCAGACCGTGGCGTGGAATTCTTTATGGGAACAGATCTGGAACCGGATGTGGCAGTGGGAGACTTTGACAGTCTTTCTGCGGAGGGTGCGAAATATATGGAAACTCTCAAACATACGGAAATTCGCAGACTGAAGCCAGAGAAGGACGATTCCGACACACAGTCAGCAGCAAATTATGCGATCGAACAGGGAACAGAACGTATTATGATCCTGGGGGCGACAGGAAACCGCATCGATCATCTGATGGCAAATTTCGGTCTTCTGATGCTTGGAAAAATAAAACAGGTACAGATCGTTCTTGTTGACGCATACAACTATATGAGTCTGATCGAGAGCGGAATGATCCTTAAGAAAGAAGAGCAGTTCGGGAAATATGTCTCTTTCTTCCCGATCGAAGGAGAGGTTACAGGACTAACTCTGAAAGGATTCAAATATCCTCTGAACAGCTATACTCTCAAAGTTGAGGACAGCGGTCTGACTGTCAGCAATGAGATCTCAGATCCTAAAGCAGAAGTCACCTTTGAAACAGGAAAACTTCTCATGATCATGTCAAGAGACTAAACGATAGACTTTTTATGACACGTGTGCTAAAATTAAGCAGAAAAATACAATCAAATAAATAACGGAATGGAGAAATAGAGCAATGAAACTTGGTATCGTTGGATTACCGAACGTAGGTAAGAGTACATTATTTAACTCACTGACA
>ERZ837910.4310-NODE-4310-length-14115-cov-3.284495_pt1 | contig 14115 bp, 7 predicted proteins | sample MGYA00519940_ERZ837910 | MGnify/ENA primary metagenome ERZ837910 (study PRJEB31850, sample SAMEA3708825) | human gut metagenome | biome: human gut; feature: human-associated habitat; material: faeces | place: China | collected 2014 ... | reverse complement strand
ATTCATAGTAGGTTCTATGGCTGGTGGAATTATTCAGGTTCCGGCTATGATGTTTAATATGCTTGGAAATAATGAGTATATAAAGATGATAACTTCCGGTCAGCCGGACATAAATAAAATGATGCAGCTTATATCGGATATGCCTGAGTGGATGACGATAGTCACACTTATCTCAGAGTTGTTGATTATTGTAATTGTATGTCTGTATTGCCGGTTTGTGGAAAAGAGAAAATTAAACACACTTGGCTTCAAGAAAAAAGGCGCTGTTTTAAATTATTTAAAGGGAATGTTTTTTGCACTTGTGATTTTTTCAGTTGCATATCTTATCTGTATTGTGACAAAGAGCATCACTTTTGACGGTATTACACAGAATATTCCGGTAGTTTATATCGCAGGTTATTTTATCGGATATATGATTCAGGGAATGGCAGAAGAGGTTCTTTGCAGGGGTTATCTTTTCGTTTCACTTACCAGAAGATACCATGTAATAAATTCTGCAATATTTAGTGCAGTATTTTTTGCAATGCTTCATGGAATGAATGTGGGAGTAGACGGATTTGCAATATTTAATCTGTTTTTATATGGTCTTTTTGCCGCATTGCTGTTTGCTGATTGTGAAAATATATGGATAGTTGGAGCGTTCCACAGCGTATGGAATTTTGTTCAGGGAAACCTTTACGGAATAAGTGTCAGTGGCAATAAGATTACAAGTTCAATATTTACATCAACAGCAGCTGATGGAGGAGCTACAGTAATAAACGGTGGAACATTTGGCATGGAGGGCGGTTTTGCTGTTACAATAGTGCTTATTATTGCTATTGTGGTGGTAGGAAAACATCTTGAAAGCAAAGGAAAACTTATAGAAAAGAGTGAACAGCCAAGCCAGAATGAAATTGAGTTTGAGGAACTTAAAAAAGAAATGGAGAGCCAGATGGGAATGTCTGATGATGATATTTTCGGAAATCCAAATGGATACGATAAGAATAGAGATGTAAAGGATATATTTAGCAGTAATCCAAATAGCGGGAATGCAGGCAGTAACGCAGCATTTACAAGACAGGAAAATTCAAATCAGTATCAGAAGGCAAATGTTAAGGAGGAACAAAAAGAGAAGAAATCTGAAAAAACAGGATTTGACAGCAATTATTTTGGGTCATAGGGCATCTAGCTGGAAATATATTATTGATTTTGAATTTATTCCTGTCATAAGTAGTCAGGAAATTGGTGAAAAGATGATGAGAGAATATGAATAAAATAGAGATATATAGTTATTTAAAGGAGCAAAATATAGAGTATGAAGCTGCTGAACATAAGGCTGTTTTTAATATGAAGGAGCTGGAAACCATTGAATTGCCTCACCCCGAATGGGAGGCGAAAAATCTGTTTGTCCGGGATGATAAAAAGAAAAACTATTATTTAATAACGGTAAAAGGCGATAAACGGGTTAATCTAAAAGAGTTTAGAAAACAACACGGACTGCGTGCTTTATCATTTGCGTCTCCGGAAGAGTTATTGAATATCATGCAGTTAACGCCGGGGGCTGTAACACCATTTGGAATTTTAAACGATAGTGAGCACCGTGTATATTTTTATTTAGATAGAGAATTTATGAATGATAAAATAGGCGTACATCCGAATGATAATACTGCGACTGTTTGGCTGCAGGCAAACGATTTGATAAGATTGATTCAAGATAACGGAAGTGAAGCGGAGTTTACGGAAATTTTATTTGACATTTGAGTTTAAAGCTGTAAAAAAGAATTTTAACTGAGGAAAAAATGTTATTATTTTTAAAGGTGTTTTTACTGAATTTATAGCAGAGATGGGAGATAAAACTCAGCTTATGCTTATCGCTCTTACTTATAAATTTAAGATTATTGCCGCCGCCGCATTGCTTTATTTTGCTGCATCAACGATTGCCGGTGATGATGAGGAGGAAGAGAGTTTTTTTTGGAACAAGTCGCCTCAGGAAACCGAAGTGAGCCTACCTGATTTATTGAAGTTATTCAAATATTATAGTTTCAAAGACTAAAAATTTCTTTGAATCTTGCATTGTAGGTATGTTTTTTTCTCACCGTATCAAGCCCGTGTCTTGCAATTGCAATTCTTTTTTCGTCATGTTTTAAATAGTAATCCGTTTTTTCAAGAAGGTCATCAATTCCGTCATAAATTTCAAGATCTTTTCCGATGGTAAAACAATCTTTTAAATCTTCTCTCCAGTCAGTTATAAGAAAACCGCCTGCTCCAAGAATATCAAATACTCTGAGAGGTATACCTGTTTCGATATTTGGTGCTGTCATATTTATGTTTATCTTGGAATGTGCAAATACAAATGGAACCTCTGAAAAGTAGTTTGCGCCTTTGTGTGTCACAAGTGCAGGAAACAGTGGAGAGGTATCACTCGTTGTGAAGAGGTGGACTTTTCCAGGATATTTCATTGCAAGGCTGTTAAGTGTCATAATACGCATTTTAGCCGCTGTTTTGTGTGCAAGTACACTTGTCGCAAAATGAAATTTTAAATCGGCGTGTGACTGTGTACTGGCTTTAACATCGGTATATTGTGACAGCATATCAATAATTTCTGGTGTGAGCATGTTTTTTAAAAGATTTCCGCCATTTACATTTAACTGTGCTTCAATTGCCGCATCCATGTATCCGCACAGATAGTCTGGTAGAATATGCATGGTATCATCATATCTGTTTTTATCGTATAGATTTCCGACAAAGCAAATATCGTAGTAGTATTCTGTGGCGTAGATTTTTTTGTATTCAGATTTTGTAGTTGTATAATTTTCTGTTTGTTTTAAATTTGTGTTTTTTATGGAAACATTTTCGTATGCAGTCTGCTTAGGCATTTTTGACTTTATAAAGTCATTGTCTGTTAAATCTGATAAATGGTGCATATTTTTAATAAGCATCTGCACACGTTCAACATTTGTGCAAAGCGGCAGGTAATAAACGGTATTTATACCATTATTGTTAAAATCTTTGGCTTCTTTGCTGTCAAATGTGTATATATGATTGGTTTTATAATTTATTGACGGATGTTGCATATTTAAGAGTGGGGAATCAACATTATAGCATATATACTGAATATTAAGTCTGTAGCATACCTCAGCTATATAAGAGAAGTAATTAACGGAAAAAACTGCATCATATTTTGAAGTGATTTTACATTCAAGTTGTTTTGAAAATATTTTTATTTCATCATCACTCATTTTTATTGCAGAAAAATCAAGGACATCAAAAAGATGTCCCTGATTTTTTAAAGTATCTAATATATCAGGATATACGAATATATCCCATCTGCATACAAGTATATTCATTAGAAAACTCCATTTTTAAGCTGTTTCTTCATTGTCTTTTGACTCTGCATACAGATTTTCTGTTTGCAGATTTTCTGTTTGCAGATTTTTTCCTGCTGTTGAGAGCATAAGTTTAATTCTGTTAAGCTGATTTACTTCACTTGCACCCGGGTCATAGTCAACAGCAACGATATTTGAATCGGGATACTGATGACGGAGTTCCTTTATTACTCCTTTACCTACCACATGGTTAGGCAGACAGCCAAATGGCTGTGTGCAGACGATATTAGGAACACCTGATTTGATAAGTTCTATCATTTCACCTGTGAGGAACCAGCCCTCACCTGTCTGATTGCCGCAGGATACGATAGGCGAAGCATATTCTGCAAGTTTCTGAATAGGAACGGTAGGGTGGAAGCGTTTGCTTGCCGCAAGTGCATCATTTGCACATTTGCGATATTTCTCGATAAACCAGATAAGGAAATTGTTTATCTTTGCACTTGATTTTTTCTTGCCGAGATATTCAGCCTTAAAGTTCGCATTGTATAAACTGTACATAAAGAAATCGATAAGGTCAGGGCATACGGCTTCTGCACCTTCTTCTTCCAAAAGCTCAACTATAAAGTTGTTTGCAAGTGGCATGAACTTAACAAGAATTTCACCTACAATACCTACTTTTGGTTTCTTTATATCGACAAGTTCAAGTTCATCAAATTCTTTAACAATATTTTGGATGTTTTTCTTGAACTGTTTTTTGTTGGCTGTTTTTACCGACTCTATCGCAATTTTTTTCCATTTCTCATGGAGTAAATTTGCAGAGCCTTTTACTTTTTCATAAGGTCTTGTTTTGTAGAGAACACGCATAAATACGTCACCGTATATAAGTGCCTGTAATGCTTTATTTGCCATTTCAAGATTTATCTTTAATCCTGGATTTTTTTCAATACCGGCACTCATTGAAATGACAGGAATATAGTCCATACCGGCCTTTTCAAGAGCACGTCTGATAAATCCTATATAATTTGTCGCACGGCATCCGCCACCTGTCTGAGTGATAATCAGTGCCACTTTGTGAAGGTCATATTTACCTGACAGAAGTGCCTGCATAAACTGCCCTACAACGATAAGTGAAGGGTAGCATGCATCATTGTTCACATATTTAAGACCGTAATCTATACACTTGCTGTCTGCTTTGAGAACTTCAACATTGTAACCGCATGAGGCAAGAGCAGGCTCCAATATCTCAAAATGGATAGGAGACATATCAGGAACGAGAATTGTGTAATCTTTTCTCATCTGTTCAGTGAATATAACTCTGTGGTGTGCTGTATCGACACGCTTAGCCTCAATCTTTTTGCGTTCTCTGTCTTTTACGGCGGCGAGAAGCGAACGGATACGGATTCTGGCTGCACCTAAGTTATTTACTTCATCTATTTTCAATACAGTATATATTTTATTTTGTTTGGTGAGAATATCACTAACCTGATCTGTTGTGACTGCATCAAGACCACAGCCAAAAGAGTTTAATTGTATAAGGTCGAGATTGTCATTCTTTGCGACAAATGAAGCTGCCTTATAAAGTCTTGAGTGATACATCCACTGATCCATGACGATAGTAGGACGGTCAACCTCAGAAAGTTCAGATATACTATCCTCAGTAAGAACAGCTACACCGTATGATGTGATAAGGTCAGGAATACCGTGGTTTATCTCAGGGTCGCTGTGATATGGGCGGCCTGCAAGTACGATACCGTGGCGACCTGTTTCTTTGAGGTATTGAAGGACTTCTTTACCCTTTTTGCTCATATCGTCACGTACAGCCTGCATTTCAAGCCATCCCTCATGTGCTGCAGCTTTTATCTCAGCAGCAGGAATACCGTTTTCTTTCCGGAAGAAATCTACAAGACGTTTTGTAAGTATCTCTTCGCTTTCAAGCGATATAAACGGATTCTGGTATTTTATTTTATCGTCACGAAGTTCCTCGATGTTGTTTTTAATATTTTCACCGTATGATGTGACGATGGGGCAGTTGTAGTGGTTGCCTGCATCGGGTACTTCGACACGCTCGTAAGGAATACAAGGATAGAATATGTATTCAAGTCCCTGTCTTATAAGCCATGTTACATGACCGTGTGCAAGTTTTGCCGGATAACATTCTGATTCACTTGGAATTGATTCAATACCAAGTTCATAAATTTTTCTGCTTGAAACAGGTGAAAGTTTTACGCTGTAACCAAGCTTTGTAAAGAATGTAAACCAGAACGGATAATTCTCATACATGTTGAGAACACGTGGTATACCGACAACACCTCTAGGTGCATCAGCCTTTTTAAGTGGTTTATAATTTCTGAATACGCGTTCATTTTTATATTCAAAGAGATTTGGAATATGGTCTTTGTTCTTTTCAAGCCCCAGACCTTTTTCACAGCGGTTTCCCGATATAAATTTACGATTACCCGTAAATTCGTTTACAGTGAGCAGACAGTGATTTATACATCCCTGACATCTTGTCATTGATGTTTTGAAACGAAGTTCGTTTATCTCATCAAATGAGAGCATTGTGCTCTTTTGACCGGTGTATCTGTCCTTTGCGATAAGAGCAGCACCAAAAGCACCCATGATACCTGCAATATCAGGTCTTATTGCTTCACAGCCCGATATGCGCTCAAAACTTCTGAGAACTGCGTCATTGTAAAATGTACCGCCCTGAACCACGACCTGTTTGCCGAGGTCTTTAGGGTCTGTAAGTTTTATAACTTTAAGCAAGGCGTTTTTGATAACAGAGTATGCAAGACCTGCTGAAATGTCAGCGACACTTGCACCCTCTTTCTGAGCCTGCTTAACTTTGGAGTTCATAAATACAGTACATCTTGAACCGAGGTCGATAGGGTTTTCGGCAAACAAAGCGATTTTTGCAAAGTCCGCTACCTCATAATTAAGCGATTTTGCAAAAGTCTCAATAAATGAACCACAGCCTGAAGAACATGCTTCGTTTAACTGTACCTTATCAACGGAATTGTTTTTTATCTTGATGCATTTCATATCCTGACCGCCAATATCAAGAATACAGTCTACATTTGGGTCAAAGAAAGCGGCGGCAGTATAATGGGCAACTGTCTCAACTTCGCCTTCGTCAAGGAGAAGTGCTGATTTAAGCAGAGCCTCACCGTAACCTGTAGAGCATGAACGCACGATTCTTGCACCCTCAGGCATCTTTGAGTAGATGTCTTTCATGGCTTTAAGGGCAGTTTTTAACGGACTTCCGTTGTTACTGCTGTAAAATGAATATAGTAGAGAACCGTCATCACCGATAACGGCAACTTTTGTGGTAGTCGAACCGGCATCAATACCTAAGAAAAGGTCTCCTTTATAAGAAGCAAAATCACCTTTTTTGACATTGTGTTTATTATGTCTTTCAGTAAATTCCTCGTAATCTTTTTCAGAAGCAAATAACGGCTCCATTCTCGTTACTTCAAATTCGAGTTCTATTTTATTTGAAAGTTTATCTTTTAATTCACCGAGAGAGGACTGCACATCGGCATGGGCATTCATTGCGGCACCTGATGCGGCAAAAAGATGTGAATGGTCAGGTGCTATTATGGCATCTCCCTCAAGTCCCAGAGTTCTTATAAATGCTTGTTTAAGTTCTGTAAGGAAGTGAAGCGGACCACCTAAGAATGCAACATTTCCTTTTATAGGTTTACCACAGGCAAGTCCGCTTATAGTCTGATTTACGACAGCCTGAAATATAGAAGCCGAGAGGTCTTCTTTTGTTGCACCTTCATTTATAAGAGGCTGTATATCGGTTTTTGCAAATACACCGCATCTTGCGGCAATAGGATATATAGCTTTGTAATTTTTGGCATATTCATTAAGACCTGCGGCATCAGTTTTTAAAAGTGTAGCCATCTGGTCGATAAACGAACCTGTACCACCAGCACATATACCGTTCATTCGCTGGTCTATACCGCCTGTAAAATAGATGATTTTTGCATCCTCACCACCAAGTTCAATAGCAACATCGGTTCTTGGTGCATAATCTTTAAGTGATGTTGCGACAGCAACGACCTCCTGCACAAAAGGAATCCCCATATGTTTTGAGAGTGTAAGTCCGCCGGAACCCGTTATCATAGGTGCGACAGGCATATCCCCAAATTCCTCGTATGCTTTATCTACAATTTTAGCCAAAGTTTCCTGAATATTGGCATAATGTCTCTGATAATCTGAAAAGATTATCTCACCGTTTTTGTTCAATATAGCAATCTTAACAGTAGTTGAACCAATATCAATACCAAGTGTATTAAAATCTAATTTCATCGTGTACCTCTTTCTATATCATAGCTAAAAAATCGCCACATTCTGCTATTATATGACAATTACTTTCTTATTTCAAGTAGCTTTGCTTTGAAGCCTTCTTAAAATTTTTGTGTCAATATTAAATTACGGTGAATATAATATAAAGAAAGTTTGAAAATAAAATATGATATTCCTATTAAATATGTTAGAAGCGGTCGATTTATTACGCATTTTAGGAAAATCGTATAAAAGAGGTTTTAAATGAATTATGATAATTGTGATGGAATGACATATACAATAAAACAGGGGGATACCTTATATGGAATAAGCAGAAAGTATGATGTACCCCTTGCAATGATACTTCATGCAAACCCATATGCAGATGTTTACAGACTTAATATCGGAGATACTATTTGTATTCCTGTTAAAAATAAAAAGAAATGCTGCAATGATAAGAATAGCAGTTCAATGAATGATAAAGCTGACAGAATGGAAAACTTCAGGGAAAATCAAAATGTCCGTGTATCTGAAAATACAGGTGAAAATTCAGAAATGTCATTTATGGAAGATATGGCAGATAATATGAATCTTCCCGATAAGGTACAGGACGTGTACGTGGAGGCATCTGACGAAAATATGCAAAGAAGTGTAAATGCGGATGACGATAAATGGGTAAAATATGTCGCACAGCCGGGTGATACGTTATTTGACGTATTTGAAAAATCAGATTGTGATATTGAGGAATTTTTAAACAAAAACGGTTTAAAAGGCATTTACATTTTGCCGGGTCTGGTTTATTTTGTTAAAGAAAAATAATGAATAAATAAACATACACACAAATATATTTATTTTATATAGTAATGTCATGCCCTGTAGCTTGCTGCGGGGTATTTGAATGTTGTCAATGTTTTGCGGAATAGTTTGACAAAGATGTAAACGATAACTATAATCAAATCATGATGTTATTATCATGGGTAAAAAGACCGTAAAAATTTATAGTTTGAAAGGATTTATTAGTTTTATGGACAATTTTCTTAATAAACTTGAGAGAAAGTTTGGCAGGTATGCTATACCTGATTTGATAAGGTACGTTATTATTTTATACTGTGCGGGTGCAGTCATAGGCATGATAAATGAAAATATTTATTATGAGTACCTTTGTCTTGATATGTCGGCAGTATTCAGAGGTCAGATATGGAGACTGGTTACATTTCTTATTGAGCCGTATGGTTTTTCAAGCGGTATGGGAATGTTACTCAGTATTTTGTTTTTTGTAATTCAGGTTCAATTGTTCTTTTTGTTTGGACGTTCACTTGAACAGGCATGGGGTACATTCAGATTCAATATGTATTTCTTGAGCGGATATCTGTTTAATATTATTGCGGCATTGATATTATATTTATCACCGATTCACAGTCAAATTTATTATTCAGGTTTCCAGTATATTTACTGGTCAATGTTTTTTGCGTTTGCGGCGTTAAATCCGGACATGCAGTTCCTGTTGTATTTCATTATACCGATAAAGGTAAAATGGCTTGCTATTCTTGATGCAGCCTATATGCTTTATCAGGTGGTACAGAGTTTTTACTATGGAATATTGCTTTACAGCCAGGGGGCGTCAGGCAGCGGTGCAGCATATATATCAATGGGAATTGCCATTATTGTGGCTATGGCGAATTTCCTTATATTCTTTTTCTCAACGAGAAATTACAGGAGAGTTTCTCCGAAGGATATACACAGACGAAGGGCTTTCAAAAAGCAGACGCAGACTTCAAATTCAGGGCCGAGACACAGATGTGCGGTTTGTGGAAGAACGGAACTGGATGATGAAAATCTTGATTTCAGATTTTGCTCAAAGTGTGATGGAAATTATGAATATTGTTCAGATCATCTGTTCACACATCAGCATGTTAAAAAATTTATGTAAGGAGAAGGAAAAATGGCAGCTATTAATATTGTTGCGATATTGGGCTTTGTAATAACTCTTTTGTGCTGCAACCCAATAAGCAGCCTTATTAGAGAAAAAGGAAAGGAAGAAAACAGTCAGGACAAATCATATTTAGTCTTGCTTTGGATTATATTCGGAGCGGCATTTGTTGTAAGAATTATTGCGGCAGCAGTTTACAAGGGAAATGAGACGGACATGAATTGTTTCCTTATATGGTCACAGAATGTATTTGAAGATGGACTTTCAAAATTTTATCTGTCGGATTCATTCCATGATTATCCGCCAGGATACATGTATATACTTTATATAGTAGGTGCAATAAGAGCACTCTTTTCATGGGCTTGGGACAGTAAGGCAAGCATAGTTCTTACGAAACTTCCGGCGATAATTGCAGATATGTTTACAGCATATCTTATCTTTAAAATAGCATCAAAGAGATTGAAAAAGAGCGGTGCAGCATTTTTGTCTGCTGTTTATCTTTTCTGCCCAATGGTTATTCTTGACAGTGCGGTCTGGGGACAGACGGATTCGGTGTTTACTGTATTTATGGTTCTCATGTGCTATCTTATCACAGAAAAGAAACTTATACTTTCGTACTTTGTGTTCGCAATCGGAATATTGATAAAACCACAGTCGTTGTTTTTCACGCCTGTACTTATATGCGGTATAATTGACCAGGTTTTTCTCGAAGATTTCAATTGGAAGAAATTCTTTAAAAATCTTGTACTTGGTGTGGCTGCAATTCTTATGATAGGAGTTCTGATGCTGCCGTTTGGCTTTTCTCAGGCATTAAATCAGTATACGGGAACTTTGAAATCATATGAATATGCGTCGATAAATGCATACAACTTCTGGAATATGCTTGGACTCAACTGGGCGAGCCAGTATGATAAGCTGCTTGGAGTACAGTATAAGACATGGGGAACTATAGCAATTGTATTAACGGTAATAATTGCAATTATAATAAGTTTACGTTGCAAGAAGAATGCGGGTAAATATTATTTTATCGGCGGATTTGTTGTGACGACAGTATTTATGTTTGCCGTTCGTATGCATGAACGTTATCTCTTCCCGGCAATGGTTATGTTCTTACTTGCCTTTGCGGTGAGACTAAGAAAAGAAATTTATATGCTGTATATATTGGTATCTACTGTTGCATTTTACAATGCGGCGCATGTGCTTTTTGTATACGACAATACTAGTTTTAATTCCAAAGCACCGATACCTATTGCGATTTCAATAGGTTTACTGCTCACAGTCGTATTTATGTTTTATGCTGCAGCAAAGCTGTATTTTAAGCCGGTTGATGACAGTGAAGAAATATCTGATATTATGGCACAGATAGAGAAAAAAAATCAAAAAATGCAGGGTAAGATGACAAATAATAATCCTATTAAAAAGTCAGCAGTTCTTGCAAAAATGACAAAAAAAGATTTTATTGCACTTGGTATTATCACATTGGTTTATGCAGTTATAGCATTTGCAAGACTCGGTGATATGAATGCACCAAAGTCAGAGTATTCTTTAGTCAAACAGGGTGCAGTAACATTTGATATGGGTGCTGAGGTAAATGTTGCGAAATTGTGGGATTTCCTTGGTTACAAAAACAATCCGACATATTATATCGAATACACAAATGATGTAAACGGTGAATGGACGACTCTTTGCGGTCAGGGTTCAGAATGGGATGCAGGTTCCGTATTTACATGGAATCAAAAAGATATAAATGTTTCTGCGAGATATTTCAGAATCAGTCCGTCAGCAGAAAACGGTGAGGACAGTATTTTGGAACTTGTATTTACGGATGCAGACGGAAACTTGCTTGAACCGGTAAATGCAAAAGAGTACAAAAATCTTTTCGACGAGCAGAAACTGTTTACAGGACGTTCAACCAACTTAAACGGAACATATTTTGATGAGATATATCATGCCAGAACAGCATATGAAATGATACATCATCTGTATTGTTATGAAAATACACATCCGCCACTCGGAAAAGCAATTATGGCAGTGGGAATACTTATTTTTGGAATGTGTCCGTTTGGCTGGAGATTTATGGGAACATTGTTCGGCGTGCTCATGATTCCGATAATCTACAACTTTGCTAAAAAGTTTTTTGGCGAGACATGGATATGCATTGTAACTACATTGTTATTTACGTTTGATTTTATGCATTTTGTTCAGACACGAATTGCAACGATAGATGTATTTGTCACACTGTTTATAATGCTGTCGTACTATTTTATGTATTGTTATACAAAGTTAAACTTTTACGATACGCCGCTCAAAAAGACATTTATACCGCTTGGACTTTGTGGTATAGCTATGGGACTTAGCTGGGCAAGCAAATGGACGGGAATATATTCGTCAGCAGGATTGTGTGTGATATTCTTTATACAGATGTACAAGAGATTCAGGGAATATCAGTATGCAAACAAGAATATAGACGGAAGTACAGACGGAATATCACATAAATATATATCAGATAATTTTGTTAAAATGTTTATGAAGACTATTGGTTTCTGTTGTATATTCTTTGTAGTGATACCGGTAATAATATATACATTGTCATATATTCCGTTCAGCGACGGAACAGACAGGACATTTATTACTAAGGTTATAGAAGCGCAGAAAACAATGTTTAACTATCACAGTGCATTGTCAGATACACATCCATATTCATCAAAGTGGTATCAGTGGCCGATAATGTACAAACCAATGTGGTATTATTCCGGAATCACGGCAGACAATCTTCGTGAAGGAATAAGTGCATTTGGAAATCCGCTTGTATGGTGGGCGGGAATACCTGCATTTGTCTATATGTTATATCTTATCTACAAAGATAGGGACAAAAAAGCAATATTCCTTACACTTGGATATTTATCACAGTATGCACCTTGGCTTATAGTAACAAGAACAGTATTTATATATCATTATTTCCCTAGCGTACCTTTTGTTGCGGTGATGCTTGGATATAGTTTTTATAAAATTGTTCAGAAAAATCCGCAGAGAAAGAAATGTGTATTTGTGTATACTGCGGCTGCGATAGTGCTTTTCGCGATGTTCTATCCGGTATTGTCAGGATATCCGATTACTATATCATATGCGAATATATTAAAGTGGTTTGATTCATGGGTTCTTGTTCAGACCTGGTAAAAATTAAGGAGTTATATAAAAATGAGTAATTCAATAAGACAATGTGTAAAAGCATTGGATAAAAATAAAGATGTGCGTCAGATGCTTCCTGATTATGTAGACAAATGTATGCATATGAATTATGAGGATGCAAAGTTAAAACTTATGATGCATTATTATGTATATTATGAAATGGTTACGGAAGGAATAAACCCGTATATAGAGTCTGCGAGAGATACTACTGATGCTGTAAATGAGATTATAGCTGATATTTACGAAAGAGGAATCACAAAAGAAGAGATGTCAGAGGCAGCAGACAAACTTTTGAAGCTCAGAAAAAATGTAATGGACAAAATGCAGGTACTTACTGCATATGTTGACTGTTTTGTTGTATATGAATATGTGTTAAACAGAGTTCAGTACAGATTTGAGGAGATGAAAAAACTTCCTGATGATACGGAATTTGCACAGGATGTTGTAAAATTTATCTTCGGTTCAAAAGATAATGTTGCAATAAATGACTGTATTCACGGTATTATAGGTCAGCTTCCGATGAGAATGACCAGGTCAAGATATATTGACATTATCAGAAACAGTATATCTGTTTATGACGGAAGTGATATGAGCTCACTTGAAAGTTTTGTCTATATGTTTAAAACAAATGCCATGCTCTACAAAAATGATGACATGGATAAATATTTTACAGAGTTTATTCCGGTACTTGACGAGCTTTCAAAAGTGGACTATGAAAATATTACAAAAGAGCTTTATGATATTTATGCAGAAAAGATTAGAAACAATGCAGCTAAACTAAATGATGTGTCAGACCTCTATATGCAGCTTGGCCAGATTATAAACGAGCTTTATATAATAGCGGTATCTTCAAAATATAATGAAGAACCTGACAAAGAGGCAGCACAGCAGATTGTTATTCGTGGAATAAATTCATTGTTTAAAAATAGTGAAAGTGATGTCTGGAATCTTTCAGAGGAAGAATTTGAGGACGAGGAAGCAAAGCTTTACTGGCTTGGAGAGTATTTCCATGAGATAGAGGGAAAGCAGGAACAGTTATCCGAGGCAATGAATATGGCAGGTGCTGTTCTTGAAGAGACAATAGAGGCTCAGAAAGATATAATAGAAGAAATTTCTCTCACACAGGAATTTACATATTTAAAGCAGATGTCACAGCTTAATTCAAACAGTATTTTTGCTGAAATTGATGCCAAAATCACTGATAGAAAAGTGACAGCGGATGATATAATGAGAGTTTCAGATGAGCTTACAGTGGAGATAAAGGAATATCTGAAGAAAAACAGCCGTATGGTAAGACGTGCAATTATGGCAAACACTATTGATAAATTACCAGTATTTTTCAATAGTCCACAGGAAGTGGCTGATCATGTAACTATGTCACTTGAACAGTGCGATGAT
>ERZ837910.4307-NODE-4307-length-14127-cov-2.677018_pt1 | contig 14127 bp, 12 predicted proteins | sample MGYA00519940_ERZ837910 | MGnify/ENA primary metagenome ERZ837910 (study PRJEB31850, sample SAMEA3708825) | human gut metagenome | biome: human gut; feature: human-associated habitat; material: faeces | place: China | collected 2014 ... | reverse complement strand
ACCGGATCAGGAAAATCTACGCTGATTCAGCATTTAAACGGACTTATGAAGGCGACTTCCGGGGATATTCTGTACGACGGACAAAGCATTTATGCGGAAGGGTATGACATGAGAAAACTGCGCAGTCAGGTAGGTCTTGTGTTTCAGTATCCTGAGCATCAGTTGTTTGAAGTCGATGTGATAAGTGATGTTTGTTTCGGCCCGAAGAATCAGGGATTGTCGGAGGAAGAGAGTGAGAAAAATGCGAGGGAAGCTCTGGAATTAGTCGGATTTCCCGAAAAGTATTATAAGCAGTCTCCGTTTGAGCTTTCGGGAGGACAGAAGAGGCGTGTGGCGATTGCGGGAGTGTTGGCTATGAAGCCGAAAGTGCTTATTTTGGATGAGCCGACGGCGGGACTTGATCCGAAAGGGAGAGACGAGATTCTTGACCAGATTGCAAAACTGCATAAAGAGACAGGGATGACGGTCGTTCTTGTGTCGCACAGTATGGAAGATGTGGCGCGGTATGTAGACCGTATCATTGTGATGAATAAGGGGGAAAAGATGCTGGATAGTACTCCGAAAGAAGTGTTCCGGCATAATAAAGAGTTGGAGGAGGTCGGACTTGCGGCGCCTCAGGTTACTTATGTGATGCATGACTTGAAAGACCGCGGATTTGATGTGTCGCCTGATGCGACAACGATTGAAGAAGCTGCGGATGAGATAATGAGGAGTTTTATATGATCAGAGATATTACGATCGGACAGTATTATCCGGCAAAGTCCCCGATCCATAAGCTGGATCCACGAACAAAACTCTTTGGAACGCTTGTATACATTGTAACACTATTTATTGCGGACAATATCTGGGCATACCTTGCGGCGACGATCTTTCTGATCACTGCCATCAAGCTCTCCAATGTCCCGGTAAAATTCATGGTGCGCGGCTTAAAATCCATCGTGTTCCTGCTTCTCATCAGCGTCAGCTTCAACCTGTTCCTGACGCCGGGTACCCCGATCTTTAAGATCGGTTTCCTGCAGATGACCTGGGAAGGTCTCCGGTTTGCGGCATTTATGGCGATCCGTCTTGTTTACCTCGTTATGGGATCCACGATCCTGACGCTCACAACGACGCCGAACCAGCTGACAGACGGTCTGGAAAAGAGCCTTGGCTTTTTAAAGAAGGTCGGCGTTCCGGTCCACGAGGTGTCCATGATGATGTCCATTGCGCTCCGGTTTATCCCGATCCTGATCGAGGAGACAGATAAGATCATGAAAGCGCAGATGGCAAGAGGCGCTGATTTCGAGAGCGGAAACCTGATCCAGAAGGCGAAATCCATGGTACCGCTCCTTGTACCGCTGTTCGTATCCGCGTTCCGCCGTGCCACAGACCTCGCGATGGCCATGGAGGCCAAATGCCCTGGCGGCCCCGATGACCCCACCAAGATGAAACCGCTTAAGTACGCGAAGAGGGACCGTATGGTTTATGGGGCGTATCTGGTGTATTTTGCGGCGGCGATCGTGCTGAAGGTTTTGCTGTAGAAGATGATTAACTCCGGTTTCGATGAAAAGCAGCGCTAAAGCCCGGATATGACGGGGAACAGCACCGCGTGGAAAATGGTCGAAATCGGGAACTTGATATTCAGAGAAATAGAATTGCCCGGATTTTCCGGACAGCAGAAGGAAAACAATAAAGCTATGAGACGAATCAAACTGACGGTGGCCTACGACGGCACCGCATACAAGGGCTGGCAGCTCCAGCCCAATGGCGTTACCATAGAGGAGATGTTAAATAAGGCTCTTTCGGATCTTCTGAAAGAGCCTGTCTGCGTCATTGGGGCAAGCCGGACTGACTCCGGTGTCCATGCAAGAGGAAACGTGGCGGTCTTCGACACGGAGAGCCGGATCCCGGGAGATAAATTCTGTTACGCGGTAAACCGCGGACTTCCGGAGGATATCCGTGTGGTGGAATCCGAGGAAGTTCCCCTGGACTGGCATCCGAGAAAGCAGAACTGCGTAAAGACCTATGAGTATCAGATCTTAAACTGTAAGTTCGAGATCCCGACAAGACGCCTCTACGCCCATTTCTGCTATTACCCGTTAAACGTGGAAAAGATGAATGAGGCGGCAAAATATCTCATCGGGGAACATGATTTCATCAGCTTCTGCGCCGCAAACCACCAGGCGGAGGAGACGGTCCGGACGATCTACGGGGCTGAGGTGAAAAAGAATGATGAGGATATCGTAACGATCCGCCTTTGCGGCAGCGGATTCCTCTACAACATGGTGCGGATCATCGCGGGAACCCTGTTAAAAGTCGGAACCGGTGAGTGGGAGCCGGAACATGTGAAAGAGGTACTGGAGGCAAGAAACCGCAAAGAGGCGGGACAGACTGCTCCGGCGAAGGGGCTGACACTTGTGGGAATCGAGTATGAGAGGGAGATCCCAAAGGAGATCACCTCGAGAAATGAACATTGGGACGCTGTTCTGGACCAGAGTAAACTGGAATCCGACGGAATCTCCTGCGTCCGGATCAGGTTCTCCGAACCGGAGGAACTCCCCCGACTGATCCGCCGTATGGTGCACCAGGCATACCGGAATGGGGCGAAGGAAGTGTTTGTGACGGTCCCGGATGGGTATGAGGTATCGGAGACGGAAAGCTATGGATATTACCGACTCTGCAGGCTGGATGACGGCAGCTACGGAACGGAGTATACGGGGAGGACGCTATGAACCGGGTACTGATCCAGCTGATCTATTTTGTCATCTATTCCGTTGTGTTCCTGGTCATCGGAAAGCTCTCCTTTTCGGAAAGCGATTCTCTCTCCAAGTTTTTCGTCGGTGAGAGAAAAAACGATGAAAAACGCCTGTTTTTTACATTTGTGGGAACCTGGGTTTCCGCGGCGACGATTCTGGGATTTACGGGAAACGTATACCACAGCGGACTCTCTGTTATCGCGTCGTCGGTCATCCCGTGGTTTATCGGCGCGGGTCTCCTGTATCTGATGACGGACCGGCTATACGAGAATGATGTCCTGTCGATCCCACAGCTGATCGGAAAAAAGCATGATTCAAAATTTCTGCAGACAGCATCGGCCATTTTTATGATCTGCGGCTATATTTTCTATCTGATGATCCAGATCAAGGGATTTGGCATTGCGGTATCCAGCCTGCTGAATATCAATTACAAGGTGGCTGTCTTTCTTGTCTATCTTTTTATCCTCTATTCGAGCTTCGGCGGCTTTAACTCCGTCACGAAGTCGGACTGCCTCAATCTGATTATGCTCTCTGTGAGCATCGGGGTTCTGTATCTGGTTATCGTAAAAAATGTTCCGGGACACTGGTTTTTGACGGATCAGACTGTGCATGAACTCATAAAGAGCAAGGGCGTTTTTGAAAATCAGACAGCGGAGATTGGAATCTTCGTATATATCTCCATGTTCTTCGGCTGGGGAATGGGACTGGCGTCGAATCCCCAGTATATGGTCAGGATCCTGGCGGCGAAGGATAAAAAAACCGCAAAACATATGATCCTGCATGCACTGATATTCCTGTGCGTGCTGTACTTTGCACTGACCCAGATCGGTCTTGGACTGCGGATCCTCTTTCCGCAGCTGAAAAATTACTGCTCCGCGGATGACGTATTTATCTATGCAGTGGTCAATCTCATGAACACACCGTTCAGCGGTTTCTTCCTGATCAGCGTGATCGGCGCCTGTGTCTCAACGGCGAACTCCCAGCTTCACCTGATCGGCTGCATGCTGTCCTACGATGTGGCTGCCCAGATCACAAAAAAGAAGATGTCGGAGGAGCAGATCCTCATCCTGGCGCGGGTATTTATCTTCATAGGTGGCACGGCTGCACTGATCTTATCCGTAAATCCGCCGGAGGACATGCTGTCCTTCGGGGCGGATATCTGGGGATTATTCTCGGCGGCGCTTGCCCCTCTGATCTACGGGGGACTGTACTGGAAACGGAGAACGAAAGCCGGGGCGGTGGGAGCGTTCTTTACGGGACTTATCTGCTCTGTCCTGTTCTGGAAAATGGATCTCCAGATATACTGGGCATTTCCGGCAACACTGTGCGCAGCGGCGGTCTATGTTGTGATCCCGATGTTTGAGAAGAAAAGAGGGGCCAAAGAATGAGCGGAAAGAAAAAACAGCTGTTTCGATCATGGTTCTGCAGGATCGAGCATGAGATCATGCTGCCGTTCGTCACGGTGGGAATTCTGGTGGTCTGTGCATTCTGTGCTATTTCGGTGTATAATGGATATACGGAAAAGCTTAAGGACAGAAAAGAGTACGCGAAGACCACGATCCGCGGCATGGAGGCGGATATTTACTATCTGCAGGGAAAACTGAGTGAGGATGAGATCCGGCAGAAGTATAATTTCTATCATGATCCGGCGGTGCGGATCCTGGCTGCCGACGGTACGGTCATCACAGGGGACGAGGAGATCCCGGACGGGAACATGGAACTCCTGTACGCGGACAGTGGAAATTTCCTGGGGTGGCGTCTGGAATACTGGATGGATAAAAAGTCATTCGAGAACGCGATCCTGGAAGAACAGAATTACGTCATTGTGGGCGCTGTGGCCAGTCTCCTGATCATCGTCCAGGTCAGCGTGTTCCTCGCCTGGAGTCTCACAAAACCGATCCGCAGCATGGGCGCAGCGTGTAAAAAGCTCGATGAGAACAAGGACGGGTTCCGGGAGTACAGCTTTCCTGGAAACAGCGAGAAAGGACGAGATCGGCCAGCTTGCGAGAACCTTTGAGAATCTTCTGAAAAACCTTGATAACTACACAAAAATGGAGTATACGAGCCGGATGTCATCGGCACTGGCCCATGAGATCAAAAATCCGCTGGCAGGGATCCGGTCCGGGATCCAGGTCCTGGGCGGACGGGCGGTGAAGGAGAATGAAAAGCTTCTCTGCGACAGCATGCTCCATGAGATCGACCGGGTGACTGGGCTGATCAATGACCTGTTTACGCTGTCGGTGAAGAAGGAAAACCACAGACATGTCTTTCAGGCGGATGTGCTACTGCGGGAGGTGGCATCCATCTATGCGAAGGAGTGCGAACAGCAGAATGTCACGTTCGAGACAGACTGCGCGGCATGTGAGGTGTTTGCCGATGAGAATGAAATGCGCCAGATGCTGTACAACCTTCTGACGAACAGCATGCGGGCGGTCAGCCGGGACGGCACGGGGAAGATTCGTCTCTCAGTGTCTTCCGACGGAGGTATGACTACATTCTGCGTCTCCGATAACGGAAAAGGAATGAATGAAGAGGAACTGAAACGCGCAAAAGAACCGTTCTACACGAAGAGCATTAACGGCGTCGGGCTCGGTCTGGCGATCGTAAACCGGCTGATCGAGCAGAACCACGGCAAAATGGAAATGGAAAGCGCTCCGGGCTGCGGAACAACGGTGCGCCTGATTTTTGAAAGCAGGGATGAACATGAAAAAGGTACTGATCGTTGATGACGAATTTCTGATCCGGTTTACGCTGGAGGAAGGCCTGAAGGACCGGGGATACGAGACCCAGTCGGCGGAAACGGTGAAGGACGCTCTCGAGAAGATTAAAACGTTCCACCCGCAGGTGATCCTCCTGGATAACCGCCTGCAGGACAGCCTCGGGATCGACGAGATCTCCACGTTCCGTTCCGCCGATGAGGAGGTCCAGGTGATCCTGATGACGGCGTACGGCTCTGTCGCGCAGGCGGTGGAGGCGACGAAGCGCGGCGCTTACGACTATATTTTAAAGCCCTTTGATATTGACGAGATCGACCGGATCGCCAGCCGCTGCATTGGCCAGATGCAGGATCGGGAATCCCTGGAGTTCCTAAAGGGAAAAACGCAGGAATTTATCGGAGTCAGCGACGCCGCGATGCGGATCCGGCGCCACATCGAACTTCTCGGAAAGAATTCCTCGGTGAATGTTCTGATCCGGGGCGAGACCGGAACCGGAAAAGAGGTTGCAGCGTCCCTGATCCATGCCTGCAGCGACCGGCGGAACCACCTGATGGTCCGCATCAACTGCAGCGCAATTCCGGAACATCTGATGGAGAGCGAGCTCTTTGGCTATGAGCGGGGGGCCTTTGCGGGCGCGATGAAGACGAAGAAAGGCCTGATCGAGCTGGCAGCAGGCGGAACCGTGTTCTTGGATGAGATCGGGGAACTTCCGCTGTCCATGCAGACAAAGATCCTAACGTTCCTGGACCATAAGAAGTTCAAGCGTGTGGGTGGTCTGGAGGACATCGAAGTGGATGCCCGGGTGATCGCGGCGACAAACCGGAATCTGGAACATGCCGTAAAGCAGGGGGAATTCCGGGAAGATCTTTTCTACCGGATCAATGTCATGGAGCTTGTGATCCCGCCGTTGAGGGATCGGAGAGAGGATATTCCGGCGCTATGCGATTATTACCTGAAATATTATAACGGCATGTTTGGAAAGAATATCACCCATGTGGATCCTGATTTTATGCGGGAGCTGCTTTTGTATGACTGGAAAGGGAATGTTCGGGAACTGAAAAATATTTTCGAGCGCTGCTTCTTATTCTGTCAGGGGGACGTGCTTGAAAAACATGTGGAATTAAAGCGGGTAGACTGGAAAGATGATACCCGGACAGGAGAGCCGTTTGCGTTAAAGGATCTTCGGAAAGGACCGATCAGTCTCGATCAGGAGGTTTCCATGCTGGAACAGATCTACATGGACCAGGCGCTGAAGCTCTGCGGAAACAACGTGACAAAAGCGGCGGCCCTTTTGGGGATCACGAGATTCTCCATGAAGAGAAGACTTGATAAGGAAGACTGAAATCTTACGGCCCGCACGGCAAGGTGGCAGACCTGCTGAACAATTGAAAACGTGCAAAAATTCACATCGTGCGAAATCGCTCGCTAAAACTGAGCGGATTCGCACGATTTTTTTGAAAATTTCAAAAAGATTTTTCAAAACTGAAAAATATACTTGAATATCGCTAAAAAGTCAGATAAAATCAAGGCATCAGTTGTAGAAAAGATACGAAAGGGGTACTCATTTATGGGGGAAAAGAAAAAACACAGCAACATGACGACCTTGATGGGAGCTGCGTTCCTGATGGCGACATCCGCGATCGGACCGGGATTCTTGACACAGACTTCCACATTTACGGCTCAGTATAAAAGCGTTTTCGCGCTTGTGATCGTCTGTACGATCCTGTTGGATGTGACGACACAGTTAAATATCTGGTCGGTGATCGGTGTGTCCGGCATGCGCGGACAGGATATTGCAAATAAAGTCCTTCCGGGACTCGGGTATTTTATCGCATTCATGGTTGCGCTTGGCGGTCTGGCATTCAACATCGGAAATGTCGGAGGCGGCGCCCTGGGACTTAACGTATTGTTCGGAATTCCGACGACGGTTGGAACCTTTATCGCGGGAATCATCGGAATCCTGATCTTCCTCTCCAAGGACGCGAAGACCAGCATGGATAAGCTGACAAAATATCTTGGAAGCATCATGATCATCGTTGTTCTCTATGTGGCAATCAAATCCAAACCTCCGGTAGGGGACGCTGTGAGCAGTATTTTCCATCCGGGCGATGTGGGTGCTCTTGTCCTTCCGCTCATCACGCTTCTTGGAGGAAGCTGCGGCGGATATATCACATTCTCCGGTGCGCACCGTCTTCTTGACGCCGGATATTCCGGAAAGAAAGATCTTCCGCATGTACGCCAGTCTGTTTTAATGGGTGTCAGCGTTTCTGGAATCATGAGGATCCTGCTGTTCCTTGCGGTTCTCGGTGTCGTGACAGCAAATCCGGATGTGACACTTGACGCTTCAAACCCGGCAGCAGACGCGTTCCGTCTCGGAGCGGGCGTGATCGGATATAAGATCTTTGGTCTTGTCCTTTTCTTCGCCGCTACCACATCCGTCATCGGCGCTGCTTATACATCCGTTTCCTTCTTAAAGACTCTTCATCCGTTTATCATGAAGAATGAAAAGTGGTTCGTGATTGGATTTATCACAGCCTCCACACTGATCATGGCGATCCTCGGAAAGCCGGCAGCACTTCTCGTACTTGCGGGCGCGTTGAACGGACTGATCCTTCCGCTGACCCTCTTAACGATCCTTCTCGCGAGCAGAAACAAGAAGATCGTCGGCGAGGATTACAAGCATCCGACGATCCTCATCGTTTTAGGTGTATGCGTGGTACTGCTCACAGGATTCTCCGGAATCAAAGCTCTTCCGGGAATCTTAAAGATGTTCGGCTAAGGTTAATTATGTATTGAGATTGTGATGCAAGTCGTTTAAAATAGTAGGTAGAAGATTGAAAAATACCGGCAACGAAAGCAAGGAGGAAATATTATGTACCGTGTAGATTTAAACAGTGACCTTGGAGAAAGCTTTGGAAATTATACGATCGGAATGGACGAGGAGATCTTAAAATACGTCTCTTCTGCAAACGTGGCCTGTGGCTGGCACGCAGGTGACGCGATGGTGATGGAAAAGACCGTTGCTCTGGCGAAAGAGTTCGGAACAGCCGTCGGCGCACACCCGGGCTTCCCGGACCTTGTGGGATTCGGACGCCGCAATATGGCAGTGACGCCGGATGAAGCGAAAGCTTATGTCCGCTACCAGCTGGGCGCTCTCATGGCGTTCTGTACCGCCCACGGCGTAAAGATCCAGCATGTAAAACCGCACGGCGCTCTTTACAATATGGCAGCTGTTGACGAGAAGTTAGCCATCGCGATGTGTGAGGCAGTTTACGAGGTAGATAAGGACATCATCTTCATGGGCCTTGCAGGTTCCAAGATGATCACGGCAGCAGAAAAAGTCGGTCTCCGCGCTGCAAGTGAGGTCTTCGCTGACCGCGCTTACAACGATGACGGAACTCTCGTATCAAGAAAGCTTCCGGGTGCAGTGATCAAGGACAAAGACCTCGCGATTAAACGTGTGATCCGTATGGTAAAAGAAGGAAAAGTCGAGTCCATCAACGGAAACGATATCGCGATCAAGGCAGACTCTATCTGCGTTCACGGAGATAACCCAAAGGCATTGGAGTTCGTAAAGAATATCCGTGAGACACTGATCGCGGAAGGCGTCGAGATCAAAAATTTAAGTTTATAGGAAAAAGAGTGCAGCTGTTTGACATCTTACAAATGTCAAACAGCCGCAAATGTATAGAGAGGAGACTCGCTGTGGGAAATGTAAGATATCTGGTTTCCGGCGACTGTGCAGTCACCGTGGAATTTGGAAATGAGATCAGTCCGGAGATCAACCGGAAGATCCGCGCGTTCAAGATCGCGTTAGAGAAAGAACAGATCGAAGGAATCGTAGAGACTGTGCCGACCTACCGTTCCCTTCTTGTTGTATACAAGCCGGAAGTGATCCGGTTCTCAGCACTGACAGAAAAATTTGAGAAGATCCTGTCCTCCATGGGCAGCATCCAGATCCCGCCGCCAACCGTGATCGAGATTCCGGTGCTTTATGGCGGAGAAATGGGACCGGATCTTGCGAATGTGGCAGAGCATAACGGTCTTACGGAGGAAGAAGTCGTAAAGATCCATTCCTCTGAAGAATATCTGATCTATATGTTAGGCTTCATCGCTGGCTTCCCGTATCTCGGCGGTATGGACAAGCGCATCGCGACTCCGCGTTTAAAGAGTCCGCGCGTAAAGATCGAGGGCGGCTCCGTGGGAATCGCCGGAGAGCAGACTGGAATCTATCCGGTGGCATCCCCGGGAGGCTGGCAGCTCATCGGAAGAACTCCGTTAAAGCTGTATGATTCCGAGCGGGAAAAACCGGTACTCCTGGAGTCCGGACAGTATATCAAATTCCGCCCGGTGACGGAAGAAGAGTACAAGGCCATCGAAAAACAGGTGGAGAACGATACATATCAGTATGTAGTATATGATAAGGAGGCGGAGTGATGGGCATTCAGATCATAAACGGCGGATTCCTGACAACGATTCAGGATATGGGACGTTACGGATATCAGGAGACTGGAATGTCCGTATCTGGTGTCATGGATACCAGGGCAGCGTCACTCGCCAATATCCTTGTTGGAAATGATACGAACGAGGCGGTCATCGAGATCACGATGATGGGCCCGACGATGAAATTTACAGAAGATGAGATCATCGCGGTGACAGGCGGCGACCTCGGGGCAAAGATCGACGGAAAACCGGTGGAGAGATACCGCGCGGTCCTGGTAAAAGCGGGCCAGACGTTGAGCTTCATGGGCATGTACGGCGGAAGCCGTGCGTATATCGCTTTTGCGGGCGGACTTGATATCCCGGTCGTTATGGGAAGCAGATCCACGAACCTGAAATCAAAGGTCGGCGGATACGAGGGAAGAAAATTAGGAACCGGCGATGAGATCGCTTTCCGCGTTCCTGCATCCTGGCTCCCGCATATGGCCGAGCGTGTATACGGACTTCCGTCTTATGGTGCAAAGGAATGGACACTCAGAGTCGTTATGGGCCCGCAGGACGACTGTTTTACAGATAAGGGAATCAACACCTTCTTAAACAGCACCTACACGATCTCCAACGAGTACGACCGCATGGGCTGCCGCATGGAAGGCGATGTGATCGAGCATAAAAACGGCGGCGACATCATCACTGACGGCATCAGCTTCGGCGCTGTTCAGGTTCCGTCCCACGGAAATCCTATCGTCATGATGGCGGACCATCAGACCACAGGCGGCTACACAAAGATTGCCAATGTGATCTCTGTGGACCTTCCGGTGCTTGCCCAGTGTATGCCGGGAATGAAGATCCATTTTGAGAAAGTCACGGTGGATGAGGCGCAGGCTCTCTATTGTAAGGAAAAAGAAGAGTTTGACGCGCTTGCTAAGAGACTGAATACCCCGGTGGAACCGGCGGATGATGAGCAGGCGGTGGCGATCGCAGCGGCATCCGAGGCGAACAAGACCGCATGGGTAAAGGCGGGAACCTATAAGATCTCCGTAAATGGAAAAGAGTTTCTTGTGGAGCTTGAAAAAGAGGTTGTGAGATTCCGGTAAGAAGAAATATGGAGATGCAGGCCGGAAAATGAATTGATCGGCGAAGCATTTCAGCAGAATGAGTCATGGGGAACAGGGACCTTAAGATGCCGAAAACGAAAAGAACGGCATAGGAGAAAGGGGTAGTGAAAAATGGGAGATTACAGAACGACAAAACCGGAAGAGATCTGGAAAAAGATCCGTGACGGTGAGATCACAGAACCGACAGCCGGAATGTGCGGGGGATACGCACAGGCAAACCTTGTGATCCTGCCGAAAAAATATGCGGAGGATTTTAAAAAGTTTGCGGAGCGCAATCCGAAACCGTGTCCAATCCTCGAGATCATGGACGGCTCCCCGCTGGTCCATGATATGGGCGAGGGAGCGAATATCGTCACCGATATTCCGCGGTACTTTATCTATAAAAACGGCGTGAAGGTTGATGAAGTGACAGATGCCACCGAATACTGGCAGGATGATTTCGTTGGTTTTCTTATCGGCTGCAGCTTTTCCTTCGAGGAGGCGCTCTTACAGGCAGGAATTGATGTGCGTCATATCTCCATGGGAAGAAACGTGCCGATGTACAAGACGAACATCGAATGCGAGAAAGCCGGTGTGTTTGAAGGTCCGCTTGTATGCAGCATGCGCCCGATGACGCCGGAGAACGCAAAGAAAGCGGCGGAGATCACGGAGAAGTTCCCGAATGTTCACGGTGGTCCTGTCCACATGGGTGATCCGGAAAAGATCGGCATCAAGGATATCGACCATCCGGACTATGGAGATCCAGTGGAGATCCGCGAGGGCGAGATCCCGGTATTCTGGGCCTGCGGCGTGACTCCGCAGGCGGCCATCGAGCGGGCGAAGCCGCCGATCGTCATCACCCACGCTCCGGGTCATATGTTTATCACAAATGTGAAGAACGCGGAGTTGAATGACTATCTGGAGAAAAAGAAACAAGATACGAAATCGCTGTGAAACAGAAGGAATCGCGGCATCGCAGATGCGTGATCAGCTGCCAGCATCGGACATGGCAGATTTTGCCGGACAGATGCGGAAGTGAGATGTTCGGGCCCTTGAGAGTGAGAGGTTCGGGTCACCGAGTCTTCGGGCTCCGGATAGTTGACAGAATCCGAAATCTATGTTATTCTACCAGACGTTAAAACTCGTGTGGATTTTTAGAGAAGAACTTTTTTCGCCACACAATCACCTAAAAGCTTTATGGGTGGTTGTGTGGCGTTTTTTGTTTAACAGAAAATTCCGATAGAACTTCCCGCTAAACAAAAAGGAACTACGTGCCAATGATGTGTCGAGGTACATTCTTTTTATTGCTTATATCAACGAAGTTTTACATATGGAACCGTTACTTTAAAAATTATATGGGAGGTTAGAATCATGAATGAAACTTTCATGAAGGAGAAGCCGATCTTTCCTCTTCTCCTCGGAATGGGAATGCCCATGGTCCTGTCCATGCTGGTAAATTCCCTTTATAATATAGTGGACAGCTATTTTGTTGCCAGGATCAGCGAGAATGCCATGGAAGCATTGTCTCTGGTATTTCCGATCCAGAACTTCATCAATGCCATGGCGATCGGTTTCGGCGTGGGAATCAACGCTCTGATTGCCACAGCGAGAGGTGCCGGAAAAGAGAATGAAGCGCGCCGGGCTGCGACTCAAGGTGTTGTCCTGTCTGTGCTCCACGGGATCATCCTTTCTGTGATCTGCATCGTCATCATGCCAGGATTCCTTGGGATGTTCACAGGCGATCAGGAGGTCATCCGGTACGGTGTGCGTTACGCATCCGTTGCATTCTTGTTTTCACCAATCATCATGGCAGGATTAGCCTTCGAGAAGATCTTTCAGGCAGTGGGGCGGATGAAGGTGTCCATGATCGCCCTGCTTGGCGGTTGCATCACAAATATTATCCTGGATCCGATTTTAATCTTTGGACTGGCATTCTTTCCGAAAATGGGAATCTCCGGAGCGGCGATCGCCACAGGTGTGGGGCAGCTTATTTCGCTCATAGTTTACCTTGCCTTCTATTTTAAAGGACCGGTTCCGGTAAAGCTGGAAGCAAGGTATAAGATTCCAGGTGGAAATACGATGAAGAAGCTCTACGGGATCGGGATCCCGGCAATCCTTAATCTGGCGCTGCCCTCCGTCATGATTTTTGTGTTAAACGGTCTGCTGGCGCAGTATTCCAGAAGCTATGTGGTCATTCTGGGAATCTACTATAAACTGCAGACTTTCCTCTATTTCCCGGCCAGCGGCATTATCCAGGGGATGCGCCCGGTGATCGGCTACAATTTCGGTGCCGGAGAGCGTGAGAGAGTCGGGAAGATCTATAAGATAACGTTAGCTATGGCCGGCGTAATCATGGCAGCAGGAACGGTGCTCTGCCTTACGATCTCCAACACACTGATTGGTGCCTTTACCGACAACGCGGAGACCATCGCAGCAGGCGGCGCGGCCCTTAGGATCATCAGCGCCGGATTCATCGTCTCAACGGTCTCCGTAACAGCGTCTGGTGCCCTGGAGGGAATCGGCATGGGTATCCAGTCCCTTGTGATCTCCCTGCTCCGCTATATCGTAGTCATCCTTCCGTCCGCCTTTATTCTCTGCCATCTGTTCGGCGGCGGCGCGGTCTGGAACGCGTTCTGGATCACGGAGTTTGCGGCAGCAGTTGTGGCTGAGATCGTGTATCGGGGAACGATTAAGCGGACCATGCCAAAACCACGATAAAATATAGGTTTTTCGGCAAAATTTAATCGAAATTTTGAAGAAAAATGGTTGACACACCCGACCATGTATAATATAATGTATAACTGTGACATCGGTTGAAAATGCTGTAGCCAAAGCCCCGGAGACAGTATTTTACGATAAAGGAACATTGATTGATTTAGTACAAACAGGAGGTCAACCCATGAAGAGCTTTATGGCTAGTCCAGCAACAATTGAGAGAAAATGGTATGTAGTTGACGCTACAGGATATACATTAGGTCGTCTGACATCAGAAGTAGCAAAGATCTTAAGAGGAAAGAACAAACCGATCTACACTCCGCACATCGACTGCGGCGATTACGTGATCGTAACAAACGCTTCCAAGATCAAAGTTACAGGTAAGAAATTAGACCAGAAGATCTACTACAGCCACTCCGACTATGT
>ERZ837910.4290-NODE-4290-length-14159-cov-6.128403_pt1 | contig 14159 bp, 6 predicted proteins | sample MGYA00519940_ERZ837910 | MGnify/ENA primary metagenome ERZ837910 (study PRJEB31850, sample SAMEA3708825) | human gut metagenome | biome: human gut; feature: human-associated habitat; material: faeces | place: China | collected 2014 ... | reverse complement strand
CTGGATCATGAACCTGTATTTCATCATCGGGTATGTAAGCCCCCTTACATGGCAGGCGATAGGCGCGGCCTATCTATCCAGCTTCTTCTTCGATTTCTGTCACGGGCTGTGTACGTTCCTGGTGCTGTGGGCGCTGGGCGACCCGTGGGTACGGAAACTGGAACGCATCAAAATCAAGTTTGGCCTGACAGCGGAGGAGCGGAACTATGTGCTGCCGCCCTCCACATTTCAAATAAGCGAGAGAGAACTATGAGCGAACGAAAAGCCATCATAAGGACGATGGGACTGAAAAAATATTATACCGTGGGCGGCAATACAGTCCGTGCTTTGGATGGCGTGGACATGTCCGTGCGGCAGGGCGAATTCGTCTGCATCGCGGGCCGCAGCGGCTCCGGTAAGTCCACCATGCTGAATATGCTGGCGGGACTGGAGCCGCCCACCGAGGGTGAGATCATCCTCCGTGGCAAGCACCATCTGGAGGCCATGGACGAGGAGCAGCGGACGAAGTTCCGCCGCCGCTATATCGGCTTCGTGTTCCAGAGCTATAACAACCTGCCCCAGTACACGGCACTGGAGAATGTGGCCCTGCCGCTGGCGATTCGCGGCGTGCCGGAGGACGAGCGGAACTGGAAGGCGCGGCAGGCGCTGAGCCGCGTGGGCCTGCGGGAGCATGTGGATCATCGGCCCTCAGAGCTGTCCGGCGGCCAGCAGCAGCGCGTCAGCATCGCGCGGGCCATCATTACGGAGCCCTCCATCGTGCTGGCGGACGAGCCCACCGGCAACCTGGACAGCCGCACCGGCCAGGAGGTCATGGAGCTTTTGTGTGAGATCTTCCGGGAACGGAACACCACCTTCATCCTCAGCTCACATGATCCCCAGATGGAGCGTTATACAGATCGTACCGTCCGTTTCGACGACGGCAAGATAGAGACAGAAAATCACCACACCGGAGAGGAGCGCACACAGTGAAAAAAGGAACGGCGAAACGGGTATTGGCCCTGTTGATCTGCGCAGTGATGGCAGTTTCCATGCTGCCCACCGTCGCCATGGCGGAGGAGATTACAAATAATACGGCAGATGACAGCGCTATTGAAGCTTATACAGCTTACGAAAACGACAGCGATGTGGCTGTGCTGGACGACGAGGATGATAGCGGCTCCAGCGGTGGTATTCCCATCGAGGACGAAAAGCCCAATACCGACATCAAAATCATCCCCAGCGATGCCAACGCCCTGATCCTGATGGATACCGGCGCGCAGTCTCCCAGAGGCGTCCCCGGTCAAGTGGTGAAGATTGTGCTGCCGCTGGCAGTGAACAAGGAGTACCTGCCCAGCGAGAAGTACATGCTGCGCAACATCAACATCTATCCCGATGTGCCCACTGACACCAGCGTGTCCAACTGGCCCTTCGAGCTGATCTACGCCAGCGACGTGCAGCACCTGAAGGATATGTCCTATAACTCCACCGCCGAGGTATGGTACGAGTTCAAGATCAGCGAGTTTGCCAGCAAAGGCCGCTATGCCGTACCCTTCAAGGTCAACGCCACCGTGTGGCGCGAGGACGCCGTAAACGGCACCACCATCACCGAGGACGTGACCTTCAAGATCACCGCCTATGTGACTGTAACCGACGACGGCAATATGTCCGGCGTGACCACCTCCTTCGGCAGCCTGCAGGTGGCCGGCACCAATGTGGACGGTTCCTACACCGTGCCTACCGGTACGCCCAACCAGACCATTTCCATGCGTATCCCCGTGATCAACGTGGGCGGTACGTTGACTGGTGTGACGATTACTCCCGTAGTATCCACCTCTCTGGACGAGTTTCCGTTTGTGGTGACTTCCACCAATTATAGTCAGTATTTCAGTTATTGGGCCAGCGGTGAGATCAAGTATCTGGACTACACCTTTACCGTGTCGCCCTTTGCCACCTCCGGCAACAAGAGTATCAAATTCAAAGCTACCTACTTCGAGAACAGCGCCCCCGCGGAGGGCAGCTTCTCCACCCAGATCACCATTATCGACGGGTATGACGCTTCTGCCATGGCTGTGATGGTGCAGAGCTATAAGCTCTATGTGGACGATACCGAGGTGTCCGGCCTGATGGCAGGCGAAGAGACCGAGCTGCGCCTGACTGTTATCAATAACTCCAAGGTCGATACAGCGAAAAAGGTCATTGGCAGTTTGGTATTTACCAATTCTCCCGGCCTGACGCTGGCTATGGGCGGCACAGACACCGCCTATGCCGACACCATCAAACCGGGCGGCACGGCGACCTTGAAGTATAAGATCATGGCCAAGCAGGACGCGGAGGTAGGTCCCACCATGCTGGGCATTAACCTGACCTATGAGACCACAGAGGCGATTGCTGGCAAGGCAGCGCAGAACATTATGCTGCCCGTCAGCCAGCAAATGGATATTCTGACCGGAACGCCGGAGGTCTACGGCACTCCCAGCAAGGATAAGGAGGCCACCATCTCCGTCCCCTTGACTAACATGGGTAGGGCAAAGGCCCTTAACATCCGCGTGATGGCTACGGACGGTATGACATCCCCTACGCCCTGCTATGTGGGCGACCTGCTGGCAGGCGGCTCCACCAGTGCCGATGTGACGGTGAACTTCTCCAAGATTGGCGCGTTCGTGGGCAAGCTGATCCTGCAGTACGAGGATGCCAACGGCGAGACGTATTCTCAGGATATCTCCGTACCCCTGAGCGTAGCGGAAAGTTCTGCGGATATCGACGCCAACAGCGTCAACACCCAAAAGAGCGGCACAGGCAGCCGCTGGTGGCTGTGGCTGCTGGTGATCCTGCTGGTGCTGATCATCATTGCGATCATCGTCTATGTGATCATCCGCTATAAGCGGGGCGAGATCGGCCCCGGCGCGGTAAATACCGATGGCGGCGATCTGGATAACTTCGACGACGACTTTGACGCGGACGGCGGCACGCCGGATATCGGGGAGAAGCCGCTGACCTACGACGGAAGCAATAAGGACGGGACCGTATGAAGCCGAGAGACCTTTTCCACTACGGCTGCACGAACCTGTTCCGGCGAAAGACCCGCACGGCCCTGACGGCCCTGTCCATGGCGGTGGGCGTCATGTGTATCGTGGTGCTGATCTCCGTGGGCCTGGGTTATGAACAGGCATACCGCGAGAGCATCGAGGCCATGGGCAGCCTGACGAAGATCGATGTGACGCCTGCCACCAGCGACTATGGACGAAAGGCGCTGCTGAATGACAAGGCACTGGAAGCCTTCCGGGGCATTGACGGTGTGGAGGCGGTGACGCCGGTCTACCAGCAGTCCGCCTACATCGTGTCCGGCAACTACGTCAACATGGTACGCGTCTACGGCATCGACATGACCACGGCAGAAAGCTTTATGCTGGCGCCGGAACGGGGCGTCATGGCAGAGGACGGTACACACCTGCATCCAGAAGTCATGTTCACAGACGATGTGGCGGCCGGACTTGCCAATAAGGCCAAGGACTGGGAGCTGGCGGTGGACGAGGACGGCAACGCCTTGATCGATCTGCTGGAAGTACCTGTCCGTATGACCTTCGATTCCTCCAGCCTGACCGGTGAGCCGAAGGCCGACGCCGACGGACGGGCGCTGCCCTCCAGCAATCTCTATACCCTGCGGGTGACAGGTATTTGCTCCACCTTGTCCAACAACTTCGCCACCGCCGCGTTCATGTCCTTTGACCGCTTGCAGGAAATGACGCAGGCCAGCGCCAACTACATGGGTGCGACTACCCAGACCAAGAGCGCGGAAGAAAAGGCCAACGGCCCTACCTACGATCTCGTTTGGGTCAAGGTCAAGAACGTCAACGACGTGCAGCGCATTGTCAAGCTGATCCGCGACACGGGCCTGAACACCTACTCTCTCAATGACATGCTGGAGACGGTGCGTACACAGTCCCGTCAGATCCAGGCGATGCTGGGTGCATTGGGCGGTATCGCTGTCCTGATCTCTGCCATATGCGTGGCAAACACCATGATGATGTCTATTACGGAGAGAACGCGGGAGATCGGCGTATTGAAGGTGCTTGGCACCATCCGGGGCGACATCTTCAAGATGTTCCTGACGGAGGCTCTGATCGTGGGCGTGATCGGCGGTGCGGCGGGTCTGATACTGAGCTTTATCGCAAAGTGGCTGATACCGGTGATCTTCGCGTCGCAGGAGCTGCGGTGCGTACTGCCCTGGTGGCTGGCGGTCTGCGGCGTATTGTTCGCGGGCGCGGTAGCCATAGCCGCCGCGTGGATGCCCGCGCGCAAGGCAACGCTCATCAGCCCCAACGAAGCCATCCGCTCTGAGTGAGGTAACGATATGAAAAAGATATACTGCATAGTGCTGGCCGTGCTCTGTATCCTGCCGTGTCTGGCGGGTTGCGGGAAAGCAAACGCCGCCAATGAGGAGCCGCTGATCCGCAGCTTCGTGATCGGCAACAGCACGGCGGAGATCCAGACCCACACAGAGGATGGCGAAACGCGCTATGTGATCGCCATTACACTGCCGACGGACACGGATTTCAAAAACTGTGCCGCAAATGTAGAGCTTGCCCCGGACGCGGCGCTGGACATAGATGATAGCCCATGCATTGTAAACGAGCTGGGCGGGCGGATCATCTTGAATTTAACATTGGAAGATCGTGATTTGGTGGTCGCTCGTGGTGAACTGAGCCAGACCTATAGCTTCCAGATCGGATTAGAATAAAATCATTTATGCCTGTCGATAGGCACATTATCACTTTTGTTTTCATCCGAGAGCAATCTCGGTGAAAAAAATAAAAATTATAGGAGGAAACAAAAATGAAAGTTGCAAAGAAACTCGTATCCCTGTTTCTTGCACTGGTGATGGTGCTCTCGTTGACCACCATCGCCATGGCGGACGGCAATGGTAAGCCCATTGCTACGAAAGCACCTGCAACTGCACCTACCACGATCAGCTCTGTAACGATTGGTGGTACTGATGCAGCGTTTCAGGTAGACGGGTACGGCACGGATGCCGATAACCCTACCTACGATGAATCTCAGGTCTTTATCCGCGCAACACTGCCTGCTGCTACTGTTGAGGAGACTCTGAAGTCTCTGGACGTAACGATTAACATGTCGGGCAGCAGCAGAATTACTGGTGGTACTCTGCAGAGCGCAGGTACTTGGACTGTTACGGGAACGACCAACCGTGTTTACACCGCAACTGGCGTCAATTTCCTGAATGAGTCCTACACCATTGTTGTTGGTGGACAGACCTATATTCTTGCCGCCGGCATTGACGACAATGATCAGGCTCAGATGGCTATCGACTCCGCTGATCCTCTGGCGATTTCCGACGTGAAGTTCAACGGCGCAACGATTGCTGCTTCTGTATACCGTGTAACTGTGCAGAATCCCTGCATGGGCAACCCCTACTTCGTAGGCAACACCAACGCGGTCGAGAATGGCTGGACTTTCTGCAACTATTACATTTCTGCAACTAATGTTCCTGCAACTGACAACACTGCAGCTGTCCCCGTTACCTTTACCAAGAATGCCTCTGCGACTCTGAGCGGAAAAATCAGCGACATTTCTGGTACTACGTCTGGTACTACGACCGCGGTGACCGCTAAGGTTGATTTGCGTAGCAACGACGACGATGCGGACAATTTGGCACTGAAAGTTACTGCAAATAACAACACCCGCACCTACGTTATGATGGTGGCGTTTGCCTCCGAAAACCCCGATGGCAAGATCAGCGTGACCTTTGGCTTCGATTTCAGTGAGTTGAAGGGCACTGAGTGGTACACCGGAAATGTGAAAACCAAGGCTGACCAGATCGCTGCGGCTGCAGCTGCTTATTTTGGCGGTACCTCTGCCCAGCCCTGGGGAACCATTCGAGTTGATCCTAACACAAGTGCCATGACTGTTCTGCAGCGGTTCATGCAGAGCGCAGGTTACTCTGAGTATGATCCTTCTTCCACCTACGTGGCCTCTATCAATGGTCTGGCTGCCTTTGACACTACCGGTGCGGATGGCTGGATGTATACGGACAGTGCCAATGGCTGGAGCACCACCTGCAATATCCCCAATGTAGGTGCTGCCGACTACACGCTGACTGACGGTGCTCGTATTACCTGGTTCTATACGACGAACTACGGTATTTATTGGCACTAAGCAGGAGCTTAAACTGACAGATTAACTGTCAAGGCACCGCAGAGGGGGCGGGCAAAGTGCCCGCCCCCCTGCGAAAAGCATGACAGACAGGAGATGATTCCCATGAAGAAACGTTTACCCTGCCTTTTGTTGGCTCTTGCAATTCTGTTCGCACTGCTTCCCTGTAAGACCTATGCCTTTGACCCTAGCTGGTATTCCACCTGGCCTTCTTTTACCGCCTTTGTTTCAGGCAAATACGAAACAATCCCTTTGTCTTTTACAGATCGAAGTGGTGCTGAAATCAATATCATTTCCGTTGCGGGGAACTGGGGCGGCCTGATCGATGCGGACGCGGCGGGAACGAGTATATTCTCGCCGGACGAGTTCTATGCAAGCAATCGGACAAATATCAATGCATTTTCTTGGCCATCCCGCATTGAAGCGGTGCAGCCAACGGCAGATTATTCCTCTGTGCAGCAGTGGAATATTTACAATAAGAATAACCCTTCCAGACACTATTATTACCCGGTTTGGGCTTTTTCCAGCAGCGCAGATGATACGGTGCAGTTGGATCGAAAGGCCGAACTGTGGAAGCTTGCACCGGAAATCTACAAGGTCATGCATCAGTTTGATGATCTGTTTACATATTACTGCTCGATCCAGAATGCGGACAGCATTCATATCGGGCAACGGTATCCTTCAGATCTGAACTATCTTGTAAAAGTAGCTACTGGTATTCAGAGTGCTTTCAGTATTACCACCGGTTTTGCATATACGCATGAGTATCAGCTTTCCGGACGGGGCTGGCAGGATGAAAGTTTGCTGGAGGGCCTCAAGAGCTATTGGGAAAATGAATATAAGTGGGATGATCCGTACACAACACCCAGTACGATCACTGCACGGGGTGTTGAGCAACTGAAGTTCATTCTGCATGTTGTTGCCCCGTATTTCATCGACCTGTTCAGCTCCCGTGTAATCGCCGCACCGGAGATCACGGCTTTCTCGGTAGGAACCTCGAAGGGAATTGTTGATGAAGCAAATAAGACGATAACCATTCGACTGCCCGATTCAGCCGATTGGACGCAGATTTCCGAGCCCGTCATTGAGACTCCGCAGGGTGTAAGAGCAACTTACTTTGCCGGAAGTTTAGAAAGTGGCAGGATGCTGTATACGGTTGTGCCATGGGATTGCGCGACTGGAACTACGTTTAACGGCAAGACTCCGGATAAATACGTTTTTGGCGTTGATTTAAGTGAAAGTTGGCTCGTTATCGTCGAGGAGGGAACACCCTACAACCGTGCAGCGTCCTTCGCGGTAACAGTGGACGGCGTAACACGGTATGGTAAGATTGTGGAAGGTGAAAATGGCAAGGCAGGAACGATCCGGCTGAATCTGCCTGTTGGAACCGACTTATCCGCACTGCTGCCGGAGATCGAGCACACCGGCGAATATTACCGCCTGGATGGTGCCAGCGAGGATACGGCCATCGACTTTACCAATTCGGAATCCCAGCCGATAGACCTTGTAATCTACAACTCCGAGTATGAACTGGAAACAACATACAAGGTAACGGTCACCGCAAAGGTGTCGGCGGAAAACGATATCCTGTCCTACAAAATCGGTGATGCGGTTGGTGTGATCGATGGCGATAACATTGCAATCGAGATCCCCTATGCAACAGACCTGGCCGTTACGGAGCCGGAGATCGAGGTTTCCGAGTTTGCGTCGGTTACGGCAAAACCGACAGTGCTGCAGGTGGGAGAAAACCGTTATACGGTCACTGCGGCGAATGGCGATACGAATGACTATACGGTAACGATCACCAGAACGCCGGCAGCCTCTGGATGCAGTATTCTCTCCTTCAAATATGGCGGCTATGCGGCCACGATCAACGAAGCAGAGGGCACAATTACCTTAGCGGTGCCGAAAGGCAGTCTTATGACTTTCGTACCGACGATTACTCTGTCGGAGTTTGCCACGATTTCCCCCTCTGCAACGGAGGCGCAGGACTTCTCGCAGCCGGTGGAGTATGTGGTAACGGCGCAGGACGGCTCATCCAACAGCTATACCGTGACGGTAACACTGTCGGATGAAACACTGCCAAATCCCTACAAGGGTGATCTTGAAAAGGTCGTTGCCAACATTATCCGCCGCTATCGCACCATGGCTAACAACGACTGGGAATGGATGAATCTCGGCTTCTATGAGAACATATCTCCCAACTATAACGCAGGTCAAGGCAACGACTTCGATGTGGAAAAAATCATCTCGCAGCTTGATACCACCACCAGCGTTGCCATGACAGAATTTGGTCGAACGATTATGATGCTGACGGCGCGTGGTTTCGATTGCACGAAGCTTGCACAGTATCATGACGGAGTGCCTTATATCGACAAAAAAGGCAATAATGTCGATGATCTGGCAGCAGCTCTCTACAATTACAGCGGCACCTATACGATCAACGGCCCCACATTTGCGTTGCTCGCAATGGACATGGGAAATTACACCATTCCGAGCAATGCCGTCTGGACGCGGGAGAGGCTGTTGGAGACACTGCTTGGTCACAAGTATCTTTCGGATGGATTTGGTATCGACATGGTAGGCGCTATCATGTACGCGATTGGCCCTTATCAGGATGATCCCGTTTATGGTGACCGCGTAAAGGCCAAGATGCAGGAGGGACTTGATATTATCCTCCAGAAAATGAGCAGTTCCTTCTCCTTCGAGGCGTGGGGCGATGTAAACAGTGAGTCTGCCGCATGGGTCATGATGGGCCTTTGCAGCATGGGCATCGACTGTCATACAGATCCCCGGTTCTCTGACGGACAGGGAAAAAGCATGCTCCAAAACTGGATGGATACCTTTGCCAACGTCAACGAGGGCTACTTCCATCACACGACCAGCGTGCGGAATAATGCACTGGCAACGTATGAGGGCTGCTATGCCAGTCAGTGGTATTTGAAGTTCCTTGAGAAGGGTGGTCAGGGGAAACCCTGCTACTTCTATTACCAGCGGTTCAACTTTGCCCGTGAGCTGTCCAAAGACGCCTCCATCACCGGCTTCGAGATCGAAGGCAAGCAGGGCGTTATCACCGAGGGTGGCGAAGGCGGCGAGAATACCATCACTGTTACAGTGCCCAAGGGTATGCCCCTGACGAACCTGATCCCAACCGTGACGATGGCGGAGGGTGCGACCTTGCTGGCTCCGAGTCTGCCTACAACCTTTGTGGAAGGCGTTAAGCAGCCGTTTACCGTGCTGGCCGAGGACGGAAAGACCACCAAGAGCTATTATGTCACCGTGAATTATGGTGATGTGGGTGCTGCCGGCGCCGAGCTGGATGTCAACAGCATCAAGCTGCAAAACAGCGTGCTGAACGCAACGGACATTCTGGAGAAGGAAGTCACCAAGGCGTCCGATGGCGCAACGGAGATCCTGCTTACGGTGAGTGCCGGTGTGGATACCTCAAAGATGTATCTCAGCGCCAGTATCTCTTACGAGGCGACCTCCAACCCGTCTTTGGATGGCAAGAAGATGATGGACTTCTCTGATTGGCAGACCTTCACCGTGACCTCCGGCGACGAGACGGTGCAAAATATCTACCGGATCAAGATCGTATCCAAGGCGCAGGCGGAGATCACCAGCTTCCGTGTGCAGGCAGGCGGCGAATGGTACAATGGCGTCATTGACAATGCCAAGAGCACCATCACCGTTACCGGCGTGGACGATTCCAAGCTGACCAGCACCAAGCTGGTCACGGATATCGAATTCACCGGCAGAACTTGCTCCCCGACCTCCGGTATTGCGGTGGACTTTGCCAATGCGGTCACGTTCACGCTGGGCGGCGACAACGACCTTGCCAACCGTACCTACATCGTCACTGTGCTGAACAAGAGCGGCCAGCCGATCTCTGCCAAGAGCAGCGGAGGCGACGATAATACGCCCACCACCAGCACAGCGAAGATCACAGGCTTCTCCGTCCTGGGTGTGGAGGGTGAAATCGACCAGAGCGCCGGAACCATCACCGTCACGCTGCCGGTGGGAACGAATGTCACGGCGGTCGCGCCGGTCGTTACCGTTCCTGCGGGAGCCGTGGTCAGTCCGGTATCCGGCGAGGTCGTGAATCTTACCAGTCCTTTGACCTATACCGTAACGCTGGGTACGGAAAGCAGAAATTATACCGTCACCGTTATCTTTGAGCGCAGCATTTCTCAACAACTCTGGGATAAGGTGGCAGATAACAGCGACGTAGCGGATCACCAGACCAGCTACGGACACAGATTTAATTAAACCGTGAGAACGGGAGGGAGATACTCCATGAAAAAAAAGCTTATCGCCACTCTCCTAGCGGTTGTGCTGCTGCTTGGCCTGATACCGTTGACCTCTATCGGCGGTGGCGTTGCCTATGCAGCTTCAGCTCCTCCGCGGGCAACGGCGATAGACGCAACTAAGGTCGATCTTGGAGAGAATGTGAAGGTGCTTTACGCACAGGTAATTCCTGGCACACCGACCTTGGTCGAAGAAGAAGGATGTTTTTACAACTGCGGTACGATCAATATCTATGTGGATTCGATTCCCAGCGATGCTACCGAGCTGACATGGGCTGGGGACTCTGTTAAAGCGGCACTGAACATTGACTGGGGCTCATATTCATACTATCCGGACAAAGGCGGACAAGAGTTTTATGACGTAACTCTGAAAGCTGAGGATAGCTGGAAAGCCAAAAATGCACAGTGCTTCCTCGGCTCAGATGCGAATTGGGACGGTCCCGTCAACTGCTATGACGTTGCGATTTATGAAGGCGGTGTCCGTGAACAGGGCGTGGTTTTGTCAGATGGCGTTGCATCTCGTACCAGTGATACGACGGTGAAGATCACCTTCAGTGCCAGTGAAGCCGGCAGCTATGTGTGGGCTTGGGCTGATGAAGGAACAACCCCTGAAAAACCCACCGCTATGGCGTCTGTTGAGATGGCTGCGGGCGTAAATACGTTTACAGTCGATAATCTTACGGCGGGTGCAAAAAAGCTGCGTATCTGGGCAACTGACGCATCTGGAAATAACGCTGCAGATCCGCTTGATATCAGCATCTATGCCTATACTTCAGCTGGATGGCCGCAGCTGACAAGCTTTTCCTTTGGAGACGGATCATGGTCTGTCAATGGTATTACACTGACAAATGAGAATATCGAGCTTGTCAATTACGAAGAACTTGTGCCATACACCACAGGTGATACCACAAAGTTCTATGCAGGCGAAGTGATTATCCGCTATGACGGGAAAGCAGCCCAGCCTGGACCCGGCCAAGCTAATTTGACCGGATGGACTGCCGCTGCTGCTGCACCCGCTGGCTTCAGTGACCTTTCTGTTTCAAGTTTAAGCAAGGCACCTTGGCTTGCTCTTAGAGAGAAGGACTATATCTCGGTTTCAGCGAAGTCTGGCGGCACCTCGTATACGTATTGTTACAAAGTTACGGTTTCCTGCAGCGAATTCCTTTATAGTGTCCCTAGCACATGGAAGCAGGGTGAATCGAATAGTGAGTTTACTTATTCACCCGCGAGCTACCAAAGGGATTATAATAACTGGAAACTGGCTTCAAAAGGCGTTCAATACACGTGGGGAACAACAGCCGGTAAGGAAGCACTGGATTTTACCAGTGGAAGCGATAGCTTCACCTTGACGAATGGTGCAGGAAACACTCAGACGTATACCGTTGCGTCGGATATGCCGTGGGAATTCAAGGTGCTTCCGCAAAAAGGTTATGACCTTTCTGCATTGTCGGCTGATACTGAAAAGCTTAGTGGATATCAAGACTTGTCTAAAGCCTATAGCACTTATACCAAAGATATTCGTTCTGAGCGGACGGTCACCATGAGCATCAAGCCGACCGGTGACAATAAGAACATGGTCATTGATACGGTCACGCTGACCAAAAGCAGGGATAAGACTGCTATTTCTGCGAGTGACATTACGATTACCGGCAACACGTTCACTTTCGTAATGCCCAATGACTGTGTTGAGGTCACAGGCATTACCTTCAAGGAAGATACTTCGGAACGGTACACCGTTTCCGCATCTGCAACGAAATATCGCGATGAAAGTATTTATACTAATACTATGGGAACTGTAACGGTTACGGACGGCGAAAATCCGATTGGCGACGCCCATGCCGGCAATGAGGTCACGGTAACGGCCACTCCCGTAGAGCATGCAGCGTATAACTTCAAATTTGTGTGCTGGGATACGGAGGATGTTAAACTGACCGACGAGCAAAAGTATGTCCCCACAATGACCTTTGAAATGCCGGAGAATGAGGTATCTCTGACAGCCGTGTTTGAAAAGCAAGGTGTGAAGCTGAGTTTCTCTGCCAGTCCGTCAAGTGCGCTGTCCAGTGTAAGTCTTGTCAGCATGACTCCAGGCAACTACATGACCTTTTTTACCTCTCACGAGGATACCGTCAAGCCGGGGGCTGCGATAGCTGTTCGCCCAACTGGAACAAGTCAGTTTGTTCTGGAAGGCTATGAAGTGAAGGATCAGGATGGCAATGATATCTCTTATGTAGTGGGCGACTTTGACGGTTGTCAGTTTACCGTACCTGAGAACGCAACCAGCATCAGTGTCGTAGCCAAGTACAGATCAAAAGCATTCTCAACGATTACCATGGGTTCCAACGATACGGTATGGGGCAGCGCTGCTGCCACAGTAGATGGCAAGCCCGTCAGCGCTGCAGTTATCGAAGGAACAACGGTCACGGTAACTGCTACCGCGAAGTTCAGGTATAAGTTCAAGGACTGGACAGCGGCCTATAAAGATGGCAGCGATGTTGACTTTGAACTGATGCCCTCGGAGGAGAATTCCAATGTTGCGACATTCACGGTACCTACTTCCGGTAAGGGAATTGTTATCACCGCAAACTTTGAGCGCGACGAGACGCAGAACAGTAATCTTTGCCAGTTGACCGGCGTGGGTCTCTATAATGGTGAAGAGAAGATTGGTGTGTTGAGCAAATCCGGCTTGAATTATACGATCACCCTGCCTGTTGACACAGATACCGCCAATCTGGCAGACATGATCCTAAAGCTGACGATTTCCGAATTTGCCACAGTCACCAAGGAAAACGATCCAGGCAAGAATTGGGTAGAGGGTGCTCCCTGCGGGATGGCACTGGATACGCAGACCAAGTTCACGGTAACGGCTGAAGATGGCACAACCAATGTTTACACCATCACCATCAAGAAGGCCGCTGCCCCCAACGCTCCCACCCTGTCCAACGGCTCCGCCACCCGCACCAGCAAGACCGGTGCAACCGTGAAGTTTACCTCCAGCGAGGCGGGCAACTACTTCTATAAGGTGGTAGACCACGGTGCGGCAGTGCCCACGGTGGATACCAGCAAGAACGGCACATCTGCCGTCAAGGGTGAGAACACCATCACCCTCAGCAATCTGACCGAGGACGCCCGTGACATCTACATCGTTGTTGTGGGTGCAGCCGGAGGCGAGAGTGCTGCCCTGAAGGTGGAGATCCCCGCCTACGGCAGCGGCAGCGAAACGCCGGATACCGGCGCGTATAAGATCTCGATACGCGCACCCAAGGGTGGTACGATCACCACTAACCGCACCAAGGCGGATGCGAGTGACGAGATCATCGTTACCGTAACGCCCGACAACGGCTATCAGATGGTGTCTGGTTCTCTGACCTATACGCTGGAAAAAGTGGGCGGCGAAACCAAAACCATCAGTAACGGACGCTTTACCATGCCTGCGGGCGATGTGTCTATCACCTGTAAGTGGGAGACTGCCACAACGACCGCCAAGGGCATCACCAGCTTCTCCATCAATGGCGTGGCCGGTGCGGTGAACAACACCACCAATACCATTACCATCACACTGCCCCGCGGCACAGATGTGACGAAGCTGACCCCGGTTATCGCCACAAACGGCGTCAAGTCTCTGACGCCCGGTAACGGCGTAACGGTGAACTTCACCAATGCCGTGACCTACACCGCCGCCATGGAGGACGGCAGCAGCAAGAC
>ERZ837910.4289-NODE-4289-length-14163-cov-2.915792_pt1 | contig 14163 bp, 7 predicted proteins | sample MGYA00519940_ERZ837910 | MGnify/ENA primary metagenome ERZ837910 (study PRJEB31850, sample SAMEA3708825) | human gut metagenome | biome: human gut; feature: human-associated habitat; material: faeces | place: China | collected 2014 ... | reverse complement strand
CTCGGGATTCGTATCGTTGACGCCTTCGATCATGGCATACTCATAGGTCGGGCGGCGGCCAGTCTTCTCGGTGTAGAGCTGAAGCGCTTCGTGAAGGCGAAGCAGCGTGTATTTCTTAACACCGGGCATGAGCTTATTGCGCGTCGACTGGATGGCGGAATGCAGAGAAACGGCAAGCGTGAACTGCTCGGGGATATCGGCAAATTTGCGAATACCGGGAATAACGCCGCTGGTAGAGACGGTGAGGTGACGAGCGCCGATACCGATGCCATCGGGGTCGTTGAGGATACGCAGTGCCTTGAGAACCTCGTCGTAGTTGGCAAACGGCTCGCCCTGGCCCATGAAGACAACGCTTGTGGCACGCTCGCTAAAGTCGTTGGATACATGAAGCACCTGGTCGACGATCTCTTGAGCGGTCAGAGAGCGCTTGAGGCCGTTGAGACCGGTAGCGCAAAAGGCACAGCCCATGCCGCAGCCTGCCTGGGTGGAAACGCAGACGGAAAGCTTGTTACGACGTGGCATGCCAACAGTCTCGACGGAAATGCCATCGTGGTACTCGAGCAGATACTTGCGCGAGCCATCTTTGGAAACCTGCTTGGTGAGTTCAGTCGGCGTATCAAAGGCAAAAGCCTCTTTAAGCTGCTCACGGAAAGCCTTGGGGAGGTTGGTCATATCGTCAAACGAACAAACGTTCTTCTCAAAGACCCATTCGATGAGCTGCTTCGCGCGGAAGGCAGGCTGGCCAAGTTCGGCCACGAGCTCGCGAATATCGTTTTGGCTCAAGTCGCGAATGTCCTGAGATTTAGTCCTGGGATTCATGGAAGCCTTTCGATTTTGGGGAAACGTAGAGGGTATCGCTACAATATGGTATCAGCTGCAGAAATTATAGAGGAGGAGTCTGCCCATGCCGGGTAAAAGCCTAGAGAACATGCACGTAGCGGTCTTGGCGGGCGGTCATTCCGCCGAGCGCGAGATTTCGCTCGATTCGGGAAAGAACGTTGTGGTGGCGCTGAAGGAAGCCGGCTACACCTCGGTGGAGCTGCTTGACACGGCCGCTGATGACTTTATGGTAACCATGGCGACCGGCGGATTCGATGTGGCATTTATCGCCATGCACGGCGCCGGCGGTGAGGATGGCGCCATGCAGGGTGCCATGGAGACCCTGGGTATCCCCTACACGGCCTCGGGCGTACTTGCCAGCGCCTGCGGTGCCGACAAGGAGGTCTCTAAGCTCCTATACGCCAAAGCGGGCATTCCCATTGCCCCCGGCCTTGCGCTCGAGGTGGGCGACGAAGTCGATATCGATCATATCGTCGAGGTTTGTGGCGAGCGCTGCTTTGTGAAGCCGGCCGTCAACGGTTCCAGCTATGGCATTTCCCTGGTCCATGAGCCCTCCGAGCTGCCCGCGGCAATCGCCAAGGCGTTTGAGTACGGCGACAAAGTGCTGGTCGAGAAGTGCATCGAGGGTACCGAGATCACCGTTGGCGTATACGGCGAGGATGACGTGCGCGCCCTGCCGATTGTCGAGATTCGTAAGCCCGAGGACTGCGAGTTCTACGATCTGGACGTGAAGTATGTCGACCCTACGGATATCCATCGCATTCCGGCGCAGATTTCACCCGAGAATTACGCTCGCGCTCAGGAACTTGCCTGTGCCGCTCACAAGGCCCTCGGTTGCCTGGGTATCTCGCGCAGCGACTTTATTGTGAGCGAAGACGGTCCCATTATCCTCGAGACCAATACCATTCCCGGCATGACCGATACGTCGCTGTATCCGGATGAGATCCGCCACACCGACGACATGACGTTCCCGCAGGTCTGTGACAGCCTGATCCGTATGGGCCTTCGTCGAGCGGGCATTGCATGCTAATCGAGGACGCGGTTTCGTCAGGAACGCCGCAGTTTGTCATCGACTCCTATGCCACGCTTGCCGACCGCGCCAAAACGCAGTCCTTCGGCCTTATCGAGGAAGATGTGATTGTCCTCGATACCGAGACCACGGGTCTTTCGGTGCAGGACAACGAGCTGATCGAGATCTCGGCGGCCCGTCTTTCGGGCCGCGAGGTCATCGACCGCTTCGATACCTTCGTGCATCCCAAACAGCTGATTCCCGCCGAGATTACCGAGCTCACGAGCATTACAAATGCCGATGTGGCAGATGCCCCGTCGGCGGTTGAGGCCGTCGCCGCTCTCGCCGATTTTGTCGGTGGCTGCCCGGTGATCGCACACAACGCCACGTTCGACCGCTCGTTTATCGAGTCTGTCAAAGGCGGCGTCAACGTGAGCGATATTTGGATCGATTCGCTGGCGCTGTCGCGCATCGCGCTTCCGCGCCTGGCCTCGCACAAGCTGTCTTTTATGGCCGATCTGTTTGGCTGCGACTCGGTATCACACCGTGCCAATGCCGACGTCGACGCCCTGTGTGGCGTATGGCGCGTGTTGCTCGTGGCGCTCACCGACTTGCCCCAGGGCCTCATGGCGCGCCTAGCCGACATGCATCCGGACGTGCCTTGGTCCTATCGTCCTATCTTCTCATTCTTGGCAGGGCAGAACCCTGGTTCTATCTTCTCTCTCAGCGCCGCTCGTGCTGACGTTCTCAAGGCCGATCGCGCCGACGATCGGGTGGACGCCGACGAACTGCCGGTACTCAAGATGCCGAGTCGTGAGGAGATTGAGGCAGACTATGCGCCAGGCGGCCTGGTTAATCGCATGTATCCCACGTACGAGCCGCGCGATGAGCAGATCGCGATGGCGCTCGAGGTCCGCGATGCGCTGGTCACGGGCACTCATCGAGTAATTGAGGCAGGCACAGGCGTCGGCAAATCGATGGCCTATCTGGTGCCTTTTGCCGAGGCTGCGCGCCGCAACAACATCACGGTTGGTATCGCGACTAAATCGAATAATCTCGCCGACCAGCTCATGTACCATGAGCTGCCAAAACTTGCCGAGCAACTGGACGGTGGTCTGTCATTTTGCGCTCTCAAGGGGTATGACCACTATCCGTGCCTGCGCAAGCTTGAGCGCATGAGCCGCGGCCAGGTCGAGATTACCACCAAGCGCGATCCGGCAGACACGCTCACGGCGGTCGCGGTCATTATGGCGTACGTCTGCCAATCAACCGATGGCGACCTCGACTCGCTCGGCATTCGGTGGCGCAGCGTCAACCGTCCCGACTTTACGACGGCGTCGCGCGAGTGCGCCCGTCGCCTATGCCCGTTTTTCCCTGATAAATGTTTGGTCCACGGCGCTCGCCGTCGTGCGGCGCATGCCGATGTGGTGGTCACCAACCATTCCCTGCTGTTCCGCAACGTCGCGGCCGAGGGCAGGATTTTGCCGCCGATTCGTCATTGGGTAATCGACGAGGCCCATTCCATCGAGCGCGAGGCGCGCCGTCAGTGGGCGCGCGTGGTGTCGGCGGACGAATCACGCGTCCTGTTCGAGCGCCTGGGTGGCTCGAGCACCGGCGCGCTAAGCCAGGTTTCCCGTGATTTGGCAACCTCCGAGGGCTCTACGCTCTATCTGGGCCTTACTGCCAAGGCGACGTCGACGGTTGCGCGCGCGAGCATGGCGATTGCCGGCGTGTTCGATGGCGTTCGCGAGCTCGGTCGCCGTGTCCGTGGGGGCTATGACAATGCCAATCTATGGATTGGCCCCGAGCTGCGCGAATCTGACGACTGGCATGATTTCTTACAGTCGGCCTACACTGGCATCGACGCATTGGAACAAGCTGACAAGAGCGTCGACGCGCTGGTGCAAGCCGTCGCCGCCGACAAGCCAGAGGTTGTTGTCGACCTGGGTGATATCTCGCGCCGCCTGCACGAGCTGGCCGAGAACCTCAAACTCATCATTGATGGCACCGATGAGCACTACGTGTATTCGCTGCAGGTCAATCGCAGGCTGCGTGCCGGCGGAGAGTCAATGACCGCAGAGCGCATCGACATTGGCGAGGCCTTGGCAACCGAGTGGCTGCCCGAGGTTCACACGGCTATCTTTGCCTCGGCGACCATGACGGTGTCCAAAAGCTTTGAGCACTTTAACCATGCGGTCGGCCTTGATCGCATCGGTGCTTCAACGTCGTCATCGCTGCACTTGGATTCGAGCTACGACTTCGATTCGAACATGGCTGTAGTCGTTGCGGGCGATATCCCCGATCCGCGCGATCGTGAGAGCTATCTTACGGCGCTCGAGCGCGTACTGGTCGACGCCCATCTTGCCATGGGCGGATCGGTGCTCACGTTGTTCACCAATCGGCGCGACATGGAGGACCTATACGCCCGCGTTGAGCCCAAGATGGCCCGTGCGGGTTTGGAGCTCAACTGCCAGCAGCGCAACTCATCTCCTCGTCGCCTACGCGACCGGTTTATCAACGAACCGACCTCGTCGCTCTTCGCTCTCAAGGCCTTCTGGGAGGGGTTTGATGCCAGCGGCGAGACGCTGCGCTGCGTCATCATTCCCAAGTTGCCGTTCTCGAGCCCCACGGACCCGCTCTCGTGCGAGCGCAACCTGCGCGAAGACCGCGCATGGGCGCGCTATTCGCTGCCCGAGGCGGTGCTCGAGGTTAAGCAGGCCGCGGGGCGTTTGATTCGCTCGTCGACCGATAGCGGCGTGCTGATCTTGGCGGATCCTCGCCTGGTGACGAAGGGCTATGGCAAGAAGTTCTTAACGTCGCTGCCCACGAGCTCCTACCAGCGCATCGAATCGGCGCAGATCGGGCACCATCTACAGCTGTGGCGTGCACGCCACGAGCGGCGGCGCTAAAGCGGACAGACGAGGGTTTTTGCCATATCGCACAGACGCTTTGACAGGGCGGGGTCATCCAAGATGCGGATGGCTCCGCCCGCTGCGATTATCTGGCTCAGCAGCCAACGCTCGGAGCCGTAATGTACGGTTACCGTTGCCATGTCTGTCCCGCTGCGTTCGATTAGGGTGATGCCGGCCCAGTCCAGATGCTCCGCCATATCGAATGGCATCAAGAGCTTTGCGCTGCGCTGCGTCCGGGCAAGGGAATCGTGGAGGGATGCGACGTCCGGTGCGTGAGGCACGACGGAGTCTTCCGTCAAGGCGAGTCCCTCGATTTTATCCATGCGATAGGTGCGCTGCTCATCGACCGCGATGTCCCAGGCAATCAGATATGTTTGGTCGCCGTTTGCTGTAATGCGCAAGGGGTCGACCAGACGCTCGCGTGGCCGTGCATCGTCCATCGAGCGATACGAGATACGGCAGCGAACGCCGTCCTGAATGGCGCAGCTCAGCTGCTGCCAGTGCGACCCGTGGTTGACGGTGTCAAAGACGTGCTGGTTATAGCCGAGCTCTTCGGGTAGAAGAGCATGTCGAATTCGAGCCGCCGCCTGGGGCTCGATCCCCAACGATTCAAGCTCGTGGTTGAGCACGGCGCCCTCGGCGGCACTCAGGCGCAGCGGTAGTACACGCCCGGCGTCACCGGTGAGGACCACGCGCTCGCCGTGGCATTCGCAGATGATACGCGCACCCGATTCTCGGTCCGCGAGCGTCGAGACGATCTCGAGAATCTCGTCGAGCGACGCCCCCGTGATGTCAAAGCGACTGCAAATCTCGGTTCGTGTCATGCCGCTCTCGCCGGCGGCGTAGAGGGCCTCCATGATGTCGATGGCGCGCGAGAGCCTCTGCTCGCTGGTGAGTTTACGCACGGGCATGCTCGTGCACCGTCCTTTCAATGAGGTGGTTCCACGCCTGCTTGAGCGATTTGGGGGCCATGGGCCTCATGCCGTCCATGGCGTGGGCCATGCAAAATGAGGCGGCGGCTTCAAGATCGCGCACGTCAACGGTCCAAGTCCATCCCGAATCGGTGTGTGCGAGCTCACCTCGCCCGCGCGTGAGGCCGTTGATCATATCGATCTGCGTCTGCGGGGCGAACGAGAACGTAGCCGCAACGGGCGGGCGGTCGGCAAAATCGAATTCAAAGAACAGGTAGTCGTTGAGATTGAAGTCTGCAGGGATGGCGTAGGCCTTCGAAGGACGCCAAGCGCGAACGATACGGTCGCAGCGGAATGTCCTGATGTCGTCGGTGGCATTGTCGAGGCCGCAGAAGTACGCAACGCCCTCGCGCTCGAACATGCCGTAGACGCAGACGGTACGCTCTTTTTGCTCACCGCGTCCGTTCTGATATAAAAATCGCAGCGCGCATCGCTCGGTAAAGGCGCTCCATACCGCATCGACGGTGGGAGAGCGGCGGATCGGTGCTTCGTCCGCCGTCGTCCTGCCGGTGAGGTAGGCAATCTTGGAACGAATATCGGCAAGCGGCGCGGCAAAAGTGGATGAGCCGGCCGCTATTGTCTGGTCGATAGCGTTGAGCAGGATATCGGCGTCGTCTGCGGTGATGAGGCCGCCTGCTGCAAACGTGTGCTCGCGGTCGATTGTCCATGAGCTTTCCTCGGTCTCCTGCGCGCCGGCGGGGCGAACCTCCTTGATTAAGATGCCGCGTTCGAGCAGTTTGTCACGATCGCGCCGAAACTTGCGCTTATCCGAGTCGATATTGCCCGAGCCATATCCCAGGTCAGAATCCAAGACGATCTGCTCGGTCGTCAGCGGTTCGGGGGAGCTGTTGAGCACAAAGAAAAGATTGAGGATGCGCTGAGCCGTTTTATCGAAACTGGGCTCCGAATTTTCCTTTTTAATTGTCGCGGTCGCGTCGCTTGCCGTCATAGAGTCCTCGCATGAGAAGGTGGTTTGCTGCCATGATTTTAGTCCGATATGGAGATTAGGCTATATCCTTGTCCGCTCGGGGCGTTAAGATGGCCCGAATTCGGTCGTTTGCGCTCGCTCGGGGTATACTTTCGACTATATACGGTTCTAATGTGCATGCATTGGGCCTATTTGTCGGATTATGGATGTGGAGCGCACATGGCGAACACCCAGAACTATATTAACCACCTGCTGCAGAACACCGGCATCACGCCGGCATGCAGCGAAGAAGAGCGCTTGGCTGCCGAGGATATCGCTCAGATCTTCCGCAACCACGGCTTTGATCCCGAGGTTCAGGAGTTCAATGCCCCGGCGCCCAGCAGGTTGGCATTTGCCGTTACCGGTATTCTTGCGTTTGCCGGCGCCCTGCTGATGGGCATCGGTGGCGGCATCGGCTTGGTCGGCACCTTGCTGGCCATTGTCGGCGCCGTTCTTTACGTGCTCGAGCGCACGGGCCACCCCGTGGTTTCGCGCCTGGGCAAGACGGGCGTGAGCCAAAATGTCATCGCCTACCACAAGGCCTCGGGCCCGCTCGCGTCTCCGCGCAACCGCCCGGTGGTCGTTGTCGCACACTACGACTCTCCCCGTGCTGAGCTGCTCGCCCGCGAGCCCTATGCTTCGTATCGTGCGCTCATCGCCAAGCTGTTGCCCGTTGCCACGGTTGCCCCTGCTGCCGTTGCCATCTTGCGTATCCTGCCGCTCCCCGGCGCGCTCAAGGTTCTGCTGTGGATTGTCGCGATCCTCGCTTCCCTCGTTGCGCTCGCCAACGCGGCAAACATCATTTCTAACCGTTTTGTGCTTCCCTATACGTCCGGCGCAGTGTGCAACAAGTCTTCTGTCGCCGCTATGCTCGGCGTTATGGACAACGTTGCTCCCTTCCAGGGCGAAAACGAGTTTCCCGACGATGTTCCGTTCGATACCTATTTTGGGGAGCAGAAGCGTCGTGCCGAGGAGATGGCGCGCGCAGCAGCGGAGTATGCCGCGGCCCAACAGCAAAACGACTACGGCAACACCATCGAGTATGAAGAGCCTACCTACGCCGAGGACGAGTTCGGTCAGCCGATTGCTCCCGACGCTCAGACCGAGCCCGAACAGGGCGAGGCTTTCGACGAGCAGATCGAGGGCTTTGAGGGTGCGTCTGCCGACGAGACGCTGATTGGCGCCATTGTGCCCGAGGATCAGAATCAGGCTGTCCAGGCCGAAGAGTTCAATGACGAGGTTCCCACTGCCGAGCCGGCGGAGGAGCCTGTCGCGGCCGAGCCCGAGCCCAGGCTCTATCGCAATGCCGCCGGCAACATCCGCTTTGGTTCGGATGCCATCCGTGCACTCGGAATGCTTCCCGAGTCCTGCACGCTCGATTACGAGGAAGGCGAGGAGCCGACGTTTGAGCCCGAGCCTGCCCCCGTCGTGACTGCATCTGCGCCCGTTGTCGCCGTGGATGATGAGTCTGCCGCGGTTGCCGCTGCCGTTGCCGAGCCCGAGGCGGTGTCCGCGATCGATCCCGCGGCAGGACTGGACATTTTGGCTCCCGCCGCGCCGGCGCAAGACGTTAGGGACGAGCCTGACGACGATTACGCTGAACAGCCGAGGCGCGTGTCTTACGAGAGCGATACTGATTTCTCGGCCGAGATTCCCGCGGCAACGCCCCATGCCGATATTGCATCCGCGTTCTCTTCGATTGGCGCCAGCGCTTCCAACTTCTTTAAGGGTGCGCTTGCAAAGGGCAGGAAATTTGTCGACGATTTCGAGGGGAAGCGCGTTGCCGCACGCGAGGCTGCCGAGCAGGAGGCTATCGCTCAGCAGCAGGCAACCGAGGCGGCACGTGAGCTCGCGGCGCAAGAGTTCGAGCAGAACGAGGCTATGCAGTCCGTGCCCGTCGACGCTGCCGAAGCTACGACGTCCTTTGAGTCCCAGCAACCGGCGTCCGCGGATGTTGTTGAGGCGACGACGTCTTTCGAGGCTCAGCAGCACGTCGATAGCACCATGTCGTTTGATGCCGCGCAGTTCGATTCCACGATAACGTTTGAAAAGCAAGGCACCGCGATTGCCGAGTCCCTTCCTGTTTCCGATGAGCAGGGCGACGCGGCAGACGATGACGGGCCTATTGATGCTGCCGAAATCCAAGATGCCGCCGAGGACGAGCCCGTCGAGGCCAACTCTGACGAAGAGCAATACGCAACAGCCGAGCAAGATGATTCGACCGAGGTCGAGCAGGAGGAAGTGCCTGCGGTTTCCGAGGCTCCCGAGACAGATGAGTCGAGGCCTTACTCCACGCAGATTTTCACCATGCCGACCCCGAGTGGTTCCGGTGCCACGGTTGCCGATGTTGCTCCCACCCAGGACGAAACGGTCGATTCCCTTATGGCCCAGATTTCCTCCCAGGCATCGCCGCGTCCGCAGATGAATGTTCCCGATCCGGCGTCGGCTCCGTCGCCTGCACCTTCCTCGTCTCCGCTGGCTTCGGTCCCCGATCCGTCGCTGCCGTCGATGAAGCAGACAAACGTTGCGTCTCGCACGTCGCTGTTCGACCTTCCCGATCCCTCCGCACAGGTCAACGACCCCTTTGCTACCGCTCAGGGTCCCGAACCCACATCGGCACCCGTTGCGCCTCCTATGCCCGTTGCGTCGGGCGCACAGCCGATCGAGACCATTTCGGCTCCCGCCCCTGCGGCACCCAAGTCTCGCAAGCGCGGCCTGGGCGGCCTGTTCGGTCGTAAAAAGAAAAACGAACAGGACAGCATGAGTGACTGGCTGGGCGTCGAAGACGATTACGATGCCAAGAAGTCCGGTCGCGGCATCGGTTCGTGGGATAATTTCGAGGACGATAACGATGGCTGGAAGGGCGGCGCTACGTCTTCCGACGGCGCTTCTTCCGAAGATATGCTCTCGGCTGTCGCCTCTATGGGCGATGATGAGCTGCTCGGTCACGATATCTGGTTTGTGGCAACGGGCGCCTCGGACTGTGATGGCGCCGGTATGAAGGCCTTCTTGGCTTCGCATCGCGATAAGCTCCGCGGCGTATTCTTCATCAATCTTGAATCCGTCGGCGCCGGTAGGCTTTCGGTGGTGACGGTTGAGGGCGAACAGCAGCTGCTCAAGGGCGATCGCCGCATCATGAACCTGGTCAGCAAGGTGTGCAAGTCGTTCCATGTCGATTGTGGCGCGCTCGAGATGCCCTATGCCAAGACCGATGCCTATGCCGCGCTCGAGGCGAGCCGCCGAGCCCTCACCATCGCCGGCGTGGACGGCACGCGCCTGGCTTGCGCTCATACCGAGGACGACCTGCCCCACAATGTCAACCCGACGAACATTGCCACGGTATCCGAGGTCGTGACCGAGGTTATCCGCCGTTCGTAGACGGAGCTCTAAGGAGTCAACGTGTTTTCGTATATTAAGCGCCATTGGCCTGTCTACGTGATTTTGACCTTGATCGCCATTGCGTTAGGATTTGGGGCTGCCTACATCGTGGGTGCGAAGGGCTCGACCCCCGCCTCCGCAATCAGCGAAGAGGTGGAGCAAGAACAGAGCACGGGTGCCGATGGGATTCCTGAGTCCGAGCAAGCAATCGTTGATGGTGGATCTTCGTCTGCAGAGTAGATACGGCGATTTAAATGATTGAAAGCGGGCGAGCCGGGGAACTGACTCGCCCAATTTTCATCGCGCTAGCGCTTCTTTGGGATCGACCTAAGGCGAGCGAACCATAGGGCTGCGGCACCCGAGGTCAGAAGCGCGGTGATGCAAGCGGTGATGGGAACTGATCCTGTTGCCGGTAGGTCCTGCGGTAGGGTACAGCGTTGAATGACACGGTCCTCGTCATGTGACTCAAGTTTATCGCCGCCGCCGTTGCGGCAAAGATCGACGCGCGCGCTGTTGGTAAGTGCGGTTTGGGGCGTATAAGTCGACGTTGCCTGCATGTGCACGACTGCGCCCCGAGCGCCTGTGCCAAGGATTGCTTTGGCATCGTCAAGGTCGTCGTGCTCATCTTTGAGATCATCACGGGTCCAAGAATCCACATCGCTTCGAGTCGTAAAGTCGGCGGCTACTGCACCGTATTCAATGCGAATGCCCGTTACGACGGTATTGGATGCAAGGTCAAGTTCTTTCGCCTCGAGTGTGGTGGATTCCGTGGTCGAGACATCCGCCTTCCAGAGGTGCCAGCCGTCGTAATCGACGAGGCGGCAATCCTCACCCAAGTTTTCTATTACTTCGTCGGACTCAAGCCAAGGATTTTCGTGCCCATCGTCAAGTGTCGCGTTTGCCGGCTCATCGACGTCTGTCGAGTCCAACGGCGTCGTGCGATACCACACGTTGCACAGACCGTTGAGGTCGCCGATGGCGACGGGGGTTTCGATTGAGACGAATCTCGCCGTGCCGTCTTTGGCACACTCAAGATCATCGGTAATTGTGAACTCATCAACCCAGGTAGCTGAATCGTTTCGAGCGTCGATGGTATAGGAGAAAAGACCGTCCGTATTGGTTTGCGTTGCGGCGCGATTTTTACCATCGCCGTTGGCCAGCAGACCCTTCCCGATAGGTTGGACAAGCTCCTGACGCTTGTCGACCTGTCCTTTGATCTCGATGGGCGCATCCTTCATCGCGACAGATTGGACTTCTCCCGTATCCTTTATTTCAAACGTTATCTCCTCGGCAAGGTCATAGGTCCGCGGAGACATCATTTCGCGCAACGAGTAGGTGCCGGGTGCAAGATGTTCGACGCGGTGCGGCTTGTCGGATGAGGTCCAGGAGTCTATTTCGGTTTTATCGGGACCATATAAGGTGAGCTGTGCGCCTTTCACTTCCTGCTCTCCGCTTGCATCGACCTTGGAGATATCAACCTTAGTGTAATCGTCGGATACGTTAAGCCGTGCTTCCACAACGGGCGTTTTCTGGTCGGCATAAGCGAGGTCTACGATATGGGGCGTTCGGTCGAGCAGGAAGCCGGCCGGCGCTTGAGTCTCGACAACCTCGTAGCGTGCGGTGCCAGATCCCAGCGGGAGGTCGTCCGCGCGTGCTTCTCCAGTTTCATCCGTTGTGACGGTAGCAACAGTCTCACCGTCGAGCGCGGCAATGCTACCGTCGGGGCGCACGATATCACCCGAGGCACGGATCTCAAAGATGGCGCCCGCGAGGCTGCTGCCGTCTACGACATCGGTTTTAACGATCCTGATGTTTCCGGTCGCGGCGTGGTCATAATACGAGGCGATTGCAACGGGCGTTAGGTTCATGTCGGCGGGTATGTTTACCTCGATCTCTTTGCCGACAAGATAGGGCTCTTTGGCCGAGGTTTCGCGTACATAATAGGTGCCCGGCACGAGCGATTCGGGCAGTGTGACGGTCCCGGTCGCGTCAGTCGTAAAGGTGTCCATTACGTTATGTGCTGGATACCAGCAAGTTTGTGAGACAGGTTTGTGATTGCTGTCGAGGAGTTGGACGGTGAATCCGGCTAGGGGAACAGAAGCGCCTGTTTGGGCATCGCGTTTTACAATCTGGAGATGCGTCGACAGAGCGTGGTTGTCCACGATATATTGAAGCTCGGCGCCGTCGGAAATCTGATTGGCCTCGACGGTCCATTCCCCCGCACGTTTAAAACCATCGGGGACGGTTTCCGGAACCTCGCGAACCGTGTAGCCGGCGCGGTCGTATGGGATGGCTCCGTGGACACCGGCTGGTCGCTTGCCTGTGCCGAACCATGCTTCGGGCTGGTCTTTGGTGGAGGCAAAGCCATAGATGTTTGTAGTCAGTGTGCCAACAACCTGCTGAGAGCTGTTACTGACAACCTCAAAGACAACATCTCCTGCCGGCTGCTCCAGGCCGGATTGATCGCTATTGCCGTAGTCCTTGAATTTGGAAATCTCAAGGTCAAACGCAATGGGGATATCGGAAACGCGAGATTCGATCTCGACCACGCCTGAATCGCCGAGTTGGTCGGCTCCAACGGTGTAAGACCAACTGTCACCGGAGGGCAAATAGCCCTCGGGCGCCTTCGATTCATAGATGGTAAAGGTTCCCAGGGGGACATCGGTGAGGGTAGCTCGACCGCTTTCATCGGTCCTGAGAGTTTGTGTCCATCCAGGGGTTGATTGCGATACGCACACGAATTCTGCTCCTGCGAGCGAAGCCCCAACTTGGGGGCCTGCATTCGTTGCGGCGTCGAGCTTTACAATGCGCAAGGTAATGGTGCCGGGTTGTTCATCAATGGTGACGTATCCGCCGTTATCCGTCGTGGTAAAGGCAATGCGATCGTGCAGGGGGATATAACCAGCTGGCGCTGTTGTCTCAACTAGGTAGTATGCCGTGTTGGGCAGAAGTGCTGCCTGCGCTTGACCGTTGCTGTCCATCTGGATGGTGCCGACACGCGCGCCGCTGGCGCTCTCAAAAACATCGAATGTTGCCCCGTCAAACTCATAGGTATTGTTTCCGCTGGTAATAACAGTGTTCGCAGACTGCTTTTGGAAGGAAACAGAGACCGCCGGCAGTACATAGAGCATGTCTTGACGTCTGCTGCCGCCCGATACGGTTCCTAGATAGCGTCGCGCGCGGTGCGGAGCGGCTTTGATGCTTCCTGATTTTGCGCTGTCGTGGAGCCACCGCGCAGCCGCCACGACTTCATCGTCGGCGGTAAAGTGCCCGCTCTTGGTTTTGCCCTGAGCGGTCGTGTAGGAGTAGGTGCCGTCGACATGGGTAGTGCCGTTGAGCATCCATACGGCAAGCTGGGTGGCGGCGCGGGCGCGATCGGGTGAAAGATGGTAAGCGCCAAACGACGTGGCGGTAGGATATCCGTGACAAACGATTGCTGCGAACTCGTCGTCGAGCCACACCCAGCCTTGATCAAAGTTGAGCCATGGGCCGCCCGGCTTGGTGGGGCCGGGACGCTCCTGGTTCATGCAGTAGGCAATCGAGGCGTCTTGAGCTTCATACTTGCCGATAAAGAAGGGCCCACAATCATCGCTGATAGTGCGGAAGCCGAGCTGGTCGTAGCCATCGACGGCAAATGCGGCTCCCGGTGCCAGGCAGCCGAAAAGCAGGAAGAGGAGCAGGAGCAGCGGACCTGTTGCGATTGCGCTGTGGACAGAGTGCGTGGGTGCGTTGGACATGGCTGCTCCTTATCCCTCGTGCGCCGCACGGGGAGGCTGCGACGCGTAGGATGAGGCTACCCCCGAGGTTCATGCGGGTAAGTACCGGAGCCTGACCAAAAGCTTGCCCAATTCCTGACAAATTGAGCTCAAATACAACAATCAAGCAAAAGCGCAGGTAGAAGATAGGGAGAACAGGAGGTCAAAGGTCCTCGTCTCCACAATTGACATGTTTTCCAAACGAATCTCCACAGCTAAAACAAGCATCGCCACCCTTGTATCGAACAAGACAACCGCGTTATACTATCCCCCACATATGCGGGCATCGCCAAGTGGTAAGGCATCAGCTTCCCAAGCTGACACTCGCGGG
>ERZ837910.4280-NODE-4280-length-14205-cov-15.892933_pt1 | contig 14205 bp, 11 predicted proteins | sample MGYA00519940_ERZ837910 | MGnify/ENA primary metagenome ERZ837910 (study PRJEB31850, sample SAMEA3708825) | human gut metagenome | biome: human gut; feature: human-associated habitat; material: faeces | place: China | collected 2014 ... | reverse complement strand
TCGTCCGCCAGAATGATGCGGGGGCTCTGGGTCAGCGTCCGAGCCAGCGCCACGCGCTGCTGCTGGCCACCGGAGAGCTGGTCGGCGCGCATATACGCCTTGTCCAAAATGCCCACCTTGTCCAGAGACTCCAGCGCCTTGAGCTTGTCCTCCCGGCGGAACGCGCCCAGCAGCACACGCCAGAAGGGCATATCCGGCACGCAGGCGGAGAGCACATTCTTGATCACGGTGGTGCGCGTGACCAGATTGAACGATTGGAACACCATGCCGATGCCCCGGCGGAACTGCCGCAGCGCCTTGCCGGAAAGGGTGCTCACATCCGTGCCGTTCACCGTCAGCGTGCCGGCGGTGATCCGGTGCATACGGTTCACCGCCCGCAGCAGCGTGGACTTGCCGGCGCCGGAGCGGCCGATGATGGCGACAAATTCGCCGTCCCGAATGGTCAGGTTTACATCGTCAAGGCCCACGGTGCCGTTGGGATATACCTTGGATACATGGTCAAATACGATCATACGGTCTCCTCTTCTTCCTGATATGAAACGCGGGGAGGACGGCACAGCGGAAGGTTCTTGCCTGTGCGTATCCTCCCCGCGTTTGGGAAAGTTCTGGCTTAGTTCGCGGCGGTCAGCTCCTGAATGAGCTTCTGCGCGGCGCGCTCGTTGTCATAGTCGGAGGACTGCGCGATCTGGTAGCCGTTGTGGCTGTAGATGGCGATGACCTGCTTGCCCTCGTCGGTGTTGCCGATGTTGATGAAGGCGTTCTGCAGGGCGGCGATCAGCGCGTCGTCCATGATCTCGGAGTTCTTGCTCACGGAGATGGTGTCGTTGTAGATGGGGGCGGTGACGCCGATGACGTTGGTCTCCTCCCAGATGGAGGCCTCGCGGTTGAACTCGGTGTTCCAGCGCTCGGCATAATCGCGGCGGGCGTCGGCATAGGTCACGAGCACGTCGACCTGACCGGAGGCAAGACGTGCGAAGGCGCTGGCGTAGGAATCGGACTGCACGGCGCTGCTCAGGTCAGAGATGCCCTTGCCGTAGTGATCCTGCAGCCACAGGGCGGGATAGATGTAGCCGGCGGGGGAAGAGGTGCCCATGACGCTCCAGTTGGCGCTGTCCAGGTCCTCCCAGGTCAGCTCTTCGCCGGCGTTGACCTTCTTCACCAGCTCCTGGCCCTTGTCAGAGGGGCCGGCGATGAACAGGGCGCGGTAGGAAACGGCCTGCTTGTCGGAAGCCTCGGTGGGCTGGCCGTCATTCCAGTCCTTGGCGTTGTCGGAGTCCTTGCTCAAGCCGTCGCGGGTAGCGGTCAGAATGACCTCGGCGCCGTCGTCATACAGCACATAGGTGCCGCCGGGGATCAGACCCACGTCGATGGTGCCGGCCTCAAGGCCCTCGCCCACGGCCTCATAGGTGGTGCCGACAGTGATCTCCACGTCGCCCACCTCATAGCCCTGCTTGGCCAGCTCGTCCTTCAGCATCTGCTTCAGGGGCTCGGTAACGGTAATGATCTCCTCCGGCTCGCGGGAGGGCACGAACGCGACCTTCAGGGTCTCGATCTTCTTCGCGCCGTCGGTGTCGCCGGCATTGTCGCCATCGGCCTTGTCACCGCAGCCGGCCAGCAGGCCGAGCGCCATGACCAGCGCCAGCAGCAGAGCAAAAAACTTTTTCATTCTTTTTTCCTCCATAAAGTGTTGTTCCCTTGCCCGGAGTAGTTCTCCGGGACGTGTACAGCGGCATGGCACAGCAAAAGGCGCACCATACCGTCTCACAGTATAGCACACCTTTATAGAGAAAAATTTTCCGATTTGGTAAAAAAAGTAATATCTCAGGCGTCCCTCTCCCGCCCGAAGTAGAACGCCACCAGCTCCTCGAACGCCAGTATCACATGGCCGAAAAAGCTGTTGGGCAGGCTGCCGGCCAGCGTCTGCCGCGAGCCGTCCACCACAAACACGATGTCCGACATCTGCGCCAGGGTAGAGTCGCTCCGCTTGGTGAACGTGACGATCTTGTGGCCGTTCTGCCGGGCGTGACGCACGTCGTTCAGCACCGGCTCCGTCTCGCCGCTCTGGCTGACGGCGAACATCACCGGCGGGGCCTCCGCCGCGTCGGACAGGTGGTGCGCGTCGCGGAACAGCATATAGTCATAGAAATGGACGTTGTTGAACACCATAAAGCCGCAGATAGACAGCCGTTGGGCGATATAGGCGCCCACAATGTTGGAAAAGCCTTCGCCGGTGGTGAACAGCTTGGCCCGGCGCGACTGGTCCAGCAGGCCGCAGAACCGGTCCAGCAGCTCGTCGGAATAATTGTCGATCAGGCTCTTGATATTCTCCGCGCTGCGGTCCTGGCCGTGGGAGTTGAACTGGCGGCTGAGGTAGTAGTACAGCTCGCTGTATCCGTCAAAGCCCAGCCGCTTGCACATCTTGACGATGGTGGTGGTGGAGAGAAAGTTCTCGTTGGCGATCTGCTGGATACCCACGCGCTTCTCGCCGCGCTCGATATGTGCCGTGATGCTGGTGATCACCCGTTTCTCGTCCTCAGAAAGCAGATTTGTCAGCAGAAAATAGCCGTCGCCCACAGCCTGTCCCTCCTTGCCATCCATGATATTTTTTTCATTATAGCAAACCGGGCGGCGCCTTGCAAGACAGCGCGGGAGAATTCGGCGTTCCGCCGGTGGGGCAGTGACTTCCGCGTGGTTTCGGAACAATAATAGACAACAAAAAAGGGGTGTGGCCACCCCTCTTTTGTTCTGCCGTTTCCGAAGCGGACTGCGCGGAACCGTCAGCGCGCAAACACAGTCTCTCCGTTGAACGTCAGCTTGCAGACGGTCTCCGGCTCGATAGGCTCATCGAACTCTGTCAGGAACATGCAGCTGTCCTCGTTCTGCGCTGCAATATAACCCCAATTGCTGGGAATAAGATCGCCGTTTGCGTCAAATATCTCGAATTTCCAGGTATCGGCGGTGGAATCCACAAAGCCGTCGAAATACACCGCCATAGACAGCTTGGAGCACTCGATCTTTTTCGCGAGGATCGTCTCACCTGCATAGGACAGGGGAACATTCTCTGCCAGCACCTCGCTCTGCACAGTGACGGGTGTTTCGTCCAGCGTGACCTTCCAGTGCCCCGGAAGCACAGTGGTAAAGATATACTTTCCGCCCCAGTGCAGTTCAAGATAGGGGAGTGTCTCCTTATCAACCAGCACAAATTCCCAGATATAATTCCAGTCGGTGTCCGTTATGCTTGGATCAAGCGTGCCCGGAGTATAGAACATGGCCCTCGACTCCGGATAGATGATGGTATCCGTTCGTGTGTCGACAAAATACCAATTCTCAGGGTACGATATGTTTTGGTTTACCGGCCCCTTCATAACCATCTGCAGGACGCCGTTCTCCCAGCCAGCATTGCAGATGGATAGGCCGCCGTAGGGCAGCGGTACATCCGCGTCGCCCGGCTGCCATAGATACTCAAGATGCTGCGGCAGTTGACTCTGCGATAGCTTGGGCAGCCTGGCGTTCTCTCCGGCGTTTTCCACCATCTCCGCCACGTTGAAGTCTATCGTTACATCATCGAACCACTTTTTCTCCTGCCAGTTGGCGAAGGTCATCACCAGACCGTTGGCACTGCTGCCCGGCTGCCAGTTGGCGTATACGACGCCCTCCAGCTCGTTCTCCGGCACGCCCTCCTTCCGCTCCAGAAAATACGACACATAGGCGCCGGACATCATCTGGCCAGGGAAATAGAGATCAAGCTCGGCAAACTGCCCCTTCTGATCCAGAACCGCACCCTCGTTGGCCTTCACGGAATAGAGGAGATACGCTCTCCGCTCGTCAGAGATCACCTTCTCTATCTTGATCTGCATTTCCTCCGTAGGCACGGCCTGCTGCTGTTGCTGCCCCGGCTGTTGCTGGGAGGCCACCGGGACCTCGTCCTCGTCACCGATGACGGTCTGTTCAGGAGAAAAGATGTCGCGCCATGACAGCGGCAGTCTGCTGACGGCAAAGGCGGTCACGGATACGCCCAGTATGACCAGCACCGCCACGCACGCGGCGGATAATTTAGGGAAGCGGGCTGCCCGTTTCCGGCCCGCGTTCGCGGCATCAAAATCAAGGGCCTCCTCCAGATACGCCGCATCCACGTCTCCGATGGCGGAGAGCAGCTTTTCAGTGTTGTGCTCCATCATAGAGTTACCTCCTTACGTTCCAGGTACGTATGTAATTTCCTGCGAATTCTGCCCAGCCGGACAGATACGTTGTTTTCAGTGGTACCGAAGGCATCCGCGATCTCGGACAACGGCTGCGCGAACCAGTACCGCCTGACGAACATGACCCGGTCATCCCGGCGCAGGGCAGCGAGAAACGCATTGATCTGCGCGGACAGCTCACCTGCGGCAAGCTGCTCGTCGAGGGAATGGGCGGAAATACAGTCCTCCAGTTCGGATAGCGAGACCTCAAACCGGCTGCTCCGCTTCAGCGCGGAATTGGCCCGCAGCTTTTTCAAAGAAAGGTTGCGGACAATGCGGCAGATATAGGCTCTCAGCGGGTCGGGGCGTTGCGGGGGAATACTGTTCCACGCGCCAAGCCAGGCGTCGTTGACGCATTCCTCCGCGTCCTGCGGGTCGTCCAGAATGTTGTCGGCGATTTGGAAGCACAGCGCGCCGTACTTCCGTGACAGCTCGGTGATCGCCTGCTCCGAGCGCTCAAAAAACAGGCGTATGATCTGTTGGTCCTCCATGGGGCGACGTACCTCCTTTCGCCTTCTTCACACATTAACTACCCTTTTGAAGCAGGATATGACGCTTCCTTTCAAAATTTTTACGAAGTATATTATATAGTAAAAGGAGCACCCCTGGCGGGGGGCTCCTTCGGTCACTTTTTGTCAGCACAGCTTGGCGCCGGCGGGGACGCTGTCGTCGATCAGCATCAGGTGCAGCTTCTCCTCACCCTTCTCCTTGTGCACGGCGGAGATCAGCATGCCGCAGGAGGGAATTCCCATCATCTTCCGCGGCGGCAGGTTCAGGATGGCGACGGCCGTCTTGCCGATCAGCTGCTCCGGCTCATAGTACTGGTGGATGCCGGAGAGGATGATGCGGTCCGTGCCGCTGCCGTCGTCCAGGGTGAACTTCAGCAGCTTGTCGCTCTTCTTCACCGCCTCGCAGTTCTTGATCTTCACGGCGCGGAAATCGGACTTCAGAAACGTATCGAAGTCTACCTCGTCCTCCACATAGGGCTCCAGCTCCACGGCCGGCAGGGCGGCCTTCTTCTGCTGCTCCTGCAGCTCGTCCAGCTTGGCCAGGGCTTCGTCCACATCGATACGAGGAAACAGGTTCTCACCCTTGCTGATGACCGCCTGGTTGGGCAGCACGCCCCACACGTTGGCGTTGTCCCAGCTGCGGCAGGCCTCGTCCGCGCCCAGCTTGGCGAATATCTTATCGCAGGTGTCGGGCATGACCGGCAGCAGCAGGGTCGTGCAGATGCGGATGGTCTCCAGCAGGTTGTACAGCACGGCGGCCAGACGCTCGCGCTTGCTCTCGTCCTTGCCCAGCGCCCAGGGGGCCGTCTCGTCGATATACTTGTTGGCCCGGTCGATGACCTTGAACACCTCGTCCAGTCCGTTCTGCAGCTGCAGCTTGTCCATCTCCGCCTGATAGCGGTCACGCAGCGCGCAGGCCATCTTCTTCAGCTCGCAGTCCTCCGGAGCGTCCTCCCGCTGTACGGGCAGCTTGCCGCCGAAGTACTTTTCCGCCATGCCGGTGGTGCGGCTGACCAGGTTGCCCAGCTTGTTGGCCAGGTCGGTGTTGATGGTGCCGATCAGCAGCTCGTTGCTGAAGTTGCCGTCGCTGCCGAAGGGAAACGTCCGCAGCAGGAAGAACCGCAGGGCGTCCACGCCGAACATCTCGGACAGGGCGTAGGGATCGACGACGTTGCCCTTGGACTTGGACATTTTGCCGCCGTCGATGACCAGCCATCCGTGACCGTACACATGCTTGGGCAGAGGCATACCCATGCTCATCAGCATGGCGGGCCAGATGATGCTGTGGAAGCGCACGATCTCCTTGCCCACGATGTGGTAATCGGCGGGCCAGTACTTGTCGTAGTCGTCATATTTATCGTTGTCAAAGCCCAGGGCGGTGCAGTAGTTGAACAGCGCGTCCACCCACACATACACCACGTGGCCGGGATCAAAGTCCACGGGAATACCCCAGCTGAAGCTGGTGCGGCTGACGCACAGGTCCTCCAGGCCGGGCTTGATGAAGTTGTTGACCATCTCGTTGACGCGGGTGCGGGGCTGCAGGAAGTCCGTATCCTCCAGCAGATGCTGTATCCGGTCGGCGTACTTGCTCAGCCGGAAGAAATAGGCCTCCTCCTCCGCGTCCTTCACCTCGCGGCCGCAGTCGGGGCACTTGCCGTCCACCAGCTGGCTCTCGGTCCAGAAGCTCTCGCAGGGGGTGCAGTACTTGCCCTTGTAGGTGCCCTTATAGATGTCGCCCTTTTCGTACATGGTCTTGAAGATCTTTTGCACGGCGGCGCAGTGATAGTCATCGGTGGTGCGGATAAACCGGTCGTTGCTGATGTTCATCAGCTTCCACAGGTCCAGAATGCCCTTCTCGCCCTCCACGATGTGATCCACGAACGCCTGGGGCGTCATGCCGGCCTCCTTGGCCTTCGTCTCGATCTTCTGGCCGTGCTCGTCGGTGCCGGTCAGGAACATGACGTCATAGCCCTGCAGGCGCTTGTACCGCGCGATGGCGTCGGTAGCCACGGTGCAATAGCTGTGGCCGATGTGCAGCTTGTCCGAGGGGTAATAGATGGGCGTGGTGATATAAAACGTCTTCTTCTCCATAGGATAGTTCTCCTTTTCCCCGTTCCGAATGGAAGAACGGTATAAACTCACATATATCATTTTAGCCCACACTATGCGCTTTGTCAATCAGCCCCGTATGTAAAATACCGTATTTTTGCGTAAAAACCCATTTACAGACGGCATCATATTCTGTATAATAAGGAATGTTGATTTTACCCGCTGTGCCGCGGAACAAAAGAGCATAGGAGGAAAACAAACGTGTCTTACAGAATTCTTGTAGTCAATCCCGGCTCCACCTCCACCAAGATCGGTGTCTATGAGGATGAGCAGCTTCTCTTCGACAAGACCCTGCGCCACAGTGCGGAGGAGATCGCCCAGTTCAACACTATCCCCGCCCAGAAGGACTGGCGCCGCGACCTGGTAATGAAGGCGCTGCGCGAGCAGGGCTTCGACGCCCGCACCCTCTCCGCCGTCTCCGGCCGCGGCGGTCTGCTGCGCCCCATTCGCGGCGGTACATACGCTGTCAACGACAACATGGTCAAGGACTGCACCATCGGCGTGCAGGGACAGCACGCCTCCAATCTGGGCGGCCTGATCGCCCGCGAGATCGGCGACGAGCTGGGCATCCCCTCCTACATCGTCGACCCTGTGGTCATCGATGAAATGACAGACGTGGCCCGCTATGCCGGCCACCCCCTGTTCCAGCGCGTCAGCATTTTCCACGCTCTGAACCAGAAGGCCGTGGCCAAGCGCTTCGCCAAGGAGCAGGGCAAGAAGTATGAGGATCTGAACCTCATCGTCTGCCATATGGGCGGCGGCGTTTCCATCGGCGCTCACATGAAGGGCAGCGTGGTGGACACCCAGAACGCGCTGGACGGCGAGGGTCCCTTCTCTCCCGAGCGCTCCGGCTCCCTGCCCACCGGTCAGCTGGTGAAGCAGTGCTTCTCCGGCAAATACACCGAAAGCGAGATGCACCGCATGCTCTCCGGCCGCGGCGGTCTGGTGGCCTACACCGGCTCCAACGATATGCGCTATCTGCTGGCGCAGGCCGAGCACGATAAGAAGATCGCCGGCGTGGTGGATGCCTTCCACTACCAGATCGGCAAGGAGATCGGCGCCATGGCCGCCGTCATGCACGGCAAGGTGGACCAGATCATCCTCACCGGCGGCATCGCCTACGGCAAGGAGACCGTGGACGCCATCTCCGAGATGGTCGGCTGGATCGCTCCCATCACCGTCTATCCCGGTGAAGACGAGCTGCTGGCCCTGGCCCAGGGTGCCCTGCGCGTCCTGAAGGGCGAGGAAAAGGCCCAGGAGTACCGCCGGCCCCGTCCCGAGGACAACAACTGATCAACAGAGAAAACGAAACGTCCCGCGGCTCTCGCCGCGGGACGTTTTTGCCTTGACAATAGCCCGGTTTCCCGATATATTGAGGATATCACATATAAAAAGGAGAGAGAAATCATGATGCCTACCACCATGCTCATTATCGCCGGTGTCCTGGCCCTCGTCGCCACTGTCCTGGCCTTCATCTATGTGGTCCCGGAGAAGAAGCGGGAAAAGCTGGGCGCCTTTGGCAAGTTCCTCCACGATACCTGCAACTTCAAGTACCTGATGGTGGAAAAGATCCTTCAGGCCCTGTACATCTTCAACACCGCCGCCGTTATCATCTTTGGCGTGCTCATGCTCTTCCGCACCGAGTACAACTACTGGACCGGCGACCGCATCTGGATGGGCGGCTATGGTCTGCTGATCATCATCCTGGGGCCCATTGCGATCCGCCTCAGCTATGAATTGATGATGATGGCCATCCTGCTGCTGAAGAACGTCATCTCCATCAACCACAAGCTGGCCGATCAGACCGGCAAGGGCAGCGGCGACGTGTTTGCCGCCCCGAATATGCAGGAGATGAAGGAGGCTCTCCGCCAGCGCCGTGAAGCGGCACAGGCGGCACAAGCTGCGGCACAGGCGGCACAGAGCCAGCCCGCCAACTTCTGCGGCCAGTGCGGTGCCAAGCTGGAAAATGGAGTCTGCCCCCACTGCTCCGCCCCCAAGGACAGCGCCCCGGCCGACAGCACACCGCCTCAGGAATAAATCAGGCAAAAAAAAGAAGCACCCGCCCGGGTGCTTCTTTTTTTGTTCAGCTTACGATCACATAGCTTCCGCTTTGCGGTGCCTCCGCCGTCATGGCCACTACCCGCGTCTCCGGGTCATAGCCCTCCGGCAGTGCGGCCTTTACGGCGGCAAGGTCGCCTTTCGCCGGCACATACAGCCGGTCGAACAGCTCCGCCATCTGCGCGATGTCCAGGTCCGCCGTGTTCCGCACTACCACCGACAGGGCTGTGCCCTCCGGCAGTGCCGACCGCAGATTTTCGGCAAAGTCGGCCAGCACCTGCGCCGGGTCCGCCGCCGTGTTGGCAACGCCCGTCGTATCCGCCGGGTAGCAGAACTGGTCCAGCAGGACCTCCTTAAAGCCCAGCTCGCCGCACTCCTTCACCAGCGCGGTGATGTATTGCAGCACCTGCGGGTCGGTGGGGTCCAGCCAGGCCTGCCCCTCCGCGTCGTACCACAGCTGCCCGTCCTCCCGGACCAGCGCCGTTTCCGGCACGCTCCGGGCGTAGGCGCTGTCCCGGAAGCACACGATGTGCCCCACGGTGTACCGTCCGCTGCTCAGTAGTGTACGCAGACATTCGATGGGTCGTCCCGTCTCCACCACCACGCCCTGCGGCGTCTCCACGTCCGTGGCGTAGGTGATGCCGCCGGTGGTACGCTTTACCGCCAGCACCAGGTCCTCCGGTGCCAGCGTGTTCATGATGTAGTCCGCGCCCCACCACAGGCAGTCGTCCGGCAGCCGCGTGCCGTGCAGCGCCGCCACCTTCACATGGGGATGCTCCGGCACCACCGTGTCCACGATGTCATCCCGGTTTCCGGTGCCGTTGACGGTGCTGTCATCCGTTTTGTCATCACGGTCGTCCTTCCTGTGGAAAAAGGGAAGGTCGATGGTGGCGTTGCCCGCCTCGTCGTATACCACGTAATTCTGCAATGCCAGATAGGCCAGCGCGCCCACCAGCACCAGCGCCAGCACCACGATCAGCACGATCTTTCCGCCGGACATTCGGCCACGGTAGCTGTTGTATCCCTTTGTTGCCATAGGCGTTTACCTCACAAATACGTTTTCCTGTTTACTGTATCGCGTCCAGCAGCGCCACACGCCGGGCGTGACGTCCACCTTCAAACTCCGTGTGCAGGAAAATCTCCACCATCCGCTTGGCCAGATTGCCGCCGGTGATGCCGGCACCCAGCGCCATCATGTTGGCGTCGTTGTGCCGCCGCGTCATCTCCGCCTGGAGAGAGTCGGTGCACAGCGCGCAGCGTATACCCTTCACCTTGTTGGCGGCGATGGAAACGCCGATACCCGTGGTGCAGATCACGATGCCCTTGTCGCATTCCCCGGCGGCCACCGCCCGGGCGGCCCTTTCAGCGAATACGGGATAGTCCACGCTCTCGGTGGAGTAGCACCCGAAATCCTCGTAGTCGATGTCGTTCTCCTCCAGCCAGATGAGGATGTCCTGCTTCAGCAGGTAGCCGCCGTGGTCACAGGCGATGGCAATTTTCATAGTGGTCGTCTCCTTTGTGTTTTTACAGCTTCCGGAACGTGGGCTTTCCGCCCTCAAACGTGCAGAAATACCGGAACCCGCACGTCCGCAGCAGCGCCTGCGTTTCCCGGACGCAGCAGCCTACATATTCGGCGGAATGCGCGTCAGAGCCGATGGTGATGATCTCGCCGCCCGTCTCCCGGTACAGCTTCAACAGCGGCGCGTCCGGCAGGGGCACGTTGCCCCGGTTGGTGTTGCACTCGATGCCGCACCCGCTTTCGATCAGCGCCCGGAAGATCTCCCGGCACTGATCGTAATGCCCGTCGAAGGTCATCTGCTCGCCCAGATTTTCATTCATGTACCGCAGCGGCAGCGTCAGGTGGCCCAGCACACTGAACCTCCCCCACCGCGCCAGACGCAGTACGTCCTCCAAGTAGCTGTCTATGACTCTATGATAATACGTTTCGCTGTTTTTTTCAATGTAATACAGGTCAAAATGTTTGAATTTTTCGCCTGCCATATGCACGGAGCCTATAACAAAGTCCAGCTTTGGCGCCTCGCCCAGCAGTTTCTCCGCCCGGTCAAAGCCCATGGGCGCCTCGCCCAGCTCCGCCCCCAGCCGGATGGCCAGCCGCCCGGTGTATGTCTCCCGCGCCTCCGGCAGCTCCCGCAGCAGCCGCGACCAGTCGAAATGCTCCCGGGGCCGGTGGTCGCCCCACAGCACCGTGTCCACGTGGTCCGTCACGCAGATCTCGTCCAGCCCGGCCCGCACCGCCGCTTCCGCCAGCTCACTGACCGTCAGCTGTCCGTCCGGCGACGTGGCCGAGTGGGTATGATAGTCCGCCAGATACATCCTTCACCTGCTCATTTCTTCTTGAAGAAGCTCTTGCGCTTTTCGTAGTTGCTCTCGCCCAGCATATCGCTGAAGCTCCGCAGGGCCTCCTTCTGCTCCTTCGTCAGATTTCGCGGCGTCTCTACGTTCACGGTGACATACTGGTCGCCGCGGCCTCTGCCGTTCAGCACCGGGATACCCTTGCCCCGCAGCCGGAACACCGTGCCCGTCTGGGTGCCCTCCGGCAGGTCGTATTTCACCTTGCCGTCAATGGTGGGGATCTCCAGCGTGGCGCCCAGCACCGCCTGGGCGAAGGTGATGGGCGCGTCGCAGAACACGTCCACGCCCTCCCGGCGGAATGTCTCGTCCGGCTGCACCATGACGGTGATCAGCAGGTCGCCGGCGCTGCCGCCGTTTTTGCCGGCGTTGCCCTGGCCCCGCAGAGAGATGGTCTGGCCGTGGTCGATGCCGGCGGGGATGTTGACCTTGATGGTCTTACGTTTCCGCACCCGACCCTGTCCGCCGCAGTCGGTACAGGGCTGATGAATAATGCGGCCGGTGCCGTGACACTTCTGGCAGGGACGGCTGGTGGCAAACACGCCCATAGGCGTCCGCTGCTGCACCTGCACCTGGCCGCTGCCGCGGCAGTCGGGGCAGATCTCCGGCGTGGTCCCCGGCTGGCAGCCGCTGCCCTTGCAGGTAGCGCACTGCTCGCTGCGCTCCACGGTCACGTCCTTCTCGCAGCCGAAGGCCGCCTCCTTGAACGTCACGGACACGCTGGCGCGGATGCTCTCGCCCCGCTGGGGCGCGTTGGGGTTACGGCGCTGTTGGCCGCCAAAGCCGCCGCCGAAAAAGCTGCCGAAGATATCGCCCAGATCGCCGAAGTCAAAGCCGCCCGCACCGCCATACGCGCCGCCGCCTGCGCCCGCGCCGTAGCTGGGATCCACGCCCGCAAAGCCGAACTGGTCGTACCGGGCCTTTTTCTCCGGGTCGGACAGCACCTCGTTGGCCTCGTTGACCTCCTTGAACTTCTCCTCGGCCTCCTTGTCACCGGGGTTCATGTCCGGGTGGTACTTTCGGGCCAGCTTTTTATATGCTTTTTTGATCTCGTCCTCCGATGCGCCCTTGCTGACGCCGAGGACCTCATAATAATCTCGTTTTTCCTGTGCCATGGGATAAATCTCCTATTGCCAGTCTTGTTGCCTGCGGAGCCGACTCCATCGGCAAAGCGATGGATTTTGCGTCCTGCCGATGGCAGACCGACGACGGCGTACCGCGTGTACGTCGAGGAGGTCTGACGATGGCAGGGCGCAAAAGGCGCGCTTTTCCTAAACGCCACAACAAGGGACAGGTATTTCCTGCCCCTTATTGCGGGATATATTTGCCTTACTTGTTGTTCTGGTCATCATCGTCGACTACCTTATAGTCGGCGTCGTAGTACTGCTGACCGCCGTTGGGGTCGCCGCCGGGCTGCTGACCGCCCATGTTGGGGTCACCCTGAGGCGCCTGCTGCTGGTACAGCTTCTCGCTCATCTTGTAGAACAGCTGGGTCAGCTCCTCGGTGGCCGCCTTGATGGCGTCGGTGTCCTCGCCCTTCAGGGTCTCCTTCAGCTTCTCCACGCCGGCGCGGATGGGCTCCTTCTCGCTCTCGGGTACCTTGTCGCCCACCTCGTTCAGGGTCTTCTCGGCCTGATAGACCATCTGGTCGGCCTGGTTGCGGACCTCCACCTTCTCCTTGATCTTGGCGTCCTCGGCGGCGTACTGCTCGGCCTCCTTGACGGCCTTCTCAATATCCTCCTTGCTCATGTTGGAGGAGGAGGTGATGGTGATGTGCTGGGCGTTGCCGGTTCCCAGGTCCTTGGCGCTGACGTTCACGATGCCGTTGGCATCGATGTCGAACGTGACCTCGATCTGGGGCACGCCGCGGCGGGCCGGGGCAATGCCGTCCAGGTGGAAGCGGCCCAGGCTCTTGTTGGCGGCGGCCATCTCACGCTCGCCCTGCAGCACGTTGACCTCCACGGAAGTCTGGTTGTCGGCGGCGGTGGAGAAGATCTGGCTCTTCTTCACAGGGATGGTGGTGTTGCGCTCGATCAGACGGGTGCACACGCCGCCCATGGTCTCGATACCCAGGGACAGGGGGGTCACGTCCAGCAGCAGCAGGCCCTTCACGTCGCCGGTCAGCACGCCTGCCTGCAGGGCGGCGCCCATGGCCACGCACTCATCGGGGTTGATGCCCTTGAACGGTTCGCTTCCGGTAAAGCTCTTCACGGCCTCCACCACGGCGGGGATACGGCTGGAGCCGCCCACCATCAGCACCTTGGCCAGGTCGCTGGGCTTCAGACCGGCGTCGGACATAGCCTGACGCACGGGGCCCATGGTGGCCTCCACCAGGTGGCCGGTCAGCTCATTGAACTTCGCCCGGGTCAGGGTGACGTCCAGATGCTTCGGGCCGGTGGCGTCCGCAGTGATATAGGGCAGATTGATGTTGCTGGTGGTCACGCCGGACAACTCGATCTTGGCCTTCTCGGCGGCCTCCTTCAGGCGCTGCATGGCGACCTTGTCGCCGCTGAGGTCGATGCCGTCGGACTTCTTGAACTCGGACACCAGATACTTCATGATGCACTGATCGAAGTCGTCGCCGCCCAGGCGGTTGTTGCCGGCGGTAGCCAGCACCTCGATCACGCCGTCGTCGATCTCCAGGATGGACACATCAAAGGTGCCGCCGCCCAGATCGTAGACCATGATCTTCTGTGCCTGCTCTTTATCCACACCGTAGGCCAATGCGGCGGCGGTGGGCTCGTTGATGATACGCTTCACGTCCAGGCCGGCGATCTTGCCGGCGTCCTTGGTGGCCTGACGCTGGCTGTCGGTGAAGTACGCGGGCACGGTAATGACCGCTTCGGTGACGGTGGTGCCCAGATAGGCCTCGGCGTCCGCCTTCAGCTTCTGCAGGATCATGGCGCTGATCTCCTGGGGGG
>ERZ837910.4260-NODE-4260-length-14284-cov-4.615996_pt1 | contig 14284 bp, 10 predicted proteins | sample MGYA00519940_ERZ837910 | MGnify/ENA primary metagenome ERZ837910 (study PRJEB31850, sample SAMEA3708825) | human gut metagenome | biome: human gut; feature: human-associated habitat; material: faeces | place: China | collected 2014 ... | reverse complement strand
TGTCTGCGTTTCTCTAACGCGGTGCAAAGATAGATATTATCTTTAAATCTCCAAAAGATTCTGCTACTTTTTTTTATAAAAAAGATATTCTTTTATTCCCCGATTATGCTTGCTGAAGAGGGATCGCGCATCATTTGCAAAGATTCTCAGAGAGTTACGTGCATTTACGGAAATGGAGTCAGTGGGGAAATTAATTGGTAGTAATTGATGATTCTTTTTTCCTGATTGAACGGGACGGGCTGTCCATACCAGGCTATATTCGCAATGGTTGAGTCGGGTGGTACTATCTTTTACTAATTCCATTTTTACCATCAGGCCGCCATCCGTGCGACGGGCGGACATATTGGAAATATAATTCCCCAGTGAATATACTACCAGATGCTTCCCGTTTGTCAGACTGTCTTTGCGAATTTCGATAGGCTGCACAACATGAGGATGACAACCGATTATGTGATTTACTCCTTTTCGAAGCAGCCAATCGGTCAGAAACTTCTGTTCTTTGTCAGGGAGTGACTGGTATTCGATTCCCCAATGCATACAAGCAATAATTGCATCGGGATTCATTGTTTTACTTGCTTCGATATCTTTGGATATAATGGTCGTATCAGTATAATTGACGATGTTGGGCGGAGTGACAGGGATTCCGTTTGTTCCGTATGTATAGTTGAGTATGGCAATGCGGAAGCCTTTTTTTTCTAATAAAAGAGGGTATTTATTTTCACGCTCTTCAGCGTTGAGGTACGTTCCGGCGTGTGGAATTTTTAAGGAGTCTATTAATTGTATAGTGCGTTCCAAGCCTTTTCTGCCACGGTCGAGACTATGGTTATTGGCGGTTATCAGTACATTGAATCCGGCATTATGGATAGCGGTCAGATATTCATCGGGAGCGCTGAAAGCGGGATAGCCTTTGTACGGTTTTCCTCCGAGAGTAACTTCCAGATTAGCTATGGCAAAGTCAGCACTTTGAATTTCGTCTTTGACATATTCAAAATAGCTGGAATAATCGTAGCCTCCTGTCGCAGTACGTGCAGCGTTAATTTGTCCTTGATGCTGCATAAGGTCCCCTGCAAAAAGAAGCGAAAGGGTGTCTGTTTGCAGGCTGTCAGTTGTCAGTATCTGTGTGGTAGTATCATTTTCTTGCGCTTTGCTGATACAAGAGAATTGTGTAACCAGAAGAAGGGATACTAATAGTTCTTTCATACGTTCAAGAGGATTATAATGTCTTTTCGAGAATGATTGTTACTTAGGCAGGAAACGGACATAATAAGAGAGGGAGAGTCGTAATTGTTTTCATAACTGTCAGATTAAGGGAAGGAAAAGGACAGTGAAACACATTTCACTGTCCTTCAATATTCTACTTGTAAATAGCTTTTTTACCGGCTAAAAGTGTATTTTTCATTAATGATACAATCGTCATCGGACCCACGCCGCCCGGTACGGGAGTGATGAATGAGCACTTAGGCGCTACCTCATCAAACTTCACATCGCCTGTCAGCTTGAAGCCGGATTTTTTGCTGGCGTCCGGCACGCGGGTAGTACCTACGTCGATTACCACTGCACCTTCTTTGACCATTTCTTCTTTCACAAAGTTGGGTTGTCCCAGAGCAGCAATAATAATATCAGCTTCCTGACATTCTTTTACCAAGTCTTTGCTGCGGCTGTGGCATACAGTAACAGTTGCATCTCCCGGATACGCTTTCTGCATCATCAGTGAAGCCATCGGCTTGCCTACAATGTTGCTGCGGCCGAGTACAACACATTTCTTTCCCGACGTCTCTATCTCATAACGTTTCAGCAGTTCGAGAATACCGTTCGGGGTGGCAGATACATAGCAGGGAAGTCCGATAGACATACGCCCCACATTGATAGGGTGGAATCCGTCTACATCTTTACGATAGTCGATCGTTTCGATAACTTTCTGTTCGGAGATATGTTTCGGTAACGGGAGCTGTACGATAAATCCGTCTACATCGTCGTCATTATTCAGTTCGCATACTTTGGCGAGTAGTTCTTCTTCGGTCACGTCACTTTCGTAACGGATGAGGGAAGATTTGAATCCACATACTTCGCAGGCTTTTACTTTGGCGGCTACATACGTTTCGCTGCCACCATCATGTCCTACAAGGATTGCTGCCAGATGCGGGCGTTTGCCGCCACGAGCAACAATTTCGGCTACTTCGGCTGCAATCTCTTGTTTCACTTGTTCGGAAATGGCTTTTCCGTCTATCAGAGTCATATTTTCAGAGTATTTATTGGTGATGGACAAAAGTAAAATAAATAACTGAACTCTCCAAAAGGAATGGACTTTTTGTGGAGAGGGGACAGCGGAACATATTGGAATGCGAGTAGGAAAGAAGGCAAAAAGAACAAGGGAAAGCTCTGATTTTCAGGTAAGAAAAACAGAGCCTCTGTTTAGGTGAAACGGAGGCTCTGTTTACATCAATCAGAGGCTCTGTTCGGGTGAAATGGAGCCTCTGTTTGGTCTTGTCAGATCATGTTCTTATTTGTCAGCAATTTGCCTTTATACTCTCCGGTCAATGTACGGAGGAAGGCGACAATCTTATCTACTTCCGGTTGTGGTAGGTCGATGCCTAACTGATATTTGGCCATGGCGCGAACCGCATCATCCATAGTAGCCATGCTGCCGTCGTGGAAATAAGGAGCGGTCAGTTCAATATTTCTCAATCCTGGCACTTTGAAGCGGTGACGGTCACGCTCTGCTTTTGTCTGCTTGAATCGTCCGTTGTCTTCTTCAGTCATTTCTGCCTGACGGTCTGCGAAATAATCATGCTGTACACCGATCAGTTCATAAGATTGTCCTCCGAGGATTTCTCCCACATGACAAGTCGCACAGTCATATTTCTTGAAAAGGTCGTATCCGGCGATTTCATCTGCGGTGATGGCATCTTTCTGTCCTTTCAGATAACGGTCGAAACGTGAATTAGGAGTCAGCAATGTCTTTTCGAACTCCTGAATAGCATTTGTGATATTCTTTTCGTTCAATCCGTCGGGATATACTTCGTTGAATGCCACTACGAAATTCTTGTCTTCTGCCAGTTTGCCGATGATCTGATCGAATGACTCGCAAGCCATTTCTACCGGATTCAATGGAGGGCCGGCAGCTTGTTCTGCCAGAGTTCCGGCACGTCCGTCCCAGAATTGAACAAAGTTATAGGCAGCATTGTATACGGTCGGGGCATTGACGCCGCCCAACTGACCGCCTACTCCTTCAGAATACTGCTTGTTGTCAACGCCACCGGTATCCAGACCATGACAGCTGGCACATGAAACGGTGTTGTCTGCCGATAAGCGGGTGTCGTGATACAACAGATTTCCTAAGACCACTTTGCGTACATCGACTGAGATCGAGTCGGCAATAGGACGAATCGGTTCGTTAATGAAATCAGGTGCTACTGCCACATCGGTATACAGTCCCATGCGGTGATGTTTTACCCAGCTCAGTGCTACCTCTTTCTTTGCATCATTGAAAGAAGCTCCCCAATGTACAAGGTAATACTTTGCCTGCGGCATCTTTCCGTCGAGGATTACTTTTTCTACTTTAGCCAGATCAACCGGATTGAGAGGGCGTCCTTCCTTCATGTCTTTCTCCATCTGAGTCATGTCGAAAGCGCGATAGGCTTTGCTCACGTCTTCCATTACAATTTTTCCGGCTACAGGCATATTTGCATAGAACGGTAGTTCCGGCGTCGAGGTATGGCATCTCAGGCATCCTGCATCCGTAATAATCTGTTGCATCTGCACGTTTGCTTCCAAATCGGCAGAAGGCACCCGATGCATCAGTCGGTAAATGACTGCCAATGCCGCCACGACTACCAATAATGCTACGATTAGTTTTGTACTTCTCTTCATTTCACATTTGTTTTTTGAGGTTAGTTATTACGATTATATAAATGTACGCTTTGTTGGGCCGCCGGCAGGTAATTGACTCCATACCAGCACATTTGTAAAGCAAGGAAGGAGACTATGAGCAGGGCATAGAGTGTTTTCCGTCCGGTTCTTCTGAACAGGCGGAGGTGGATGTAGAGCAAATATCCCATCCAGGTGATGGCTGCCCAAGTTTCTTTGGGGTCCCAGCTCCAGTAGTTTCCCCAAGCCTCCTTTGCCCAGAGAGAACCTAGCAGCATACCGATGGAAAGAAAAGCGACGCCTGCGTAGACCAGATTGTCTGCTGTATGCAGGTATTCTTCTTTATGACGGAACAGTCCGGTCAGGGCGATGATGAAAGCACATCCCAGAACGGAATAAGAGAACATATATACGGTTACATGCGGGATGAACCATACACTTTGCAGCGCCGGCATCAATGACTGATCGTGTATCTCGGGCTTCATCAAATTAATGATCACAAAAACTGTAGAAAGTAACGTCGAGAAAGAGAGAATCCAGCGATACTTCCATCTGATATAGGTTAGCAATCCTGCTATTCCCATAAAGAATGAATACCACAATCGGGTTTCTCCCATAGTGCGTAATGGAGGGCGCTGGAGGAATATCCATAATCCGGCAATAAATATTCCCAATATAATAATGCCGCCGGAAGTAAAAACGATTGCCACCTTACTCTTCGATGATGAACGAAGGGCAAATACAGCTCCTGCCAACCATAAGCAGATGGATACTGCTGCAAATACATAGAAGTTATCCCAGTTTATCATACGCTTTAGCTCCGTTTATAAATAAAAGAACTGCTCCTGCAAGCATCATCAGAATACCCGCTACCATCACATATTTCCAAGGCTGTTTTACGACCTGTAGAATGCAGTAATTGCTTTCGTTGCCTTTTGTTACGTCGTATCCGGTGAGGTAGACGTCTTCCCCCAGTCGGTAGGAATAGGGATGGTTTACTTCCAGCAGAACGTTCTCATTCCCCAAACGTACATTGGCGGAAAAGCGGGAAGGACGTCCGTTCGGGTAATATTCTACAGCGAACGAATTGAGTTCCATATCATAATCTAAATAGTAAGATGCACCATTCATGTCGAATGCCTCATGCGTTGGTTCACCTTTATATAAAGGTACGCGTAATGTCCGTGTGTCACTGCTACCTAGAAATCCGGCAAACAGAGCCAGCCATAAACCTGCATGATTCAGAATAAAGCGCCAGCGTGCTTGTTTGCGATGCCGACAGGCGTGGATGGTGATCATCGCCAGATTGCTTAATAATAATAAGAGTATAGAAATGAATATCCATGAAGTCATGAAATTGTAACATCCCAATGAGGCTGATATTCCATTGCGCATTTCGGCTTCCGGTTCAGATAGCTGGGGGAAAAGTCCTATGATCAGGCAACCACCGATAAACAGACTGATAGATAAAACACTGGCTTTGGATGAACCGAGAAAACGGGTGATTCTTAGATTATTATATTCTTTATATAGTATCCATAACAGGAAAAGCCAGATCGCCGCAAAGATGATATTCAGCGGAAAGGCGAGAAAAGAAACAGGAAAGTTTCCTGTGAACAGCTGCATGGCTGCTGCTAATAAAATGTAACCTGCTACATATACATAGTACATATTCGTGCTTCTGTTTTGTTATCTTTTGCAAAGTAAAGAAATAAAAATGAATATTCATATAAAACCTTTATAAAATTGTAATCATTACAAGTGAATAGTGATATTAATATGGTTTTAGGATAATCTTTCAGTGTAGTTGTTGGCGAAAGGAGAGGGGATATGGAAGCTAAAGCTGCGCTTTACAAGGTATAAAGCTATGCTTTAGGGAGTGAAAAGCATAGCTTTATACCTTGTAAAATGCAGTGTTTTATATTGGGTTTATCATGGCGGGAGTAATCACTACAAGAGCCTGTGAAAAGTGAAAACTTGAAAAGTTGAAGTTGCCAGGTAAAAAGCTGATTGATATAGGAAAGTGAAATTTGTAATACCAAAAATAAAGGAGGAAGCCTAAGCCTCCTCCTTCTATCTGAAACAGAATAAAATTCTTTTTATTTTTTCATTTTCGGCATCATCTTGCCCATTTTGCTGCTGGTTACCATCTTCATCATTTTGCGAGTTTGGTCGAACTGTTTCAGCAAACGGTTTACTTCCTGAATAGTTGTTCCGCTACCTTTAGCGATACGTGTACGGCGTGAGCCATTCAATATTTCCGGATTGGAACGTTCTGCCGGAGTCATGGAATAGATGATTGCTTCGATACTTTTGAAAGCATTGTCGTCGATATCGATATCTTTCAGTGCTTTACCGACACCGGGAATCATGGAAGCCAGATCTTTGATATTTCCCATCTTTTTGATTTGCTGGATCTGACTCAGGAAATCATTAAAATTAAACTGATTGCGGGAAATTTTCTTTTGTAATTTTTTGGCTTCTTCGGCATCGAACTGTTCCTGAGCCTTTTCTACCAGGGACACGATATCTCCCATCCCCAGAATACGGTCGGCCATACGTTCGGGATGGAAGGCGTCCAAAGCTTCGAGTTTCTCTCCGGTTCCGACATACTTGATCGGTTTGTTCACTACCGTACGGATAGAAAGAGCGGCCCCCCCCCGGGTATCTCCATCCAGTTTGGTCAGAATCACTCCGTTGAAATCCAGCCGTTCGTTAAATTCACGGGCAGTATTCACTGCATCCTGACCGGTCATCGCATCGACCACAAACAGGGTTTCATTCGGATGAATAGCCTCTTTGATTGCAGCGATCTCGTTCATCATCTGCTCGTCGATAGCCAAACGTCCTGCCGTATCGACAATCACCACATCATACCCCTTCGCTTTGGCTTGTTTAATGGCATCCAAAGCGATCCTTACCGGATCTTTGGTCGTCTCATCGCTATATACAGGCACCTGGATCTGTTCGCCCAAAACTTTCAACTGCTCGATAGCAGCGGGACGATAAACGTCACAAGCCACCAGCAAAGGTTTCTTCCCTTTTTTATTCTTCAATAAATTGGCAAACTTACCGGAAAAGGTCGTTTTACCGGAACCTTGCAAACCGGACATCAAAATAATCGCCGGATTACCTTTTATATCTACTTCGACATTCTTGCCCCCCATCAACTCAGCCAACTCATCGTGGACAATCTTCACCATCATTTGTCCCGGTTTGACAGCCGTGAGCACATTCATACCCAAAGCTTTCTCTTTCACCCGATTGGTGAAGTCCTTCGCTATTTTATAGTTGACGTCGGCATCTAACAAGGATCGGCGCACCTCCTTCAAGGTCTCCGCGACATTCAATTCTGTGATTTTTCCCTGCCCCTTTAATATCTTGAACGACCGTTCCAGTCTTTCCGATAAATTCTCAAACATATCTTATTCGCTTTATATTTAATGATTATTTTATCTTTTCCCAATATTTTTCAACACCACAAATGTTTTATCGATCAAGGCATTATCAACCACCACCGTAAACTCGTTAGTAGAAGAGATGACTTCGGTCAGATTGATACCTTCCCAAGATAATTCTTTCATAATGGTATAATAAAAACCGGCCTGCATACTGTTCCCTTTCGGCAATTTCAGCGTCACCGAAGACAGACCGTTTTTTTTAAAGAGACACAACTCATCTTTAAAATAATCGGCAATCAATTCCTCCATCGTGTCACTGATCACAAGGTTGGTTTCGAAAACTCCCTGTACCATCGTATAAAAAATCTCATCGTTTTTCACCAGATTTTTCAATACTTCGATATGGCAATCCAATAGAGTAGGTGAATTTTTAAAAGTATAGTCACACAAACTACTCCTAAGAATAATATCCCCCATATTACTCAGCAACTTATTCAACTGCACCTGCTCCCGCACCTGCAAATAAGGCGCCAACCGATTCAAGGCCATCACAATAGCCCCGGTATTCACTCCCTTCTGCAACGCTCTCTCCACATCGGGCTGCAATTGCCGGGCAAGCGAAGAAACATTGATAATGCCCGCCGCTAAAGACTCCGACAGATAAGGCCGGTGTTTTACGATATCTTCTACAACATGAGAAATACTGACCATATAAAGTACATTTAAAAGATGAGCTGTTTAATTTTCAACAAAAATAGTATATTCTGAGCATTTAACCACCGATTTTTCTATTTTTTTCATAAGAAACGAAAGAAATGAATACAACCAGACAAACGCATAAAAATAACCGGAAAAATAGAAAAGCCAAAAAATCCGGCAGGATCACTCCTACCGGATTCACACAACATAAATTTGAAACTACACTTATCAACGCATCATTCTGCAATTGTACAAGGAAGTGACACGTTTGCCTTCATATCCTTTAAAAGATACCCGGATTTTATCTTTTCCCTCGGTAAATTTAGCAGGGATTACAATCGTATTTTCGACGAAGTTTCCATCTTCACCTTTAGGAGAGAACAATTCCAGACGTTCACCATCGATCAGGATTTCAAAGGTATCACGGCCACAATCCCCGCCCCAGAAAGTCATCATCATCTTCATGGGTTCCGTCCCGGATACTTTCATATCGAAATCAAAATATCCGGTCGGATAAGCATACCGGTATTTTTTACCCCTGAAATCTCCGATACGGCTTTCCCCGGCACTCAGGTTATGATCCCGTTCGGGCTGCATTTCTCCCAGCACGATATAATCGACAGTCACCTTATTCAACTCTTCGATCCGCAATCTTTCTGCTTCGTATTCCGCCTGTTTTTGTTTCCATTCCCCGGGTGAGAATACATCCCAATACACCGTATAATACTGATCGTAGGTATTGTAAAAAGGAATCAACGTCACCTCTTTCGGATAACCCAAACCTTCGGTTTCAAAAGTCAGCGGTTTACCGTTTACCGGGTGGATATACTTACATACCTGTTTGTCGGGTGAAACAAAAACCGGTACACCCCGGATCGGTTCTATCTCTTTCTCACCCAATGCACCTGCCAGTAAAGTCGGTCCGTAGAACACAGCCCGCCGGTCGGCATTATCCGGCATTTCCTTCGTATAAAGATTCATCGGTATATTCAATTCGATCCGGTCGCCTGCTTTCCATTTCCGTTCCAGCGTAATGAAAGATCCCGGTTTGGATGTTACTTTCTGCTTTGTACCGTTTACTTTCACCACGATCCCTTCTCCGGCCCATACCGGATAACGCAGATTCAAAGCCATAGGCTGACGTTCCCCCTCGACCACTTTCAACGTCACCCGTCCATTCTCCGGATAAGCGGTTTCCAGCCTCACTTTCAATCCCTTCTCTTTCCAGGTCAATACCGAGGGTATATAAAGATTGACAAACAGAGAACGGTCGTCGCTACCGTGACTGTAAATCGCCCCCCCATACTTGGAATGATTTTCAAAACCACTTCCCATACAACAGGTGAATGAATTGTATTTATCGCAAAAATCTTTCCGGGTTCCCATCGCCAGCGGCACAAAATAACAGGTCATTCCCGTTTCGGGATGCTGAGAAGCCAGGATATGATTATACAATGCTTTCTCGTAAAAGTCGAGATACTTCGGATCTCCGGTCCATTCATACAGATGCCGGCTCAATTTCAGCATATTATAAGTATTACACGTCTCACAGGTAGAGTGCGTCAGGCGATCGTTCAGTTTATCGGGTGTCGAAAGATATTCTCCCGAGCTATTTCCCCCGTTGGCATAACTGTGATGATTCACCATCGTTGTCCAGAAAAATTCGGCAATCCGTTCATCCTTTGAGTTTCCGGTCAACTCATACTGACGTGCACTACCGATGATCTTCGGAATCTGAGTATTCGAATGCAATCCGGGCAGGATATCTTTCCCTTCTGCCAACGGTTCCATCAATCGTCTGTGGTAAAATCGATACGAAGCGTCCAGGTATTTTTTATTTCCGGTCAAAGCATACACCTGGGCAAATGCCTCGTTCATACCCCCGAACTCACAATTCAGCATTGTCTGTACCTGTTCGTCCGTCAGTCCGGCAAGTACGTCCACCAGGTAATCAGCCAAATTCACCAGCACTTTTTTAGCAGTCTCGTTCCCAGCTAACAGATAAGCATCATTGAGTCCCATCATGGTTTTATGTTCGTTGTACCAGGGGACCCACAAGCCGTTCAAATCGAATCCGGCCGAACGGATAATCCCCTTTTTCACCTGTTTGAATACCCGGTCTCCCCCCGGCATGCCACCGATAAAACCGTTCACAAAATATTGCTGGCAACTATCCAGTTCGTGCACGATATAATCCACCCGTTGTTTGAAGCGTTCGTCTCCGGTAGAGGCATACTGTTGTGCCACAGCCGAAAGATAATGTCCCAGGGTATGCCCGGCTATCCCCATAGACTCCCAGCTTCCATAAGATTCTCCTTTCGGCTCGAGGCCTGCATTCTTCAGGAAATTCGATAACAACCGGTCCATATCCATTTCCAGCATCCATGCCGCATTCCGGTCCATAGCATTCTTAAAAGGGCTATCCAGCAAACGGACATCCTTCAAACCGAAATACTTCACCTTCGCCGGCACCACATTCCCGACAGCCAAGGCCGCACAATGTTCACAGGCTCGGCCTACCGACACAATCCCTATAACCAGTAACCATCCTATTATTAATTTTCTCATAACTTCCATTATTTTCAAATTCTACCTTTGCACCTCTTTACTCTGTTCCGAGTACAATCACATTCGCACTAAAAGGGCCTACTTTCACCTGTTTGGTATTTTTCAAACTTTTTTCCGACACTTTCACCACACTTTCCTGTCCCGGTGTATTATAAGCCATATCGTCGGGTCCGGTAAGGGTATAAATCGTCGCCACTCCGTTCAACCGGCATGTTTTTTCCTGATACTCAAACTGTCCACCCAGTATATCCAGCTCGAAAGTCACTTCTTCCCAGCCCGGATTTATAACAGATAAAGTCAATGCCTGATCGGAAGACCGGATAGCGGCAGCGACATCCAGGGGACGTAACTCTCCGTCCACTTTCACCGGAACGGTACCGAATTGTTCGCGATATAATTTCAACACCTCGCCGGTCGAAGCATAACAAGCATCCGTCGTCGTCGCTTTGATACAACCGATGACATTCACCGTTTGTGCATAATTGGCCATAAATACCATATCGCTTTGACGGAGGAACTCGTTCAGTCCGGCAGCAATCCCCAAAGCATCCCGTAAGAAATAACGGGTACCCAATTCGCCATAGATATGAGGGCCGTACCAATAATTCCATTCGTCCATACAAATACGGATATCTTTACCTTCCAAAGCGGGTATATCTCTCCGGTACCCCCGGTGTGCCTCGGCTATCCGGCGAATATTACGGGGAATTTGCAATACGTGTGTCATCAGTCCTCCGCCATGCCAGTCCTGACAATAAAAATGTTCACTCACCAAATCCATCCGGTCGGCACAATTAGCCAAAATCATTTCGTCCCACCGGCCCACTTCTCCGACAGCAATCAGGTGAATAGAAGAATCTACTTTCCACATCGCATCTGCAAAACTGTTATGTTTTTTCACAAAAGCCTCCGTACTCATAAAACCGAGTTGCCAATCCCCGAACATTTCATTCCCGACGGACCACCATTTCACCTTCCAGGGTTTTGCCTGTCCGTTTTGTTTCCGCCATTTACCCATCGGTGTATCCTCTGCACCGTTACAATATTCCACCTCATCGGCAGCTTCTTTTACCCCTCCCAAACCGGCATTTACAGCAATATAAGGCTCGGTATCCAACAATTCACACAATCGCATAAACTCATGAATCCCGACATCGTTCGATTCCACTCCTGTCCAGGCCGGATTTCTCCGGGGAGGCCGTTTATCCCGTTCACCGATCCCGTCATGCCAATCATAACCACTGACGAAATTACCTCCCGGCCAACGATATACCGGAGCTTTCAATCCTCTCAGCAAAGCCAGCACATCCGCCCGGAAGCCGTCGATATGATCATCCGGCATCAAAGAAGCCGTACCGATCCATAATCGTCCTTCTTTTTGCGGACAGATCGAAAAAGTAGCATCCTTTACTTTATGATCGAAAGCTAAAAAATGCACCGGATATTTACGATAAGTAGTCCCGACCTCCAAGGATAATTCCTGAATAAACGAACCGTAATTCAACATCACTTTTACCGGCATTTCGCGATCGGCTTTCATTACAATATATCCCGAACAGGAAATACCGGGCCGTAATCCCAGTTGCGTCTGTTTCAGCGCGATCCGTTTACCGTCGGATTTCAACACCGGAGTATGCCGTCCTGTATAGGGAGCCGTCTCGTCCATATATAAACCTTCTTCCGCTTTATCCGTGCCCGCAATCTGCCAGGGAGAACCTTTTTGCCCCGGAGCATACCAGAATTTCCGGTCCATCAACATTTCGGCCCAGATACCTCCATAAATACAATGCCCCATATGTTCTATAAATTGCCCATAAATATAAGGAGACATCTCCGCCTTTTGCTCTGCCGGATCAACTTTTATACTGGTTTCGATGACCTCCGTACCCAGACATTCGAACGAAAGATCGTCAAACCATACTTTCCCTTTTGCTTTTCCTTCTGTTCCCAGCAAACATGATACGATGACACAATCGTTCGCTCCGGTCTCAAAATCACAACTGACCAAAGTCCAGTCTTGCGTACCGGTAAAATCAGGCAATTGTACCTCGACTCCCTGCAAGCGGAATCCGGCTCCCCCTTGCGGTTCGGCCACTACATTTTCACATTTGATCCACCCTTTGAAGCGATATTTCGACCACGGTTTGAGATTCACCCGGTTATTCCAGTATCCATTAGCCAAACCGTCGGCTGAAATACATAAACTCCGGGTACCGTCATGAGCCGTTGCATCATAGAAGTGCAAAACTTCTTTACTGGCAGGAGGAGCCTGCCAATAGAGCACTTCTGAAGAAACGACCTCTTCGGCAGAACCGTTCTTTATTTCTCCCCACTGTCCACCGGTCAAAGGTTGACGCTCTTTTGGGACAGAACATGCACAAAGCACCGCTATCCCGAATAAAACGATATTATTCTTCTTCATTTTCGATATTTATTGATGTATTTATGACAACTAATCTGCTCGTTCGTAGCCGGGAAAAACTCGCTCAAAATATCGTACAAACCGCGGTCATATGCCTTCAATTCCTTGCGGGTATTCACCTGGTTATGTTTTCCGTCCGGTTTAGGAACTTCAGCATTCACGTTAAACCAATCCTGTACTCCTTCGGCCCAATACTCTTCGATATTGGTCGCGGCATAGGTATCTTTCCACTTTCCGGCAGCCAAAGCGGCATCATAAGCTTTTTTCAGACGTTCGATTCTTTTGGCGGATTTCTACCAAAAGAATAATTGACAGACGATAATCGACAATTGACAATTACCTGAAAGTTTCGTTTCCATTAGAAAAAAATAAGAAAAGAAAAATGAGAATTAGAATAAAAATATAATCATTGATTATCAGACAAATAAAAAAGAAACCATAGGTTTGGAGATATATTGTCAAATGTCATTTGATAATTGTTAATTAACCAAGCGGCCTCAGGGTCCAGGAACTTTATAAACTTTATGGACTTTATAAACTTTCGACTGATTTAATCGAACGTTTATCTTTGATTACCCACTTGATCATTATCATCTATTTAATAAATAGTATAGAGAACGACGGTTTTGTTTTTAAATTTCTTTTACAAATGTGGCGGATATTTCGGAACATCTATAGCACAAACATCCGAAAAAATGAAAATATTGTACTTTTCGACAGATTTTCAGTTACTATTTTAACAAAAATATAACAAATCTACTGTACAATTTTTCCATAAGTGTCTTAAATACAACTATAAAACAAAAAGTAGAATTATTCTGTTACTAATTCGTCTCCGGTAATCGGAATTATCGACCCGGTCGCTTCTGTTGATCACCAAACACGAACACCGGAGACTCACGTTATCACTTTATGGAAAACGCACTGTGACCTAAAAAACATGAACTCCTACGAAACAGATGTTTTCTGCCTCCTTACATTAGGAATCATTTTAGAAATCAGTATTTTGTAGAAACAATCCGATCAAGTAACCCGGGAATCCGTACTCCGGTCAGGATTACCTGTCCTTTCTTCTAAATGGTGTCCAGGGCAGACATAAGGGGATAAAAAAGTCCCACAAATCGTTGAATTTGTGGGACTTGGCTGTTCATTGTCCGGTAGTGTCCGGTTAGTTCAGCGGAGAGAGAGGCTCTCGAACCTATACATTCAAGAAATATCATAAAAATGCAAATTATTGATAATCAAATATTGTTTGAAGTGCATAGTAAATCCAAATCTTTCTGAATATCTTTTGCTATTCCAAATATTGGGTGTATATTTGGGTGTA
>ERZ837910.4258-NODE-4258-length-14288-cov-6.075950_pt1 | contig 14288 bp, 11 predicted proteins | sample MGYA00519940_ERZ837910 | MGnify/ENA primary metagenome ERZ837910 (study PRJEB31850, sample SAMEA3708825) | human gut metagenome | biome: human gut; feature: human-associated habitat; material: faeces | place: China | collected 2014 ... | reverse complement strand
CTGGCAATACAGCGGACAGCTCCCTCAATGCCATGGCAACCATGTCCATTGACAAGAGCTTTGCCGACTATGCCGGACAATAACTCTGTGCTATAAACAACTGTGATATTACAAGGAGGAATCAGTATGACCGAGATCGTACGCAAGGAAAGCTTCCATTCCAAGGGCTGGCATGCCATTATTGCCATGCTGATGGTAGTAGGCGGCAGTGCCTGCTTTGTACTGAGCTGCATTTCCGCTATGCTCATTATGAAAAAGGCTGACTGACCCCAGACAGACAAAACAGCCCCCTGTCCGACCCGGGCAGGGGGTATTTTTCTGCATAAAATTTGCAAACTCCCCTAAAAGAAAACGGGGGAAATTTGGAAAGATGTACTTTTGCAAATTGCAAAGGTACACCTTTCTTACTACAAGTATACAGAAATTTCTTGATTTTTCAAGGGTTAAATTAACGATTGAGTGTGGAAAATTGGCGCTTTGAAAAGTACGCTTTACAAAACACAGAAAAGGAAGATGGAAATATGCCTCTGGTACAAGTAAAGTGTACGAACTGCGGCGCGAATCTGGAGATCGACAATACGCTGGATGCGGCGATCTGCCCCTACTGCAACGTGCCGTTTGTTGTGGAAAAGGCCATCAACAATTACAACACGGCAAACCATATCAACGCCGGGGTCGTCAACGCCTACGGCGGCAGCTCGGCGGATTTTGTGGTCCGCGGCGGCGTGCTGGAAAAGTACAATGGCGCGGCCATGGAGGTCGTGATCCCCAACAGTGTGAAGATTATAGAAGAGAAAGCGTTTTCCGGCTGCAGGGGGATCACTTCGGTGGTCATACCGGATTCGGTGAAAGAGATTGGGAAGTGTGCATTCGAGAAATGTACGGAACTCGAATCCGTTACGATGGGCAATTCCGTGCAGAAAATTGGACAGTCTGCGTTTGAAGGCTGTACGGCGCTTGCGTCGATTGTGATACCAGATTCAGTGCAGAAGATTGACAGCGGTACATTTAGCAGTTGTAGTTCGCTGTCAACCATTACGATTCCGGATTCGGTGCGGGAAATCGGCGGTGGTGCATTTAGCGGTTGCAGTTCACTTACCTCTATTGTCATACCGGATTCAGTTAAGCATATTGTCTCCGGGGCATTTAGTGGTTGTACGGCCCTTACATCGGTAACGCTGCCGGATTCTCTTGTTAAAATTGAGAGTAGTATATTTAGTGGGTGCCGCTCGCTGAGAGCTATCAAGATACCAGAGTCTGTGAATGAAATTGGAGATGACGCATTTCAGAACTGCACTTCGCTTGTAGCAATCATCATCCCGGAATTGGTGGGCTCGATTGGTTGGCGTGCCTTTTCCGGCTGCACGTCATTACGGACTGTTGAAATCGAAGGAAATCCGCGTATTTATCCAGACGCATTTAAGTATTCCCCTTATCAGGAAGCCAAAAACCGGGAAGCGGAACAAAAAAGTGGCTGCTATATCGCTACTGCCGTGTACGGCTCTTACGACTGCCCGGAGGTGTGGACGCTGCGCCGCTTCCGGGACAACACGCTGGATCGGACGTGGTACGGGCGGGCGTTTATCCGCACCTACTACGCCGTCAGCCCCACGCTCGTCCGCTGGTTCGGAAAGGACAGCTGGTTTCAGGCGCTGTTCCGCCCCATGCTGGATCGGTTGGTCGCCCGGCTGCGGCAAAGCGGCGTGGAGGACACGGCATATCAGGACAAGTATTAAGAGCGGGATTCACTGTGCACAAGTGACCAACAGGGGCGGACAGAGTCGTCCGCCCCTACTGACGTTGTTAACGCCAAACCGCTGTAGGGGCCGACGACTCTGTCGGCCCTGCTCAATAAAGCAACAAAAGAGACGGCCTGCGCCGTCTCTTTTTTCGTTTCGATTACCCCTCTATCACAATATCGCACCGCGCCTGTACGTCAAAGGCCTGAAAATACATCTCCTCAAAGGGGATCCAGCGGTCACGGAACATCTGCGCCTTCTCCGGGCCGTTGCGGCTTTCGATGCGCCGCAGCTGCTCCTCCGGCGCAACGGTTAGGAACACCCGCAGGCCGTAGTATTCCCGCAGGGTGGGATGGCAGGCGTAGGAGCCCTCCACAATGGTCAGGTGCGTGAGCGGGACGGTCACGGGCGCGCCAAGCTGCTGCCGGGCGCAGAGGTAGGGACGATAGGTGACGGGCTGCGCATTGTGGAGCGGCAGCAGCACCTCGGCCAGAAAACGCTCGTGATCCACATTTTCGCCGGGCTGGGACAGCCGCTCCGCCGTCCGCTGCTCAGGGCGGGGAAAGAAATCGTCCATGTGGAACACGCTGCACCGCAGCTCACGCTCCAGCCGCGCTGCCAATGTGCTTTTGCCGGAGCCGCACCGCCCGTCGATGGCGACAATGAGCCGCCCTTTTTGTTGAAGCTGCTCCTCAATGGCCTGCACCAGCCGGGTATAGTCACGGTCAGTCATATGGTTTCCTTTCTTACTGGGGCGCCGCTTATTTCGCGGCGCCCCAGTGGACAGTCCAGTTTTCCAGATGGTAAAAGGGGTCGGCTGCGGTGGGGGTGACGTGCTCCACCGCGTCGTAGGGCAGCAGCACTGAGGTGCGCTTGAAGCAAAGGGGGATGATGGGCATTTCGCTTTGCAAGCGGCGGCACAGCCGCTCCATGGCGGCGGCCTGGCCGTCGTCATCGGCGGAGAGATACGCCGCCAGCAGAACGTCCGTGGCGGGATCTGAGAAGCCGCCGTAGTTCAGGCTTCCTCCGGTGCCTACCAGCGCCGTGGCGTCCCAATCCGCCGTCAGCTTGCACTCGCCGTAATACATGTCGTACCGGCCCTCCGCCAGCGCGGTAAGGTACTGATCCCATGGCAGCGCCTGCACCGTGACCTTGAAGTCATACTGCTCCAGCGCCTTGGCGATCTCCTGGGCGATGGCGACACGGAAGCTGTTTTCGTTGTTGACCAGCAGCGTCATGCTGTAGATCCACTCGCCGTCGGCCATGCTCAGCTCCGCCATGGCGGCGGCGCAGTCGTCGGCGGTATAGGTCTGCTCCAGTGCTTGGGGATACAGGCTGCTGACGGGGCTGACGGGGAACTGCGTCTCCTCGCCGTGGCCCATCAGATAGGCGCTGACATAGGTGGCGCGATCCATGGCCATGCTGATGGCCAGCCGCATTTCCGCCTTCTGGAACAGGCTGCGGGAGTGGTTGAAGCCCAGAAATTGCAGAATGGTGGTGTCCGCGTCGGTATAGCTGCCGCTGGTGGAGGCCACGTCGCCCCTGGAGCCGGTCATGTCGTAGGCCAGCAGGTGCACGTCGTGGGAGGAAAAGGCGTAGGCGGCGGCCTCCTGACTCTTATAGGACAGCAGATTGATCTGATCAAAGGGCAGCGTTACGCTGCGCCACCAGTGGGAATTACGCTCCAGCAGCTCGGCGCTGCCGGACTTGGTGTAAGGCCCGGTGCCGGTGGGGAAAGAATCGCTTTCCGTACCGGCCTTGACGATGGGGATATCCAGCAGCGCGGTGAAGTCCCGGCGGTCCTGGGCCAGCTGGATGGTCACGGTGTCGCTGCCGGCCGCCTTGATGGCGGTCACATCCGCCAGGCGGGCGGCGTAGCGGGAGGACTGCTGGGCCCGAAGCAGCGTGACGGCTACATCCTGCGCCGTCAGCGCCGTGCCGTCACTGAAATGGACGCCGCCGCGCAGACGGATGGTGTAGGTGAAGGACTCCGGGTCGTAGCTCTCGCTCTGGGCCAGCACCCGCTCCGTCTCAAACTGCGGGGACAGGCGGTACAGCGGCTCGTACAGCAGGGTGGTCAGCGTCAGCTGAATGCCGTCGCCGCAGGTGATGGGATCCAGTGTCTCGCCGCTGAGATAGGGCAGGGCAAAGGCGGTCAGGGCGGGAGTTTCCTCCACGGTGTCGGTCTGGTAGTATTGGGACAGCTCGCCCAGGGGATTATCGGTATAGGTGCCCTCGTCCCAGTTGGCGCAGCCGGACAGGGACAGGAGCGACAGCGCCGCCAGCAGCAGCGCCGCAATGCGTCGTTTCATAGCGTATCCTCCAGCGAGATCATGGCGATCTGACTGCCCCGCTCGCCGCCGTGCTTCCGGTGGCTCCAGTAGAGGTCGGTGCGGCAGGCGGTGCAGTCGCCGCTGACGTCGATTTGGGTGACGCCGGACTTCCGCAGCCACAGGGCGTTGATGGCCTTCAGGTCGATGTGGTATTTGCGGCCGTTCCAGGTAATATAGGGCTCGGTCTCGTCGCCCAGCGCGGCGCGGAGCGCCGCCGGCACGTCGCTGTCCGTCTCAAAGCAGCACTGGCCGATAGCGGGGCCGATGGCGGCCCGGATATCCGCCGGGGCGCAGCCGAAGATCCGCTGCATCTCCCGCACCGTTTTGGCGGCGATGCCCAGCGCCGTGCCCCGCCATCCGGCGTGGCAGGCGCCGATGGCTTTGCGGACGGGGTCGTGGAGCAGCACCACATTGCAGTCGGCGGAGAACACCACCAGCGGCAGATGGAGCACGTCGGTCACCATGCCGTCCACGGAGGGATAGTCCCGGTCACGCCACAGACCCTTTCCTGCGTCGGCCTCCGTCACGTGGCGCACCACATCCTCGTGGATCTGCTTGGACAGCACCACACGGTTCACATCTGTGCCCAGCGCGGCGCAAAAGCGGCGGTAGTTCTCCTGTACGCGGGCGATTTCATCGCCCCGGCCTACCCCTAGGTTCAGACTGTCCCACGGCGCAGGAGACACGCCGCCGGGGCGGGTGGAAAAGCCGTGGCATACACCGGAGAGGGCATCGGCGGTCAGGATGGTAAGACCGTTTTTTGTGTTGGTGTGGAACATAGTACCTCCTTGGACACATTTTGCGCCTTGGCGTAAAGGCCTCGCAGAGTTCGCTGCCCGCAGGCGGCGAATCATTTTGATTGTTTTTCACCGCGGCGTGTACGTGGTGAAAAACACTTTGCGCGGAGAGAGTGTTCCTCCACGTGCAAGCACGTGGAGGAGCGCGGGTCGGAGCGAATTTTAATTGGCAAAAAAAGCGATAGCTTTTTTGCCAGTTTAAGGTCGGGCGGCGGCAGATGCCGCCGCCCGTTTTGGCTCGTATGAAATCAGGAGTGATACTCCTTGCAGTCGCACTTCTTCCACTTCAACCCGCTGCCGCAGGGGCACAGGTCGTTGCGGCCGATCTTGACCACCTTCTTGGGCTGCTTCTTCACGGTGCCGTCGCCGCCCACGTTCTCGGTCATGCCCTTGGCCACCCGCTCGCGCTTGATCTCCTCGTTGCGCTGGATACGGACGCTGTAGAGACGGCGGACAGTCTCCTCCTGAATGGCGGAGACCATTTCCTCGAACATCTCAAGGCTTTCTTTCTTATAGGCGTCAACGGGGTTGGTCTGGGCGTAGGCACGCAGGCGGATGCCCTGACGCAGATCGTCCATGGCGTCGATGTGCTCCATCCAGTACTCGTCGACCACTCGCAGCAGCACCACGCGCTCCACCTCACGCATAACGGGGGAGGTGAATTCCTGCTCCTTCTTCTCGTAGAAGTCGGCGGCGGCGGTGATGAACCGCTGGGCCAGCTCGTCGGCGGTCAGGGAAGGCAGCTCCTCCTCGGTGATCTTCACGGCATACTTGGGGAAGTAGAGACCCTCCACGCCCCGCAGCAGCTCCTTGCACTGTGCCGCGTCGATGTGGGGCTGGGACAGGAAGACGGAGTTCACCTGATTGGTGATGGAGGTGGACATCATGTTCATGATGGTCTCCTTCACGTCCAGACCGTCCAGCACCTGCTTGCGCTGACCGTAGATGATCTCGCGCTGCTTGTTCATCACGTCGTCGTACTCCAGCACCGACTTACGGGTCTGGAAGTTACGGCTCTCCACGGTGGTCTGGGCCTGCTGGATGGACTTGGTGAGGAGCTTGTTCTCAATGGGCATATCCTCCTCCACATTGAGACGATCCATCATGTTGGTGATCCGCTCGCCGCCGAACAGACGCATCAAATCGTCCTCCAGCGAGATATAGAACCGGGTCTCGCCGGGGTCGCCCTGACGGCCGGCACGGCCGCGCAGCTGGTTATCGATACGGCGGGAGTCGTGCCGCTCTGTGCCGATGATGAACAATCCGCCGGCCTGACGGACGCGCTCGGCTTCGCCGGCGATCTCGTCCTTGTGCTTCTGGAGCCGCTCGGCGAACAGCTTGCGGGCGTCCAGAATCTCCTGATTATCGGTGTCGGCGTAGCCGGTGGCTTCGGCAATCAGCTCGTCGTCCATACCGGCTTTCCGCAGGTCGTTCTTGGCCAGATACTCGGCGTTGCCGCCCAGCATGATATCCGTACCACGGCCGGCCATGTTGGTGGCCACGGTGACGGCGCCCAGCTTACCGGCCTGAGCCACGATCTCGGCTTCCTTCTCGTGGTTTTTGGCGTTCAGCAGATTGTGCTGAATGCCTTCCCTTTGGAGCAGGTGGCTCAGCAGCTCGTTCTTCTCGATGGACACGGTACCCACCAGAACGGGCTGGCCCTTCTCGTGGCACTCCTTCACCTGCTGGATGACCGCCCGGAACTTGCCCGCCTCGGTCTTATACACAACGTCGTGGTGGTCCTCACGCTGGTTGGGACGGTTGGTGGGGATCTCCACAATGTCCAGATTGTAGATGGTGCCGAACTCCTCTGCCTCGGTCATGGCGGTACCGGTCATACCGGACAGCTTATCGTACAGACGGAAGTAGTTCTGGAAGGTGATGGTAGCCAGGGTCTTGTTTTCACTGTTGACGTTGACGTGCTCCTTGGCTTCGATGGCCTGATGGAGACCGTTGGAGTACCGGCGGCCGAACATGAGACGGCCGGTGAACTCGTCCACGATGATGACCTCGCCGTCCTTCACCACGTAGTCAATATCCCGCTTCATGGTGCCGTGGGCCTTCAACGCCTGATTGATGTGGTGGTTCAGCGTGGCGTTGGAGGGATCGGACAGGTTCTCCACATGGAAGAATTCCTCGGCCTTGGCGATACCGGAGGCGGTGAGGGTGGCCGTCTTGGCCTTCTCGTCCACGATGTAGTCGGCGTCGATGTGGGAGTCCTCTTCCTCCTTGTCGTCCACCTGCACGACGACCTTTTTCTTCAGGCGGGAGACGAACATCTCCGCCATATCGTACATCTGGGTGGACTTTTCGCCCTGACCGGAGATGATCAGGGGAGTACGGGCCTCATCGATCAGGATGGAGTCCACCTCGTCCACGATGGCGAAGCTGTGGCCCCGCTGCACCAGCTCGCTGGAGTAGATGCACATATTGTCGCGGAGGTAGTCGAAGCCCATCTCGTTGTTGGTGCCGTAGGTGATGTCGGCGGCGTAGGCGTCTTTGCGCTGCTGAGCGGTGAGGCCGTGGATGATGAGGCCCACCTTCAGACCCAGGAAGCGGTGGACCTTGCCCATCCATTCGGAGTCGCGCTTGGCAAGGTAATCGTTGACTGTGACCACATGGACGCCCTTGCCTGTCAGCGCATTGAGGTAGGAGGGCAGCGTTGCCACCAGGGTCTTGCCCTCGCCGGTCTTCATCTCGGCGATCCGGCCCTGATGCAGCACGATGCCACCCACCAGCTGCACCCGGTAGGGGCGCATACCCAGCACACGGTCCGCGGCCTCCCGCACGGTGGCAAAAGCCTCCGGCAGAATGTCATCCAGGGTCTCGCCGTTGGCAAGACGCTCCTTGAACTCCGGGGTCTTGGCCTGAAGCTCTGCATCGGTGAGGGCCTTGTATTCATCGCCCAGCGCCTCGATCTTGTCCACAATGGGGTAGATGGATTTCAGCTCCCGGGAGCTGTAATCACCAAAGATGGATTTCAAAAGTCCCATAGGTTATAAAACATCCTTTCGCACTCCCGTCCGTTTCCGGGCGGAAGGAAAATATACCATGTATAAGTGGGTGCGCACATAAGCACCCACAATAAAACAAGCATACTATATCATATTCGCTCCGGGATTGCAAAGAAAAATGGGAAAGATACGAAAAAAGTTTACAAAATATCTGCGCGGCTGAGAGAATAATCGTTTAACAGCTTTTTGCAGCCGTCAGAATCGGGGAACGGAAAGCCGGAAGCAAGACTATTTAATGTCGAATTCCGCCGCCAGCGCAAAATCCACGACCCGCTTGTCCTGTTCCGTCTCGTTTTCATGAAACTCGAAAAACCACTTGACCGCCCGGTAGTGGCCGGTATCCAGAGAGCCGTAGCGGCCAGCCCACTGGAAGGCCATCTCCCTCGGCATGTCTTTTTCAAAGATATAGGCTTCTGCCGTGTTGGCAAAGTCTCCATTTTCTTCCAGATCATACCACCGACCGTTCTGTTCCACCTGAAGGAAGAAATCGGCACTGTTGCCGCTGTCGATCTCCGTGTCCGTGGTGTTGAGGATCGTCACCTCGACCTGCCCCGGATAGGTAGAGCCATCCACCACCGTCATGGTGACGCCCTCATGGTTGTTGACCTCCAGATCAGATGCTTCTACACTGATCTTGGGGGCAGAGCCGCAGGCGGTGAGGGCCAGCAGGCACAGGGCACAGCAGAAGGTGAACACGTTCTTCATGAAGACCGCTCCTTTCGATAATTACAAAACAGATTCTATACTTCTCTATTATAACAGACGTGAGAGAATAAAAAAAGTTCCGGCATATTCCGGCAAACCCGGCAAAATGACCGGAGAAGTTCACGAAACCTTTCTTGTGCTTTCCGGGGCCTTGTGTTAAGATGATCTTAACAGGAGAACAACGCGGAAAACCCGGACGAAAAAAGAAGGAGGCCCATTATGAAGCTGAGCTTTTACGGCGCTGACCAGTGCGTGACCGGCAGCTGTCACTGTCTGGAGGTCAACGGCAAAAACATCCTGATCGACTGCGGTTTGCAGCAAGGGCGTGACGAGGTGAACAATGAAGCCCTGCCCTTCCATCCCGGCAGTATCGACTTCGTGCTCATCACCCATGCCCATATCGACCATACCGGCCGGGTCCCCATGCTGGTAAAGCAGGGCTTCCAGGGCCGTATCCTCACCACCCGCGTGACGGCTAACCTCATGGATATCATGCTGCTGGACTCCGCCCACATTCAAGAGTCCGACGCCGAGTGGAAAAACCGCAAGGCAGCCCGTTCCGGCGCCCCCAAGGTGGAGCCGCTGTATACCATTGAGGACGCGGAAAATGTGAAGCAGTACGTCACCACCTGCGAATACGGCGAGGATGTGGAACTGTGCGAGGGCATCAGCGTCCGCTTTGCCGACGCGGGACATCTGCTGGGCAGCGCCTGCATTACCGTCACCGCCACGGAAAACGGCGTCACCAAAAAGCTGATTTTTTCAGGCGATCTGGGCAACGTGGATCAGCCCATCATCCGGAATCCCAGCCACTTTGCCGGGGCGGACTATGTGGTGATGGAGTCCACCTACGGCAACCGCAACCACACCGAGGTGTGGAGCTACACCGAGAATCTGGCGAAGATCATCGATGATACCATGGCCCGGGGCGGCAACGTGGTGATCCCGGCCTTCGCCGTGGGCCGCACACAGGAACTTCTGTACTTCATCCGGGAGATCAAGGACAAGGGCCTTGTGAAGTCCAACCCGGATTTCCCGGTTTACATCGACTCGCCTCTGGCCCGCCGTGCCACCACCATTTTCACCGGCGATCTGGACGGCTATCTGGATGCCGATGCGCTGGCGCTGGTGCAGGACGGCACCCACATGTTCAACTTCTCCAACCTCCGCATGACGGAGACGGTGGAGGAATCCAAGGGGCTGAACGAGGACGGTATCCCCAAGGTCATCATCTCCGCCTCCGGTATGTGCGACGCGGGCCGTATCCGTCACCACCTGAAGCACAACCTCTGGAAGCCGGAGTGCACCATCGTGTTCGTGGGCTATCAGGGGGAGGGCACCTTGGGCCGCTCCCTGCTGGAGGGCGTCAGAAGTGTGAAGCTCTTCGGCGAAGAGATCGCCGTTCACGCCAAGATCGTGAACTTCCAGGGCCTTTCCTCCCATGCCGACCGGGATCACCTGCTGGCGTGGATCGCGGACATCAAGGCCCCCAAGCCCCAGCACGTGTTCATCGTCCACGGCGACCGGGAGGTGGCTCCCTATTTCGCCGAGAGCGTGGAAAAGCTGGGCTTCACCGCCCATGCGCCCCAGTACACCGAGGTCTACGACCTGCTCGAGGATAAGATCGTGGCTCCCGGCTACCTGCCGGAACGGAAGGCCAAGGCCGTGGGCGGTCAGCGGGTCAGCTCTGCCTACGAGCGTCTGGTGGCGCTGGGTCAGCGGATGGTGGACGTCATCCGCCGCTCCAAGGGCCGGGACAACAAGACCCTTGGCCGCTGGGCGGATCAGCTCCGTCAGCTTCTGGACAAGTGGGAGGAATCCTGATAGAATATACCTACCCGCAGGACGTACCGTGTGGCAGCGGGGGCGATGCTCCCCGCTGCCGCACATTTTCAGGACTTGTACGCCCGAAGGCAGAGGGATCTGAGCGAAGCGGGAAACCCAAACAGGGACCCACATACACGATTTTCCCTGCCGCCGCGGAATTGCGAATCATCTGAATCTAAATGAGGATAAAAGGGATAGAAGCCATGGAAGCATTGGAAAAAGGCAGCGTCTATACCGCCGTCATTGACGGCTATTCCAGCGAGGGACTGGGAATCGCCCGGGTAAATGGGGCGGTGGTGTTCGTGCCCCACGCCGTCCGGGGGGAGGAGATCGACCTCCGGATCACCAAGGTGATGAAAACTTCCTGCACCGGTGAGATCGTAAAGATCCATAATCCGTCTCCCGAACGCATGGAGCCGGAGTGCCCCTATGCCGGGAAGTGCGGCGGCTGCGCCTACCGTCACCTCACCTATCCGGAGGAGCTGTGGACCAAGCGCCAGCGGGTGCAGGACGCTTTGACCCGCATCGGCGGGCTGGATCTGACTGTGGAGGAAATTCTGGGGGCGAAAAATCCGGAGCATTACCGCAACAAGAGCCAGTACCCCGTGGGGGCTGACGGTTCCATCGGCTTTTTTCAGGCTCGGACCCACAAGGTTGTGCCCATCCGCCGCTGTCTGATCCAGACGGAGGCCGCCGACCGCACCGCCCAAGCGGTGGGGGAGTGGATGCGCCGCTACAAGATCTCCGCCTACGATGAGACCACCGGAAAGGGCCTCGTGCGCCATGTCTGCGTCCGGGTGAACCGGAAAGGCGAAAGCCTTTGCTGCGTGGTGGTCAACGGCAATAAGGTGCCGCGGGAGCCGGAGCTGGCGGCCTATGTCACCGTCGCTGTGCCCCATACCGTAGGCGTCCTGCTGAACAGCAACACCCGCCGGGGCAATGTGGTCTTAGGAGACAAATATCGGACGCTGTTCGGCCGGAATTATCTGATGGACACCCTCTGCGGCCTGGAATTCAAGCTGTCCATGCCATCCTTCTATCAGGTGAACCGGGATCAGGCGGAGGTGCTGTACGGCAAGGCACTGAAATTCGCGGGCCTCACCGGAAACGAAACGGTATTAGACCTCTACTGCGGTATCGGTACCATTACCCTGTGTCTCGCGAAGGCAGCCAAACGGGTCATCGGCGCGGAGATCGTGCCCCCCGCCATCCGGGACGCCAAGGAGAATGCCCTCCGCAATCACATCGAAAACGCGGAGTTTTTCTGCGGAGACGCGGCGGACATCGCTGCCAAGTTGGAGAGCGACGGCCTGCGGCCGGATGTGGTGACGGTGGACCCGCCCCGGAAGGGATTGGCCCCGGAGGTCATCGCTTCCGTGGCAGCCATGGGGCCGGAGAAGGTGGTCTATGTCTCCTGCGACCCGGCGACGCTGGGCCGGGACGTGAAGATCTTCCGGGAGTTCGGCTACGAAGCCAAGCGGGCCGCCGCCGTGGATATGTTCCCCGGCACCGCCCATGTGGAGACGGTTGTCTTACTTTCCAAGGGCGAGGTCGACTCGAAAAAGATTCGGGTTGAGTTCTCTTTGGAAGATATGGATATGTCCGAATTTCAGGATGGGGCAACCTACACCCAGATCAAAGACTATGTGCTGGAGCATAGCGGGTTAAAGGTATCCAACCTGTATATCTCACAAATTAAGCGAAAATGTGGGATTGGGGTTGGTAAGAACTATAATTTGCCGAAGTCCGAGGATTCCAGACAGCCGCAGTGCCCACCGGAAAAAGAGAAAGCAATCCGAGAAGCATTCAAATATTTTGGGATAATCTAACATCCCGCAGAATGGAGGTTTCTTATGGATAGATTGGTTTCTTGTGAGTTCAACATGGATACTGCCTGTGTAGAGCTGAAATTCTTTGATGGCAGCATCATTGCCATTGACACCATCGCCGTGGAAAAGGAGGTTGCCGACAATATGTATCAGCGGTCAGAGCTGGATTATCTGATCTACAATGATCCGATTGGATATGCAGACTTGATATTGAACGGTGATCCCGAAACCTATTTGAAAATTGTCACAGAGTATAAATCTTTGGATAGCTGATAATTTAAAGTGGCAAGGAGCTTGGTTTCTTCTTGCCGCTGAACCTTTTTACAAGAATCTCTAAGAATAAAGCAAATACCCATATAATCGTGCGAAAGGAGTGTGTGCGATGAAATTATCCTACAACAAGGTGTTCGATAGATATACAATGTCTTTTTCAGATAAACTGGCTGAATCTTCGTATTCTCTGTACAGAACACTGAGATTGCAGTTGGCAAAGATATTCCCACTTTCAGAACATGAGAAATATCGGTTTGATGATGATCTATTTTCAAAAGAAGAAGCTGCAGATATGCCGCAAGGTTTTGATTACATAGAAAAGAAGGATGTCGATAGTTTTGTAAAGTTAGACTACATAGATTTGTACGATTATCTTCCAAAAGAAGACCTGCCAAAGTTTATTAAGGAACTGAAAAAATGTGTTCGCCGAAATAAGATAGCCCCTTTTGGTGCATTTCGTTCCCGTGAGGATATTGATAAGATCGACAATTTTGGTCGGTATTATGATGGTCAGGCTTTTACACATATTTTATCAGTTCAGTTTCGTAAAAACGAAAAGCTCCAACAATCTTGTTCTGATCTTTCCGTATCTCTTCGTAATCTGTCAGCCACTTTTCTTTTAGTACAGTATCGTGTATATATTACAAAAGAATTTAATACTAAGATCGCAGAAGTATGTAAGAAAAAGTATTCTGGATATACAATGGTTTATAGACAATTCAATACACCTTGGTATGCTGTAAAAAAATTTGGTAGATCATCTCATACTGGTAATAATGTTCGTCAAGAAAAAATCTATAAGATGATTTCTCAACTGAAGTGGCAAATATTGATGGAAATTCGCAAGACATATTCCGTTCGCTTTTGGGACGACGGAATATTTACACCGACATTTGAAACATATTCAACCAATATCCGTCCCAGTAATGAGCGTCGCAATTTAGAGTTTTGGGATAGTATCTCGTTTGACAGAGTTGCCGACTATGCACCAACGTATAACGCCTGCGTATGCTGGGATTATAAGCATGGAGAAAATGAGGGGATACGTTTATCTGCTTTCTGCGGCGGAAATTACTCCAGAGACGATCATTTGCCGGAGATAGCCCACCATGATATCTCGGATATATATGGGGTTTATTTAACTGCGGCTACATTGGAATATGTTGCAGATAGAGACATTGCGATCTGCAATAAAAAAATCAGCAAAGTGATTAGAAAAACTAAAACATCCTCTGTTCTAAAAGTCAGAGTTGCAGTTGAACGAAAGCTATATTATTGTTATCGCTTTATTTCAGAATTCTCAGGTAAGTCTATAGGTCACGATGACGTCAAAGCCTTTAGACATCAGTTTTATAAAAAAGGTTCTGTATCGTCAAGGAGTCTTGAAGGTATATCTAAAAGAATCAAAGAAACAAAAGTGCAAATTGATAATATCCTAAAGCTATTGAATGATGCGGCTGAATACAGAAGCAGTGAATCAAACATAAAACTGCAGTGGATCATGATGATCGTAACTATTCTGTCTTTGTTCGTTGCATTGTACAGTATTAAAAATGGTGATGTTATAATTGAGATCAAAAATTTAATTGAGTGGATAAAAACACATAGCGGGTTAAAGGTATCTAACCTGTAGATCTCACAAATTAAGCGAAAATGTGGGATTGGGGTTGGTAAGAACTATAATCTGCCGAAGTCCGAGGATTCCAGACAGCCCCAGTGTCCGCCGGAAAAAGAGAAAGCAATCCGAGAAGCATTCAAATATTTTGGGATG
>ERZ837910.4253-NODE-4253-length-14298-cov-4.866039_pt1 | contig 14298 bp, 12 predicted proteins | sample MGYA00519940_ERZ837910 | MGnify/ENA primary metagenome ERZ837910 (study PRJEB31850, sample SAMEA3708825) | human gut metagenome | biome: human gut; feature: human-associated habitat; material: faeces | place: China | collected 2014 ... | reverse complement strand
TTCCTGCACCGTGGTGGCCAGCATACCCACGCTCTTATAGCTGCTGTCGGTGGAGGTGTTCACATTGGTGAAGGTCTTGTAGACGGAGAACGACTTGTCCCGCCCGGCGTACATAATGCCCGTGGTGGCCAGCAGCAGCGTCAGCAGGATGCCCAGCGTCGCCAGCGCCTGCCTCCACTTGAGCCGCACGGTCAGCACCCGGAGCTTGCGCAGAGCAAGGCAGAGGATCGTCACGATCAGCGGTACCAGCAGCAGAAGGATGGGAACGATGTTCTTGCCGATGCTGTACAGGATCTGCGAGTCGAAATTGGTGATGACGTTCCCGCCCATGCTCACCTGACTGATGGGCATGAAGTTGCCGAAAATGGCGTGGTACATCAGCTGCACCTCGGCAAACAGCACCTGCACGGCGACCAGAAGCACGCCCACGATCTGCCGGGCGATCTTGGGCAGGTGCGTGGTCAGCAGCGTGCAGACCGTGCCGCCCAGCAGGCCGAACAGGATCAGATAGACCCCCCGTCTGTCCAGCGAGTGATAGACGCACAGGTGCAGGCACAGCTCCACATAGACGCTGGCGCAGCAGAACAGCAGCAGGCTGCCCAGCCATGTTTTCCAAAGGCCACGGCGCAGGCTTTGCGCCGTCTCAGGCGTCTGCTCAGACGCCTGATCTGTACTCGATGCGGATATGGTGTTGGTTTTAGTTTCCAGCATATGCTTCTCCCATTGAGAGTTTCTTCCACAAGAAGAGGTATTTTGTCAAATTTTGCAGACGTAAAGCCTATCATAGTGCAATTTCCGGAAAAAAGCAACTGTTCTTTGAAAAAATTCAAGAAAGATTTACAGCTGCGGGAGACAGACCGCTGAAAGGAGGGGACGTCTCAAAATGTAAAGCGCAAAGCTACCGCCTGACGCAGCGTCGGGCGGCGGTTTTGCGCAGATGCGGTTATTTTACGATAATACCCACCAAGGCGGAGAGCATGATGAAGACGATGGGGTGCAGGTTTTTCGTGGGCTTTACCCAGTTTGTCAGCACCAGCAGCACCGCCGCCAGCAGCAGCCCCCGCACATTCAGCAGCCCTGTGCCCTGCGCCAGTTGGAAGGTGTTCAGCAGACTTCCGGACGGGGATTGGACGGTGATGCTGGTCAGCACCTCTAGCACCACCGTGACGCAGGCCGCGCCGATCAGCCCGGTGGAGACCGGGCGCAGACCGTAAAAGGCGTTGGCTACCAGACGGCTGTCCCGGAATTTTTTCAGCATGGCAGCCACGATCAGGATCACGATAATGGAGGGCGTCACCTCGCCCAGCGTAGCGATCACCGCGCCGGGAACGCCGCCCACCGTGAAGCCCACATAGGTGGCCATATTGATGCCGATGGGGCCGGGTGTGGATTCGGAAACCGCCAGCATGTTCATCAGTTCCGTGTAGGTGTACCAGCCGGTGGCGGTTCCGATCTCCTTCAGAAACGGGAGCGTGGCCATGCCGCCGCCGACAGCGAACAGGCCAACCTTGAAAAACTCCCAGAACAACTTCAGATACAGACTCATTTGCTTCTCGCCTCCCAGTCCTTCAGGATCACGCCTGCCACAGCTGCCGCCACTACGAACCACACCGGGGAGATGTTCAGAACCACGCCGCCGACCAGCACGATCAGAAAGATACCGGCTGTCCGCTTGTCGATCACGGACTTTTTCAGCAGCTTCACCACGGCGTTAAAGATCAGCACGCAGACGCAAACCTGCACGCCGGAAAAGGCGTCCTGCACCCATGCCAGATGGGAGAAGCTGGTGATCAGTCCTGCCAACAGGGAGATGATGACCAGAGAGGGGAACACCACGCCCAGCGTGGCCGTGATGCCGCCTGCAACGCCCCGCAGCTTCTGGCCGATAAAGGTGGCGGTATTTACCGCGATGATGCCGGGGGTACACTGGCCGATGGCGAAGTAGTCCATCAGTTCTTCCTCCGTGGCCCAGCCCCTGTTGTCGATGACCTCCCGCTGCAAAATGGGCAGCATGGCGTACCCGCCGCCAAAGGTCATAACGCCCATTTTCGCGAACGTCCAGAACAGCAGCCACAGGGAGGTTTTCTCTTTCTTCAAAATGGCTCACTCCTCTCACTATTATCTGTACCTACTATAAAGGTACCTGTTGCATTCTTCAATTCATATGTTATAATGAAATATATATGATTTTAATTATATATAGAGGTGAATGACCATGACACTGCGGCATTTGACGATTTTCCGGGCGGTTTGCCAGACGGAGAGCATCACACTGGCGGCGGAGCACCTGAACATGACCCAGCCGGCGGTCAGTCTGGCTGTGCGGGAGCTGGAGGATTTTTACGGCGTGCAGCTGTTTGAGCGGATGAACCGCCGCATTTACATTACAGAAGCCGGGAGAACGCTACTGCAATACGCGGATACGATCCTCTCCCAGTACGCGGAATCCGTGCAGGTGCTGCAGGAAGCACGGCACCGGGGAAGCTGCCGCTTCGGTGTTCATGTGACCTTTGGCGAGACGGTGCTGCCGTCGCTTCTGCGGCGTTTGGCGGAGCAGCTGCCTGATATTACCGTGCGGGCGTTTGTGACCAACACGCGGGAAAACGAGGAAATGCTGCTGCGGAACGAGCTGGACTTTGCCGTGATCGACAATGTCAAGGGGCTGGAGGCGCTGCGTACTGTTCCGCTGGGAAAGGAAGAGATGGCGGTGGTCTGCCGTCCGGATCACCGTTCGGGGAACAGCATCACGCTGGAGGAGTTGGCAGGAGAGCGGCTGCTGCTGCGGGAAAAGGGCAGCGGCACACGGGACAGCATTGATACGGTGTTTGGCGCGGCGGGGCTCACGGTGTCCGCCTTTCTGGACAGCTCCAGCACCTACGCGCTGCTAAGCTGCGCCAGAGAGGGGCTGGGCGTGACCATCCTGCCCCGCTCCCTGACGGCGGAGGCGCTGCGGGAGGGGACGCTGAAGGAGCTTACCGTGACGGATGGCGCGTTTTTCCGCCGGTATTATCTGGCGCACCACAAAAACAAGTATCTGACGGACAGCGTGCGGCAGGTGGTGCAGGCATTGCAGGATTGCTGCCGTGAGTCCGATATTCTGGCATAGCAATCGAGATTTCCGGCAAATAATTTCCGAAATAAGGAAACTTTTTTCCAAAAACGGCGTCTATATATAGTAGAGGGGTAAAACTCAACCAACCGTCGGTTGTCAGGATAGAAGCGGCGCAATACAATGGTGGTAGGAAAGCTTGCAGAGCGGGAAAGGAGCTTGTTTATGAAACGGAGAGCGTTGCTAGTGCTGTTGGTGATGGTCATGCTGCTGTGTCTGCCGGGCTGCGGCGGAGAACTGCGGGCTGTGGAGCGGTGCGCGGAGCAATACCTGCATACCTTCCGGACGGAGGGGATCGAAAAGGCGGTGGAATACTGCCATTTTGAGGCCACAGAGCTGTATTCTCCCGACGACCACAGGACGCTGTATGTCCGCTCCGGCTGCGCCATTCAGGATTACCGCATTCAGCATATCGACAGGATCAACGACGGACTCTATGCCCTGAAGCTGGAGTTGCAGGATGCCGGCGGACAGTGGAAGACCGTTTACAATTTCGTGGGCCGCATCAATGGGGCGTACCGCTACATCAACGGCGTCAGCCATGTTCCGGCGGCGCTGCGCACCGGGTTTGCTCCGGAGGCCTACCGCACCACCGATATCAACGTTATCGCGGCGCGGGGGTTGGGATAAGGCTTTCGCCGCCATATTGCGGCTTTGTATAGACTATGGCAAGAGCGGCACACGAGGTGTGCCGCTCTTGCCGTATGATAGGGAGGGGGGAGAAAAACAGATGACTGATTGATAGGGAGGTCAGATCTTCAGCGCCGCTTCCAGCGCGTCGCCGGTGGCCAGAACCGCGTTGCCGGGAGCCTTGGCGGCCTCGCCGATCACCAGCACCTGACCGGCCACCTTCTCGGCGATCTCCTTCAGGGCGGTGTTGGAGCGGGAGCCCATGGCAAGCACGATGTTGTCATAACCCCGCAGAGAGTCGGTGGTGCCGTCCGCCAGCGCGTAGTCCACACCATCGGCATAGAACTGGGTCACCTTGGCACCGAGCCGCAGCAGCACGTGGTTTTCCTCAAAGTTCTCGAACATGTATTCCCGTTGATCTAAGCAGACTACACGTACCATGCAATAAATACCAATTTTCATGGGCATATTGGCTACCACGAAGGAAAGAACGAGAACTCTGTAGGCCGCAGCGTAAATCCGATGTTAAGCGCGTTATTGCCTCCATTATATTGAAGTCTGCACGAAGCATAAACTGTCACTTCAAAGTACCCTCTTTCTTCTATATATTCTATCGAGCCTACTTTACTTCCGCTGATGTTTTCCAATAGCTCACCGGTATTCGCATCCCGAATAAATGATAAATCTCCATAGTCGAGGTCATCAATGCTGTAAGTAACCGTAACCGTTCGCGACTCCAGATCCAAGTCTGAAAATGTTATGGAAGATTCATAATCGTCTCCCCATTTAGAGTCTTCCAGTCTGCTCACAAAAGTCTTGTTATTGATTTCCGCATAGATGCTATCATAATCCCATTGCACATCCTGTATGAAGACCTCCTCGCGGTCTTCGTCCATCCAAATGTCATTGTCTTTATAGTATTGATAGGTCTGCGTTTGGCGATATGTAATGGAACCGAAATCTCCAGTGTAAATTAAATCTACATCGACTACATCCTGATGCCGTTCCCGATCAGGATGGTGCGTCATCTTCCATGTATAGGGTACAGGTTCGTCATGCATATACTTGTAACCAATGTCATCAACCATGTTGGGAATATTCTCCGCAACCACCGACTCCGGAACCTCTGATTTTCCCGTAAAAGGATTCTTTATATTTACGTTAAATAAGCTCTTAACAGCAAAACACAGCGCCAAAACCAATACCACTGCACCAACTAAAATATTTATACCTCTTTTCATATGCTCTCCTCTTTGTACAACAAGTTTGAAATGTGTACAATTTGAAACTCAGATTTTCTACATTATACCGCTCATTTTATCCTTGAAAAATCAACAAATTCCTGTATACTTGTATTATGAAAGGTGTACCCTTGCGATTTGCAAAAGTACACCTTTCCAAATTTTCACCCGTTTTGTTTAAGGGGAGTTTGCAAACTCATTGAGACAAAGTAAGGCCGGGGCGGCGTGTACCGTCCCGGCCTTACTATATAGAGATTTCAGAGAGAAAGCAGATGGCTTGCAGTCAACTTACGCGGCGGCGTGAGCGCTGCGGCGGGTGGTGCGCTCCTCGTAGTCCATCTCCAGCAGACCAGCCTTACCGGCAGCCCAGGCAGCCACAGCGCCGAACACCACAGGCAGATAGTAACCGGCCTGACGGATGGGCTCGTCAGCAGCAGTCATCAGGAAAGAGGTGGCAACCACCAGGATTAGAGAAACGATAGCGGTCAGGATGTAGGTATTGATGTTCTTCATGGTAAATTCCTCCTTGAAGTGTTTTTTTATTTTGGTGTTTTTGGGTTCTTTTGTTTTTGTGACTATATCGTAGAACTTTTAACAAGAAAAGTAAAGCTATAGAATATAACAATGCCTATCAGCAACACTGACAGCAAAAGGCAAGCTAACAGGGCCTGTATGCGGAGGCATACAGGCCCTGTACGTTAATTATCTTTATCCGGTTCGGCGGACTCCTCCCGCGTCACCTGAATCTCCTCAATGCGGTGGTTTTCCACCCTTGTGACCCGGACGGTCAGGTTTTCAAAGACGAAGGAATCGCCAGCTTCCGGCACACGGCCGAACTGCTCCATCACCCAGCCGCTGACGGACACCATCTCGGAATCGGTTTTCAGCTGGAAGAACTCGGCAAAGTCGTCAAAGTCCATGCCCGCGTCTACCAGCCATGTGTCCGGCGCGATCTTCCGGAGGAACACCTCCTCCTCGTCGTGCTCGTCCCAGATCTCGCCCACCAGCTCCTCCAGAATGTCCTCCATGGTAACGATGCCGCAGGTGCCGCCGTATTCGTCCACCACCACCGCCACATGGGTCTTGGCCTGCTGGAGCTTCTTCAGCAGCGCCCGGATGGGCTCATTCTCCAGCGCGAACACCGGCGGAGAGATAATATCCGACAGCGGTTGATCCGTTACGCCGCAGCCTACATAGAAGTCCTTCTGATGTACCGTGCCCAGAATATGGTCGATGGAATCCTGATAGATCAGCAGCCGGGAATACTTGGTCTGGGTGAACAGCGCCGCCACCTCCTCCTTGCTGGCGGTGACGGGCAGCGCCGCCAGATCCACCCGGTGAATGAGGATGTCCTGCGCCTCCTGCTCGGAAAAGCCGATGGCGTTTTTCAGCAGCTCGCCCTCGTCCCGGTCGATGCTACCGTCCTGCTGCACCTCGTCCACCAGCATCAGCAACTCCTCCTGGGACATTTTGCTGTCGGTGTTCAGGCGGAACACCTTGGCCAGCAGCTTCTTCCACAGGGAGAACAGCAGGTTCAGGGGCATCAGCACCCAAATCAGCACCCGCAGAATGGGAGCCGACAGCATGGCGCATTTTTCCGCGCAGTCCTTGGCAATGCTCTTGGGGGATATCTCGCCGAAGATCAGCACCACCACCGTCACCACCACGGTGGAGATGGTAGCGCCCGCGTCGCCGTAGTGCCGGACGAACAGCACCGTGCCGATAGAGGCGGTGGCGATGTTGACGATGTTGTTGCCGATGAGAATGGTGGACAGCAGCCGGTCATACTGCTCCAGCAGCTTCAGCGCAAGCGCCGCGTTGCCGCTGCCCTTTTCCGCCAGCGTCCGCAGTCGGGTGGTGTTGGCGGAGGAAAAGGCCGTTTCCGTGGCCGAACAATAGGCGGAAAGCGCCAGACATACCGCCATGATAACGATACAAGTTGTGGTTGACAATATAAGTAACTCCTTTTCTGTCGTCTGTTTGCCTTGTGTTAGTAGATGAAAATGTCGCTATAAGCGCAAAAAAGCACGTCTGCCCCACGAGACGCAGCACAGATATGCTGGCAAAAACAGATGGCAGTTCAGATGATTACCCGGATAGTCACCGCCGTCAGTATCCATATAAACGCGACTCCTCCTTTGTTGTAAATTGAGGATAGTATACCAGAAAACCACCGGTCAGTCGAGTTAAGAATCTGTAAAGAAGTGCGCATGGGATGCATTCTGCCAAGAAACTGCCTCTTGACATTTCCTGGGGCATATGCTACCATACCGCTTATTGATCGCTCGGAGGGCGAGTCGTTCAGAGAAACGGCAGCCGGATAAGGCGCAGGCTGAGATGCCTGTCCTTGTCCGGCTTTTTTGCGTATTCATGGAAAAGGAGAGTGAACGAGTATGGATCTTCTCAACGGTAAGATCAAGCCTTTGTACTTCAAATACTTGTCCGCCGCCTTTGGCAGTGCGTTGATCTCCAGCATTTACGGCATGGTGGATATGGCCATGGTGGGCCAGTATCAGGGGCCGGATGGCACGGCGGCTCTGGCGGTGGTGGCGCCGGTGTGGAACGTGATCTACAGCCTCGGCCTGCTGACCGGTATCGGCGGCAGCGTCATCTTCAGCGCCTGGCGGGGCAGCAGTACCTGCGGCGACGGCGGAGAGAACCAGTATTTTACCGCCGCCGTGATCGGCTCCGTGCTGCTGGCGGTGCTGGCATGGCTGGGACTGCTGTTTTTTGAAAGACCGCTGCTGACCTTCTTCGGTGCGGACGAATCGCTGCTGGCGCTGGCTCAGCGGTATCTTGTCCCCATCAAGTATGTGTTCCCCTTCTTCCTGTTTAACCAGATGCTGGCGGCGTTCCTGCGGAACGACGACGATCCGGGCCTTGCCACACTGGGCGTGCTGTCCGGCGGTATTTTCAACGTGTTCGGCGACTACTTCTTCGTGTTCCCCTGCGATATGGGCATCTACGGCGCGGGATTGGCCACGGCCATCGGCTCTGTTATTTCCTTTCTGGTGCTGATGACCCATTTTCTGCGCCGCCGGAACACGCTGCGGCTGGTGCGGGTGGAGCGGCTGCCCCGCAAGCTGTGGGAGATTACGGTGTCGGGCTTTTCCTCGTTCTTCATTGATGTGGCTATGGGTATCCTGGCGGTGCTGTTCAACCGCCAGATCATGCGCTATCTGGGCAGCGATGCGCTGGCGGTGTACGGCCCCATCATCAATGTCAGCACCTTTGTCCAGTGCTGCGCCTACAGCGTGGGACAGGCGGTGCAGCCCATCATCTCCACCAACTACGGCGCGGGGAAGGGAAGCCGCATCCGTGAGACGCTGCGGCTGGCCCTGTACACCACGGCGGCCTTCGCGTTATTCTGGACGGCGCTGAGTTTTGCCGCACCCAACCTTTATATCCGGGTATTCATGAGCCCTACGCCGGAGATACTGGCGATCGCCCCGGCCATCATCCGGGTCTACGCACTGTCCTTCCTGCTGCTGCCCCTCAATATCTTCTCTACCTACTACTTCCGGTCCATCATGCAGCCACGGGCGGCGCTGATAGTCTCAGTGGCGCGGGGACTGGTCATCAGCGGCATTTTGATCCTGCTGCTGCCGGTGCTGACCGGCCCGGATTCCCTGTGGTTCGCCATGCCGGTCACGGAGCTGCTGACGGCGGTCTATACGATCTTTGCCATCCGGCGCTATACCAAGGCACTGTAAGCGCAAAAAAACGGTACGCAAAGCGTACCGTTTTTTCGCGTAAATGAGCTTAGATCACGTGATATTCCTTCATCAGCTTCTCAATGTCGGTGCCCTCCAGCTTGTCCAGCGCCTTCTTTACGGCCAGCTTCTCCACCAGCCCCATTTCCATGTCGGTGGCCTTCTTGCCGTCCCGCAGCTTCACGGTGGCGTTCAGCAGATCACGGACGTCATACACGCTGCCCCAGACCTCCGGCACACCGCGATCCACGTTCAGCAGGGTGTACACGGCCTCCATGCCGGTACGCATGGAATACTCGGTGGTGAAGATGGTGTCCCGGGGCGTCTCGGCAAACTGGCCGAGGAAGGCGAAGTTCACGCTGCCGTCGGGCACCACATTGGGCCGGTCGCCGTAGGCGCGGGGCATGAAGAACGCATCGATATAGGGCATCATCACGGGTACGGTGTTGGCGCTGTTGGACGCCAGATCCTCGATCTGATCCTCGGGCACGCCGATGTGGTACAGCCACTCCATGCAGATCTCCTTGCCGGTGCACGCCCGCATGGGCTTTTTCACATAGTCGCCGGGCTTGTCGGTGAACAGGGAGTACACCCACACCAGGCAGTGGTCCTTGGGCTGGTCGCGGAACTGGGGCTGGCGGTTGATGGTCCAGCTCATCAGCCAGGAGGAGTCCTTGACGGTGACGATGCCGCCGGTGACCACATGGCCGGTGAAGGGGTCGCGCTTGCAGATGTTCTTGATATAGGGGATGATCTTCTGGTCCAAAGTCTCCACGGTGGCGCTCATCCAGTTGGTCTGCTCGGGGTCATGGCAGAACTTGTCGGGATGGCCAAAGGCAGGGTCCTGTGCGGCGATCTTGCGCCACATATCCCAGCCGCCGCCGGGCTTCAGCTCGGTGTTGTAGGCGGCGGGCTTATCCTGACTGCCCATGGAGGAGTTCTCCACGCAGCCGCCGTTGGTGATGAATACCAGATCGTTCTCCGTCAGGTCGATGGCGCCGGGCTCGTTGTTGTAAATCACCACTGCTTTTGCCTTCAGGCGGGTGGCTGCGTTTGCCTTATCCACAAAGGAAGTTTCCCCCCGGGAGCAGAAGACGATTTTATCGGTCAAGTCCATACCGGCATAGTCCTCTTTCAGCCCGACCCCATCAATTAGCAGATATTCATACTCCGTACCGGTTCCGGATGTATCTAACGTTCTCATGGAGTCCTGGGAGAACAGCTGCTCGTTATAGAATATCCGTGTTTCCCCAAGCCGGAAGTAGCCGCCAATGGAGCCGTCATTGTCCACAGAGGCAACTGCCAGCGTATTGGTGTAGGTACCGGGAGAACCGGCGGTACTCAGGTTCACATCCTCTGCGTAGAGATTCTTCGGGCGGCTGCCCTCGGCCCAATGGCCGTTGTTACCAGCGGCAACCACCATCACGGTGTCGGTCTTTTCCAGATCGTCCAGGAGCTTCTGGTACACTTCGCTCCGTGCCAGGCCTGCGTAGCTGGAGCCCAGGGACAGGTTCACGCTGTCACAGCCCAGGACAATGGCGTCTTCCAGGGCGGCAAAGTAGTCAGACTCATAAGCGCCGCCGGCGATGCCGAAGACCTTCATCACCAGGATCTGAGAATCCGGGGCGTTGCCCACCACGCCAGTGGCAGTGGCCGCTTCCCGGTAGCCGCCCTCGCCGTCGGGGATGTACCGGTTGGCGTTGGCGATGCCTGCCACGTGGGAGCCGTGGCCGCCCTGCATATCCTCGTCATGGGTCAGGTAGAGGCTGTTGTCAATGTAGTTATATCCAAAGGGCACCTTGGTGCTGGCGTAGAACTCCTCGGCGGTGATGGTGGGCTGCCGCCGGTGGGCGTTCAGCTGGGGCAGAACCTGAGCAATCTCAGCAGCGTCCAGCAGGTCCTTCTCCCGGATGAAGTCCTCCACAGACATGCCGGCCTTCTGGGCGTCTTCCGCAATGGCGTAGTCGAAGGCGCCGGGGTCAAAGGTCTCATGGTCCAGCATCAGGCCGGTGTCGATGACGGCAATCCGGGTGCCTGCGCCGGTGTAGCCCAGCTGCCAGACCTGATTGGCCCCGTTCATCTGGGAGGAGACGGCCATGCTGGGGGAGGCGTCCGCCCCCTCCTGGGTGACAGGGGCGGAATACTGGGTCTCCAGCACCACGTCCTGGACGCCAGGAATTTTGGCAATCTCCTCCACCTTCCCATAGGGAACATTGGCGGAGATGATGTTGGCCGCCAGGGTCAGGTTCCAGACCACGTCCAGGGTCTCGCCGTCCAGGGCCTGCTCCTCAATGGCTGCGGTTACGGCTGCCTGGCGGGTCTCCAGGCGGCCCCGATAGGTGGCAGCTGCCGTGTTGCTGCCAATGGCCTGGGTGGAGAAGCCGGCCGCTACCGTGGACTTCTCCTCCAAAACAATGGATACGCGGACGGAATCCGTGTCGCTGTAAGCAGATGGCTCCAGCTCAGTGGCTTCCATACCAGGTAAGCTGGCGCTGACTTCGCTGCTGTCCACCTGGGTGAAGGCGGGATGCACCACGTCAGCTGCCGCCGCTGCCCCGGTGGGGAGGGCCAGGCTCAGAAGCAGCGCCAGGGTCAACACAGCCGCCAAAAGCCGGTTGGCAGTTCCAGTTTTTCTCATGATCGTACCTCCTGTTGTTTGGTGTGATGCGGAAGGGAGCCGGGGGCGCCGGTCAGCATCCATTCGTTGACTACTGCTGGAAAATTTGCAAGATGACGCTGGGAATATATCCAGTATAATAGCGTTAGCGTAAAAAATCAAGTGGTTTTTCGAAACGAGTCGAAAAAAATAAGCCCCCGCCGGAGCCAAAGGAGTGGCAGCAGCCGGGGGAGCGGGGGTTTCGGGAGAGGAAAACGCCGGAAAGCAGGGAAAATCCCCACCTTCCGGCTGAAATCCCGGGGATCCGGTTCAGAGTATATCCTGCGCTGGGCGTGGGGTGGTTCCTGCCTGCCTCCCCAGGCGTAGGGTGCGGCCTACTGGACCCACCGGCTGGTCAGACACATGGCCCCGGGGGAGGGCATCGCTCACCGCTCCTGGCGGCGGGCCAGGAGGTCGTGAAATTCCTGCAGAAACCGGGAGATGGCTGGCAGGTCGGCGGCGTAGTAGGTGCGGGACTGTTCCTGCTCCTGCTTCAGCAGACCGCACTTGGACAGGGCGGTGAGGCTGCGGGACATGTCGCCGGTGTTGCACTGGGCCTCCACCGCCAGCTGCTGACAGTAGCCCCGGTCCTGGGCCAGGCGCAGAAGAAGCTCCAGCCGGCTTTTGTTGCCCAGAGTGCGGAAGGTTGCGGCGATGTGCTCTGTGTCATCGCCAAACATCTGCTGGGAGCAAACGGTTGCGATGGAGCAGCCGAAGACATAGAGGCTGCGGCCCGGGTGCAGAACAGAGTTCTGGGTTTCGAACTGGAGCTCCGTGCAGGCCATGAGAGAAAAGCAGACCCTGCGGTGAGGGTTGACCGGGGGAGACCGGTAGCCCATTTTGGAACCGGCGCAAAAGGACTCCGGGGAGATGGTTTGAAATTGCTCCTCCCAGTAGGTCCCCAGGCTCTCCATCAGCCAGGGGCGCTCCGCCAGCTGCTCCTCCAGACGCCGGGCGTAGGGGGTGATGAGCCCCACCAGCCGGTCCAGATTGCCCGTATAATCCTCATAGAGGTTTAAAACCTCCATGGAAAGGTCCCCGGGCAGATGCAGACGGTACAGCTGGCGAAAGAAGCTCTCCTGGGCTTCTCCGGCGGGCAGGGGAATGAAGGAAATCCCGCATGTATCGGGGGCCAGCCGGAAGCCGCGCGCTTGGAGACACCGCCAGTCCTCTTTCAGGGCCTCGGCCTCCTCCTCCAGCTTAGGCGACCGCCACTCGATGAAGGGGTGGGTCAGCACCCGGGCCAGGTTGGTGAGGTCGCTGGGGCCGCTGAGCTCCCGCTTGGAGAAGAAGTACTGCATGTCCGGATCCTCCCGGTCCACGTCCGCGCAGACTTGCTCCAGGATCTCCTGCAGGCACTCCAGCCGCCTGCGCCAGGTCTCGTCCAGGCCGCTGCGGTAGAGCCGCAGCAGGGTGTCCCGGATGTCCAGCATGGAAATGCGGTTGACATATTTCGTCAGCATGGCAATGGTTTCATAGAGCATGTATGGTTGGGTGTCCAAAATGAGTTCCATCGTTACCTCCCGGCGGGTCAGCCTCAGGCGTGATACAAATTGTGTCACAGATTGCATTTCCTGCATTATAAGCCTCAAATACCGCCCATGTCAAGTGGTGTTGCGGAAGGGCAAGAGCCGGCAGGGCCGGAGAAAACCGGTGGGGGCCTTTGGAATTTGTTCACAATTTCTTCTGTCTTTTTCCCGTGCCCTATGGTATAATACAATTTGAATTTTGAATTGGCATCTTAGCCCAGGGGGCGGAGATGGGAGAAAAGACATTCATGGGCCGGAAGGCGGCATGTGGAAATTTGTTTTCGTAGGAAAGGGCAAAACGACCATGGGAATCATGAGTAAAATTTTTGGAACCCGCTCTCAGCGGGAGGTGAAGCGGCTGCAGCCGCTGGTTGGGCAGATTGAGGCGCTGGGGCCTGCCTGCCAAAAGCTGTCCGATGGGGACCTGGCGGCGAAAACCAAGGAGTTCCAGCAGCGGTATCAGAACGGAGAGACCTTGGATGCCCTCCTGCCGGAGGCCTTTGCAGTCTGCCGGGAGGCGGCGGACCGGGTTTTGGGCATGCGGCCCTACCCGGTGCAGCTGATCGGCGGCATCGTGCTCCATCAGGGCCGGATTGCAGAAATGAAAACCGGCGAGGGCAAGACCCTGGTGGCCATTCTGCCCGCTTACCTGAACGCCCTGGCGGGGAAGGGCGTCCACATCGTCACCGTGAACGAATACCTGGCCAAGCGCGACTCGGAGTGGATGGGCAAGGTCTACCGCTTCCTGGGCCTCACCGTGGGCCTGGTCATCCACGGCGTCACCGGCGCGGAGAAGCCGGCGCCGGCCCGCATCTTCATGCACGGCCAGCCCACCTTCAAGTTCGCCGTTAAGGCAGTGCCCTACTGCATCGACCAGGTGCTGGAAAAGGCCGTCATGGCCATTGAGGACGTGGACTTCTTCGTCTTCCACCAGGCCAACGCCCGGATCATCGACCTGGCAGCCAAAAAGTACCACATCCCCCCGGAGAAGTACTACAAGAACATCCAGAAATACGGCAACACCTCCGCCGCCAGCATCCCCCTGGTCATCAGTGAGCTCCATGACCTGGGAAAGGTGGGGCCCGGCTCCCGGGTCCTGGTGGTGGGCTTCGGCGGCGGCCTCACCTGGGGCGGCGCCCTGGTGGAGTTCGCCTGACTCCCTGCACGTCAAGCAGGCGCTCTGGACGCAAGCCTGTTACCGGCGAAAACTTCAGCTTTATTTAGGCCGCGCACAGCGGCGAATGGGAGATTTTTATGAAAAAGCTCAATGAAATCCTGGGAACCAAGTACCCCTTTATCCAGGGCGGTATGGCCAACATCGCCACCGGCGAGTTCGCCGCCGCCTGCTCCAACGCCGGGGCCCTGGGCATGATCGCCACCGGCGGCTGGGACGGCGACCGTCTCCGCCAGGAGATCCGCC
>ERZ837910.4238-NODE-4238-length-14343-cov-2.313060_pt1 | contig 14343 bp, 9 predicted proteins | sample MGYA00519940_ERZ837910 | MGnify/ENA primary metagenome ERZ837910 (study PRJEB31850, sample SAMEA3708825) | human gut metagenome | biome: human gut; feature: human-associated habitat; material: faeces | place: China | collected 2014 ... | reverse complement strand
TGAGATACATCTCGGGGCTGAGATACAGGATCCGCGGGCAGGGGAACTGCGAAAATTCGTAAATCTTTTTGTAGGCGATGTCGCCGAACAGGATCGCCGCGCTGAACGACAGCCCGGTATACAACCGTTCGCGTTCCACCGCCAGCGCGCGGTGGATGCTCTTTTTGAACAGCGGGTACAGCCATTTGTGATCCCGCAGCGCAAAGAACACGCCCGCCTGCTTTTTGGTGGTGTTGGTCAGGCTGCCCAGCTGACCGTAGTACGGCAGCTTACCGACCAACCGCTTAAAGTTGGCGCTGTTGGGGCGAATGTTGTTGGAGATATAGGAGAAATAGAAATCGTACGCCTCTTTTTTGGTGTGGCGACCGGCGCGAATAAAATCGTTGGTGTTGTTGGAATAGTTGAGCGCACCGGCATACATCATCACCAGCTCGCGTCCGCTTTCCGGCATCGGCTCCACCGTCAGCCCGGTGTCCTCGCCCAGCAGCAGCCGACGGCAGATGCGGCGGCTGATATCCGGCGCATCATACGCGCAATAGGTGTTGACAAACGCCTCGTACACCGCGGGATCCAGCGGCTCGCCGCGCAGCTGCGCCATCAGCTCGTCCACCGTGCGCACCTTGGGGAAGGGCAGCTCGCTCAATTGCAGATACATACCGCGATCGGCGAGGTATTCCTCCTCGTCATAGGTGAACAGCACCACCGGCTTGCGGGTGGCGGCAAAATCGAAGAACACGCTGGAATAGTCGGTGATCAACGCATCGCAGGCGTTCAAAAACTCATAGGTTTCGTATCCGGCGGGGAATTTGCGGATATGCTTAAACCGGATGAAATAGATGGATTCGCCCACATACGGGTGCAGATTGACATACATGATCTCGTCGTCGGTCAACCGGCGGTCGATCTCGCGCAGGTATTCCACCACCTCGCGGGTCTGATCCTCCACATTGACGTTGCGCACCTGTCCGCGCCAGGTGGGCATATACGCATACAGCTTTTTGCCCGCCAGCCCCAGCTCGGCACGCACCCGATCGGCATCGCCGGACAGAAAGATCTCGTTGCGCGGGTAGCCGCACATCAGAATCTGATTGTGCGCCAGCCCTTTCAGCATATAGTCGTCGATCATAATGTCGCGCATATACGCGCTGGGGTACAGCAGATAGTCCGCCAGCACAAAACTCTTTTGCACATTGGGAATATCGAAAAAGTCGTTGGCGGTGGCTTTGCCCAGCGTTTTCAACGGGGTGCCGTGCCAGGTGTTCAGATACACCTGCCCCTCGCGCTTGATGAAATAGGGCGGCAAGCTGGTATCGCTCATCAGATAGCGCGATGTCGCCAGCGCCTGCACATACTCCGGACCGTCATTTTCCACCAGCACCACGCGTTTGGTCAAATCATACGCATCCAGCAGCGTTTCAAAGCTGTCCCGGGCGGTGGGGTGCACCCCGACATACAAAGTGAACGCCTCATACGCCGGATCGCCCGCCAGCTCCCGCAGCAGGTAGAACATATTGCCGTTCAGATTTTTGCCCTGCTGCGAGTTGAGGAACACCGCCTGCGGCTGCAGCGGCAGAGCCATTGCTTTCACATACGCATCGCCGCTGCGGAACCGGCGCAGCGCGGAAAAACCGGCTTTGACAAACTTTTTGCCGCGGGCAAACCAGCGGCGGAAGTTGAGCTGCCGCCCGATCAGGATGCGCCGCCGCCAATAGCCGCGCGAGGTATATTTGTTCTGATTTTTGCGCTGCAGCCGGTAGTAGTCGTTTTCCTGCCAACCGGGGAATTCGCGGTTGAGAAAATCGAACACCTGGGTGCAATATTTCCATTTCAGCGCCTTTTCCCGCTGGCGGGTGGGGCGCTCCAGGATGACATAGATGTGCTTCAAAATCACATACAGCAGCGCGTTGCGCATACGGGTATCCAGCACGCCGTTCGCCTCATAGGCGGACAGCAGCAGCCGGCTTGCCAAAAACAGGTCAAACCGCTTTTCGGTAAAAGAGAAGGTCAGCGAATCGCTGCGGTACACGATGTAGTTGTACAGCACCCGCTCCACATTGGAGATTTTATCCGCATACATGAACGCGGTGTAGGTGAACACCAGATCCTCATAAATGCGCAGCGATTTGTGGAACTTGAGATCGTTGTCCAGAATAATGGACGCGCGGAAGATCTTGTTCCACAGATAGGGCACCTCGTCAAACAGCAGCGTCGTATCGTAGATGCTGCGGTCGAACGCATCCTCGCTGCGGATGTTCATATTGCCGAAGCTCTTGTTGTTGATCTTTTTGCTCATTACCCGGCAATAATCGCAGCAGACGATATCCGCCTGTTTTTCCTGCGCCGCGCGATACAGCAGCTCGAACATTTTGGGATGCACATGGTCATCGCTGTCCACAAAGCCGATGAATTCACCGGTCACATATTGCAAACCATAGTTGCGCGCCTCGGCGGCACCACCGTTTTGCACCGTGAAGCCCCGCACAATATCGGGGTACTGCTCCATATAGCTGTCGATGATGGCGCCGGTCGAATCGGTGCTGCCGTCGTTGACGACGATCACTTCGATATCCTGCAGCGTTTGGTGCACCAGCGAATCCAAACAACGCGCAATATACTTCTCCACATTATACGCAGGAATAATAATGCTGATCTTTTTCATGCAAGCTCTCCTATTAAAACATTCGTAGCATCGGCGGAAAAGATCCGCACGACAGACCGCCTCTCCATCTAACGGTCAACCCGGCACGACAGTTGCCTGCCATGCCGGGAAAATGCAGCGTTTGTTGCTGCCAAGTATACCAAATACGACGCGATTGGTCAAGCCACACCGCGATTTTGCTCCGTTTTTTAATCGGTGGTGCTGGTGGAATGGCTCGGCTCCGCCGAGGCGCGCACCAGCGAACGGATCGCCTGGTTCAGATGGGTCACCGCCGCATCCACTTCGCGCTGTTTCACATCCACCCGCACCGATACATTGCGCGCTTCGTCCAGCGCCGCTTCGAACGCCGTCCAGCTTTGCTCGGTGAAATCCGTTTGCTGCAGCGTTTCCGCGATGCTGATGGTGGTATCCAGCGCCGCCGTGTTCGCGATCGCCGCCGTGGTGGTCGTGGTCACAGGAGCAGAGGTGGTGGAGGTGGGCGGATCCTGATTGCTCACCCGCAGGGTGATGATGTCGCCCTCCTTGGCGGTGGAGCCGGGATCCGGCGACACCTTGTCCACGCATCCGCGCTTCTCTTTGGAACCGGTCACCTTCACCGTATCCACTTCAAAGCCCAGCGCTTCCAGATAATCCTTCGCCTGGTCGGCCTGCCATCCCGCCACATCGGGGATCTTGATGTCCTCCTGACCGGCGCTGATGACCACCTTGATGGTGGATTCGGCGGGCAGCTGGCTGTCCGGGTCGGGCGACTGGGACAAAATGGTACCGCGTTTTTTCTTGCTGTATTTCATATAGTCGACTTCGACCTTCATATTGCCATTAAATACGCCGGTGCGTACTTCAAAGAAGTTTTCGCCGATCAGCGAGGGAATGGCGAAGGTGTCCTCGGTGGACAGAGAGCTATCCTCCGACGAGGAGGGGGTGGAATCCTCCACCTCGTCCGACGAACCGGACAGGATCCAGAACAGCACCCCGCCGCCGATCAGCACCAGCAGCGCAAACACCACGCCGATGATGATGAGCGGCGTTTTGTTTTTGGCGGACTTGTCCTTTTTCGCGGGTTTCACCGGCAGCTCCTCCGGCTCGTCCTGCAGCAGCGCCGTCACCGCCGGGGCGGTGGCAAGCTGATCCTCCAGCACGGTCAGCGACGGAATACGCGCCGCGGCGTTCACCTGCAAGCCGTTGAACAGCACCGCTGCCACCTGATCCGGCAGCTCGCGCGCCACATCGGCGGACAAAAACAGATCGCCGGAATTGGCAGCGCGTTTGGAACCGACCGGCGGCACCACACCGCTCAGCGTGCGGAACAACGTCGCCACAAAGCCGTACACATCGGTCGCGGCGGTAATATCGGTATCAAACCCGTACTGCTCCGGCGCGGCATAGCCGTCCGGCAGCGAGGGGGTGATCTCGGTGCTGGCGAACCGTGCCTCCGGCAGATAGAAGCCGCGCAGCCGCAGCTTGCCGTCCGGCGCGATCAACAGGTTTTGCGGGCACAGCCCCAAATGGTAGATGCCGGCGCTGTGCAGCGAGATCAGCGAGGACAGCAGCGGCATAAACAACGGCCGCGCATCCGCCCAGCGCATCCGCCCGCCGATCTCCGCCAAACGGGATTCCAGCGTCACGCCCTCTTCCGGTTCGGACACCGCATACACCGTATCGTTTTCTTCAAATATATCGTAGATCGGGATCATCGCGGGCAGCTCGCGCATACGCGCCAGCGCGCGCACATGGCGACGGAATTTATCCAGATACTCGCGAAACGGCAGTTCGCAGCCGCCCAACACCAGCACCGCGTGGTTTTCGCCCCGCTCGCACAGCGTGCCGGGGAAAAATTCGCGGATCATAATGGGCGAGCGCAGCTCGCGGTCGTACCCGAGATACCGCACACTGTCGCCGCCGACATCCAGCACCCGCCCTACCAGATACCGGTCGGACAGCAGGGTGTTCACCGGCAGGTATTGCGACGGGTTTTCGCCGCCCGCCGGATACCCGCAAACCGGGCAGGTTTCGGCGTCGTCGGGCAGCGCGTTCATGCAGCCCATACACAGTTTATCAGACATGGTGATCGACCCACCTTTTCTTTATTTGAAATCAGAGAACACACGCGCTTTATTTTACAATTTTTCCGGTCAAATGTCAATCGCGCCGCGCCACACGGCGCTTTTTTCGATTATCCGTGGCGTTTCGCCGCTTTGATCTGGCGAATATCCCGCCCGAAAAAGGCGATCGGCTCATACGCACCCAAAATGCGCGAGGCGGTCTGTTCGCCGTAGCGATCCAGTAGCTCACCGCGCCCCAGATTGGTGCTGATGATGGTCGGGCGGTGGCTGAGCAGCCGGGAATTCACCAGCGAATACAGGCACGAGGTATAAAAGCTGCCGGCAAATTCGGTGCCGAGATCGTCCAGAATCAGCAGATCACAATCCATAAACACCGCTTCGCTGTCGCCGTCCACCTTGCCGAAATGTTCTTTTTCCAGCCGCCCCAGCAGCGTGCTGGCGGGGCCATACACCACGCCAAAGCCGTGCTCGGTCGCGGTGCGCGCGATCGCCAGCACCGCGTGGGTCTTGCCCACCCCGGTGGGGCCGCTCACCAGCAGATTGGGAGAGGCGGTGGAAAAATGCTCCGCATAGTCGCGGCAATACGCCAGCACCCCCCGCATCCGCTCGCGCGGGGATTGCCCCAGCCGCGGATCCACTTCGTCCGGATAATAGCTCAGCTGCATATCGTCAAACGAGGTCAGTTCCATCGCCGCCATCCGGCTGAGCCGGCGGCACGCCTCGTCCCGCATCAACGCCTGCAAGCAGGAGCACATCCGCCCCTCGGCATAGCCGGTGTCGTGGCAGATCGGGCAGGTATACGGCGGGTCAAAGTTTTGGCGGCTTTCGCCCGCGGCGTGCAGAATGTCGGCGATCTCCTGCTGCAGCGCCAGATTGCGCTGTTTGATCGCCTCCACCGTTTGCGCCACATCGCCGCCGCTCATGATGGCGTGGGCGATGTCCGACGAAGTCGCCGTGATCTCACGTTCGATCTGTGCCAGCCGCGGATAGCGGGCGATCATCGTCTGGCGAAAGGTGAGCGCCGACGCCTCGGCGTTGGTGCGCCGCCGATCCAGCTCGGTCATGGCCGCTTGATAGATCTCCTGATTATACGCCATACCTGCTCCTCCTATTGCTTGGATTTATAAACCGGGGTGTAGCGCAGCGCCATCTCGTCGTACGCATCCAGATCAAACGAGGTCGTTTTGCGCGGCTTGGATGTTTTGGCAGCGCCCGCCTGTCCCGCTTGTTTCACCTGATCGAGGGTTTTCAACCCGTCGGTGTGCCAATGCTCCAAAATTTTGCTGACATAGCCAAACTGGAACTTGCCGCAGCGCTCGATGCACTGCTTGCCCGCCAGCTGGATCAGCTCGTCCATTCGCACACCCATTTGTAAGCGGATTCCACCTGGGCAAAGGTGGGCGATTGGGTCAGCCCAAACAAGGCTTGGATGTGACCGATCGCCTGGCGGCGGCGTTCCAGCCGCAGCATCTCCTGCTCGGCACGATCCACCGTGGTGATCTCGCGATCCGCCCAGTCCAGCGCCATTTTTTCGATATACCGCATATTCGCTTTGCCCACCGTGACGGCATAGCCCACCACCATCATGATGACCCCGGCGGGCAGCCCCGCCGTATCCAGCAGATACAGCAGTGTGGACATATCGCCATGCGACAGCGGGCGTCCCAGCCGTGCCTCCACCGTGGTCAGCAATCCGGCGAAATCGGCGGATTGCTGCTGGCGTTTCACCACCTCGTTCATCTGCGGCTTCACGGCGGCGGGGCGCGCCTGCACCGGCGGCATCACCCGCATCGCGGGGGATGGCGTGGAGGGCGCGGTCGGCGCGGGAGCCGGCTTGGGTGGTGCCGCCGGAACCGAGGCGGGAGCGCCGTTTTCCGTCAGCACACCGGTTTGCAGCCAATATTGCAGCGCATCCACACAATCGGCGGGCGATACACCGATCGCTGCCGAGCAGGCTTGCGCATCAAATTCGCCGCGGCCGCAGCGCGCGCACCACAGCAACACCTTCAGTTGTGTCGATCCCGCCAGGCGCAGATGGTTGTCCACAATATCGCCCGGCAGCACAAATACATCGCCCATCAGGCGCATGTTCCAAGTATAGGTCATGAGATACTGCCTTTCTATTTTATCGTCCTTCAACGGTACTTTTTCGCACAGGGGAAACGGGCTTTCCCCCACTTTCTATTATACACGATGAACGGTTATACAGGCAAGCAGAATATTTATGCAGCTTTCTCCCCCGCCGCCATCAAGATAAAGGGGGGCGGGGTTGCACATTGACTCTATTTGTGCTATGATAGCAACGAATTATAAGATTAAAGGGGATTTTATTCATGTCCGGACATTCGAAGTGGAATAATATCAAGCGCAAAAAAGAAAAGACCGACGGTCAAAAAGCCAAAATCTTCACCAAAATCGGTCGCGAGATCGCTGTGGCGGTGAAAGAGGGCGGCAGCGCCGATCCGAACGCCAACTCCAAACTGAAGGACTGCATCGCCAAAGCCAAGGCGAACAATGTGCCCAACGACAACATCGAGCGCATCATCAAAAAAGCGGCGGGCGAGGGCGATAAAAACAACTATGAGACCATTGTGTACGAGGGCTACGGCCCCAACGGCGATAACCGCAACCGCACCGCGGGCGAGATGCGCCACTATTTCGATAAAAACGGCGGCAATCTGGGTCAAACCGGCTGCGTCAGCTTTATGTTCAACAAAAAAGGTGTGCTCGCCATCGAAGCCGAGGGGCTGGACGAGGACAAGGTGATGGAGGACGCGCTGGAAGCCGGTGCCGCCGACTTTAATGCGGACGGCGATGTGTTTGAGATCACCACCGAGCCGGACGATTTCTCCGGTGTGATCGAGGATTTGACCGCCAACGGATACCAGTTTGTGTCCGCCGATGTGGAAATGGTGCCGGATGTGTACAATACCATTGACGATGAGGAATCCCGCACCAAAATGGAAAAGCTGCTGGATATGCTGGAGGACAACGACGATGTCCAGAATGTCTGGCACAACTGGGAGCGCCCGGAGGAAGACTGATCCGCCCCGCACGCTGATCCGCCTTGCGTGAAAAACAACCCCCTCCTCACGCACGGAACAAGCCCCTATATTTCTGTATACCTATACGCCCGGAGAGCAGCTCACCGCCGCTCCCCGGGCGTTTTTTGCAGCCCCTTTGTTTGAGAAAAGCCCCGCTTGGCAGGTTGGCAGAGTTCCTGCAACCACCTTCCTTTTCCATACTAGCTGGCGGCGAGCGCAAACCTTCCCCTTGAGGTAATTCCCCCGTGCGCGGAGAAAAGATGAGATTTCTCAAGCCTTCCCCTAGAGGGGAAGGGGGACCGCCGAACGGCGGTGGATGAGGTGGAAAAAGTGGTGAGTTTTCCACCCGCTTTTCGTAGGGGACGATGCCCACATCGTCCCGCAAGCAAACAGATTCAACTTGTGCCCGCCGCCGGTTAGCGTGGCCGCTTTAACGAGCGCAGAAGAGCTCTCCCTTAACCAACAAACCAGCCCTCCTGCCGAAGCGTTGCCCCGGTGGGAGGGCTGGTCAACTGTACCTATTTTATATGTTTTATATACCGCGCCAATTTATGCCAATTCGATTTTGCCGGTAGCGCATTGCAGAATCATCAGCGCATCGTTCGCGGTCACACCGGCGGTACCGTCCACATCTGCCAGAGCCGCCTGCGCGGACGACAGCGTAATCGTTTCCGCCGCCGCCTGCAACGCCATCAGCGCATCGCGAACGGTCACCGTACCGTCCTGATCCACATCGCCGCGCAGCTGCGAGGCGGCGGTTTCTACCGTAACCGTTTGCTCAAACAATCCATAGCCATACGCGATGTCCAACGCGGTGCCGCCGCGGGTCACCGCCAGCGTGCCGCTGAAGGTGTAGGCATCCGTACCGTCCTCGGTCAGCAGCAGCGTGCGCTGCTCGCCGGTGGTGCGGTCAGTCACCCGCACCGACACGGTCTCCGCCTTGGCGGCATCCATATTCATCGGTGCCCGAAGAGTCACCGTGACCGTTTCCCCGATCGCGGCTTGCGTTTTGTCCACCGTCAGCTGCATATCTGCCGCGGCGGAATACGCCAGCGACGAGTTCCACGCGGTGTTGTACGCGACCCATCCCTCGGTGTAGCCGGCGGCCGCATTCGGATTGCAGTGGTTTGCCCCGGCGTAGGCAGCCTCTTTCGGCGAACCGTCCAGCCGCCCCACTACGCCGCTCAACACGCCGTTGCCGCCGTTGTATTTTTGGAACCAGCCAAGATCCGCGCCGTCAAACTCTTTGAGATAGTCGGTATTATAGAAATAGGAGCGCCCGTTGGGGTTGCGGCCAAACATATCGTCGATGGCGGCAACGCCCATAGCTTGCAGCCGGGCGGACAACTCCGGATCGTCCAGTACCCGCGCGGCTGCCTCCAGCGCCGCCTGCAATCCGGCGGCGCTGCCCGGCTCGTTGATGGCGCAGCCCGGCCACTGACCCGATTGGTCGGCATATGCCGCACCGGTCCAGCAATCCAGCTCATCGCCTGCCGCTGTCGAGGATGCCATCCGCATATCCCACAGATTGTCCGCGCGGGCGATCATCTTTTCCGCCCATGCCCGGATGGTGTCCCGCAGTCCCGCCGGCGCGCGGTCGGGATATTCCTCCAGAAAATACGCGAGATTTTCCATCACGACATGCTCGCTCATCCGCTGACCCTTGGCGTATTGCGGTGCGGCGATATCGATGTTTTCTATGACCCACGCGCAGTTGTTGTACGCAGCTTCAAAATACTTGTCCGCGTTCGCGAGTCCGTCCCGCCGGGCGACTTCGTACATCATCAGGTTGGGGGCGATGGAGTGGGCGGGCGGCAGCTGTCCTTTGATGCCGCCGATCACCTTTTGCACGCTGAACAGGTTGTTGTTTTCCTTGTTGTTGGTGGCGTCGTACAGGTTTTTATAGTTGGTGCCGTCGATCTGGTGATAAGACAGGTTGCACGCCGATTCACCCCAGATGCGCACCGTCAGATCGCGCACCTTCACATACATATCCTCCGGCACATACTCGCTGATAAACGGATAGGCATACAGGAACCACGCCAGCTGCTCTTTGATCAGCATATGCAGCTTTTTACCGTCGTTTTGTGCCAGATCATAGTACCGCAGCGCGGCAAATTCCATCAGCCAGACGATGTTCGGCTCGTCCTGCACCCGCAGCTCCGCGTATTCGCATTCGGAGGCTTTGTACACATCATACGGCATTTGGTTATACAGCTCCGGATTGGCCATGTATTGCAGCACCAGCGAGCTCATTTCAAACGAGAACTGGTGGCTGTCCCGCCAGCCGATTCCTTTTTGTCCCATTTCAAATGTGTCCGCACGGGATTGCTCCATAAAGTCCAGCGCGTTGTCCACGCTGACTTGCTGCATCAGATATTTGCCGATCTGGAAGGTGTAGGACCGCACACCGCTGCATTCCAGATAGCAGGTGGCAGTGATATCCGGCTGGTAAGCGGTGAAATCCGCCACGCCGTTGCTCACCGCGCCGGAATACAGCACCGCGTTGGTCACCGCATCCTTGATGGCGAACAGGGTGCCGTCCGCGACATTTACCACGGTGGCGCGTTTGGATTTGTCGGTATCGTACCCAATTTGGTTCACTCGCACGATCACATCCTTGCCGCTCGGGTCAACCGGTACCGGTGTGGTGGCATCCGCCGCTTTGGTGGTGGGAACGATCTTGATTTTATCAGCGGTGATGCGTTTGCCGTCGGCGTTGGTCACGGTCACGCTGAGGGCAGTGTCTTCGGTCACCGCCACCGTCGCCAGCCGGAACCATCCGTCCGAAACGGTGGATTGATCCAGCTCCACAACCCAGCGTCCGTCCAGCGATTGCAGCGTATAGGTCGCTTTACCGGCGTTGCCAGCGGGAATATACGCATACACCCCGTAGTTGGGCTTTTCAATGGTTTCAGATACCGGCGGATAGGTTGTCCACATTGCCGATGCGTTTTTCTCGGTGGTGATCTGACCCGCATCGGTCGATTGCCACTGTCCGTTCAGGGTGGAAAACGCTTTGTCTGTTGTGGTAACGATCATACCCTCTTCCTCCACAGCCGATGTCAGGGTCAGATAATCCGCCGCCAAGCCGTATTTGTTGGTGGCTTTGTCGTTTTTACCGATACATTCCAGCGTCAGGGTGGTTGCCGCGTCGGTCAGTGTGACCGTTCCCAGCTCATGGGTGCGGAACTCGCCGCCGCTGGCAGCGCTGTAAAAATCGATCTGCCCGATGCGGCTGCCGTCCAGCAACACCGCATAGATGCCGCGGTCGGCGTTGTCTTTGGAGGTCAGCGACAGCTCATACGACCCCGGCTTTTGCGCCGGCAGGGTAAAGGTGACCTGTTTGCCTTCCACGCAGTTGATAAACCAGAACCTGCCGCTGAATCCGTCGCCGGTGCGTTTTTCGCCGGTGCCGGTGGGGGAGAGATCCTCCAGCTCCAACCGGGTAGAGGTGTCGGCGGCACCCGAAAACGGTACCGCGCCGCCCAGCAACGCCAGGCATAAGCCGCCGGCCAGCCACCGGCGGAGTTTGTGTTTCCAAACAGCCATTGTTTTTAACGCTCCTTTGGGGACGGTTTTGGGTGTTGACGAAACCGCCTAATCTGTGATATAAACATGATAGCAAAGATTTTTGTTTCCATCCTTGCTTATTGTCCAATATTTCTATACAATTGTGCAAATCCGGAGGGCGCCATGGACGGTATTTCCGATATTTATCAATACATTCTCTATTTGCGCGATCGGTGCGGGCTGCGGGTGTCGCTGCACTCGATCCGGTACGATCCGGTGATCCACGATACCAAGCTGCGGCGGTTCCGACTGCACGACAATCCGTATTGCCTGTATGTGGGCACCTATCCGCAGCTACACCAGCATTGCGTGGAAAAGCAGCGCGCGGTGTGCGAAAAAAGCCGGGACGGCGCGTATTGCGGCACCTGCTTTGCGGGGGTGCGGGAATATGTGTACCCGATCCACGCGCCGCAAGAGGTGATCGGGATCATCTGCGTCAGCGGCTACTTTGACGAGCACGCGAGCAGTTACCACAACGCGATCGTGTCGCGGTATCGGGTGAACCGCGAGGAACTGCTGCAAAGCTATGCGCTGCTGCGGCCGCTTCCGCCGCAGGCGGAGGTGGATGTGCTGATCCATCCGCTGCAGCGGATGCTGGAGCTGTGCTATCTGAAATCCGCCGCCGACCGTCCGGCGGAACCGGAGCTGTGCGAAAATGTGGTGTACTATTTGCAGCTGCACCATCCCCGCCGCATCACCATTGATGAATTGTGCGACGAGTTTTTTTGCTCCCGCTCCTCCCTCAGCCACAAGTTTAAGCAATACACCGGCCAGTCCATTACCCAGTACATCCGTATGCTGCGGGTGGAAAGCGCCAAAACGCTGCTGGCGGGGTCGCATATGAGCATCGGAACAATCGCCGCCACAGTCGGGTTTGAAAACAGCAATTATTTTTCCAACGCGTTTACCGCCGCGGTCGGTATGTCGCCCAGCCAGTATCGCAAAAAGCATAGCCGCGGCTGAGCACCGGCATACAAAAAGGGAGAGAGGTGAAAAACCTCTCTCCCTTTTACCATTATTATATTATAAGGACTGCCAGCCGGTTATTCCGCCGTTTCCGGAGCCGCGTGCGTGGTGCCGGTGGTGACGGTGGTGTGCGGCTCGGTTGTGGTGGTCGTGGTGGGCTTATGCGTAGTGGTTGTGGTCGGCTTTTTCGTTGTCGTGGTGGTAGGTTTCTTGGTGGTGGTCGTTTTCTTCTTGGTCGTGGTGGTCGTCTTTTTGGTGGTGGTGATCTTGGACCCCATGTCAAAGCCCTTGTTCAGCAGCGTCACCGCATCTTCATAGCGGTAGGAGCTGCCCATCACGATCACGATCAGCCGCACGCCTTTTTTCTGCGCCGACGCCATCACGCAGTTGCCGGCTTCGTCCGAGGTGCCGGTTTTCATACCGTCCGCACCCTTGTAGTAATACGCGCTGTACGATTTGATCAGCGCGTTGGTACCGAACCAGCGACCGTTGCTGCTGGTCGGCTTGGACATGATGGAGGTGAGCGACGAATAGGTGCGCGCCTTGCGGGCGATGGTCAGCAGATCGCGCACGGTGGTGTAGTGCCCGCTGGTGGGCAAACCATCCGGGCATTTGAAGGACGAATGGGTCGCGCCGATGTTCTGCGCGGTCTGGTTCATATACCGCACAAACAGATTCAGCGCCTCGCGGTCGGACAGCTTCTGTTTGGAGGTTTTGCGCGCCACATTCACCGCGATGGTATACGCCGCGTCGCAGCCGGAGGGGATGAGCAGTGCTTCCAGCAGGGTGCGCAGCGTGTAGGTGGAACCGCGCGAGATAAATGCCCGGCTGGCGGCGCCCGCCACCATATCCTGTTCGCTGCCCACCGTCATTTTGGTGTCCAGCGACAGCTTTTGCACCGCTACGATCGCGGTCAGCACCTTGGTGATGCTGGCGGGAGCGCATTTGCCGTCGATGTTTTTGCTGTACAAAATCAGCCCGTGGGTTTCGTCATACACCACCGCGTTGCGGGCGCTGATCGATGCCTTAAACGGGTTTTTCACCCACGAATACGAAGCACCGCTGCCCGTCGTCAGCGGTGGCATGGTCACTTTGGGCTTGGTGGTCTGGTTTACCGGCTGGGGCGCTGCCGTTGCCGCCGCCACACGGGTCGTGTTCGGCTGCGCCGCTGTGGTATCGGTGTCCGCCGCTGTGGTGGATTCCGTCGCTTCAGTGGTGTCCTCCGTCTCCGTGGTGGAGGTGGTGATCGTCGTGCTGGTGGTGGTATCCGCCGTGGTGTCGGTGTCCGCCGCCGCCCCGGTTGTGGTGGTCGTGACCGGTGCCTCCACCGGTTTGGCATCGCTGCCGCAGCCGACACAGCCGATCAACATGGCTGCCGCCATGATTCCTGCAATCCATTTCCTCATTGTCTTTTCCCCCTAGTTCAATTCACAAACCGCCCGGTTCAGGCGTTTGATGTCTCTGTATCCGGCACACATTCCAACAGCTCGCCCGGCTGGCACCCCAGCACACGGCACAACGCATCCAGCGTGGTCAACCGCAGCGCCTGTGCCTGACCGCGCTGCAGCATCGACAAATTCACCGGTGGGATCCCCACCCTATCCGCCAGCTCGGTCAACCCGATGCCGCGGCGGCTCATCGCCTCATCCAAATGCACCAAAATCGCCATGGCGCGTCTTCCTTTCGATTCAGATCGTTTGATCGTTTTCCTTTTTATACGCCACCGCCTGGTGGAACAGCTCGGCGAACACAAACAGCGACAGCCCCAGCACCGCGAACGCCGCAAAGACCACCACCATAAAAAACTTGGTGACCACAAACACCGCCGCGAAATAAAACGCCGCCAGCACCAGACATTCGGTGCCGGTCACCCGCAGACGGCGCACCGTGTCTGCCGAAAAGGCGCAGCCGCGGTTCACATTTGGCATCACAGGACTGATGAGCGGTATCAATCCGATCCCTTCAATGATTGGATTCTTTGCCATCCCGCAGATTATCAAGCAGCTGCGCAACGGCGGAGAACGGGACTACAAGCCCG
>ERZ837910.4236-NODE-4236-length-14352-cov-68.335875_pt1 | contig 14352 bp, 10 predicted proteins | sample MGYA00519940_ERZ837910 | MGnify/ENA primary metagenome ERZ837910 (study PRJEB31850, sample SAMEA3708825) | human gut metagenome | biome: human gut; feature: human-associated habitat; material: faeces | place: China | collected 2014 ... | reverse complement strand
TTTCTTCATTTTGCACGCTCAGCGAAAATAACAGCTTTTTACATGGCAAAATCTCCTGTTTTTGTATTTTTTTAGAAAAAAATAGCGTTTTTAATACAAACAGAACTCCCCGCGTAACTCTCCATCAACTACGCTTGGCCGCATGTTCCAGATAGAGGAAACATGCCACGTTCAACACAATTCCAAACGCAGTAGAGATGGGGGCTGCGAGGCCGATATTGGTGAGGCTTGCGTCCGGCTGGATGCTCATATAGTAAGCAAAGGGAAGGCGTACGAGAAGGGTCTGGATCAATCCCTGGAGCATGACCCACACGGTCTTGCCATTACCGTTAAAATATCCCATCATGCTGAACAGCACAGCAGTCAATAGCGTCTCCGGTGCGAAACCTTTCAGATACTCATACCCTCTCTGCACCACTGCCGCATCCGCGGAGAAGATACCTGCCAGCAGATCCCCCCGGAAGAACACCAATGCAAAAGCGAAGCATCCCACCAAAAGTCCGATGCCGATACCTGTGAACATGGTCTTCTTCGCCCGTTTCTGTTCTCCGGCACCTACATTCTGTGACACGAAAGAAGAAGTGGACTGCATCAGTGCACTGGGGATCAGCATGGCAAAGTTGACGATCTTGCATGCCACGCCGTAGCCGGAGGAAGCTTCCAGTCCCAGGCGGTTGACAAAGGCGCACAGTGCCAGGAAAGAGCCTTGCGTCAGGCACTCCTGCAAAGCTAACGGCAGACCAATCTGCAGGAATTTACCGCACTGGGGATTCCAACGAAAATCGTATCTGGTAATGGTAAAGGGCAGTCCCTTTTTCACAAGGCGTACAATTGCAAACACTACGCTCAATGCCTGGGCAAAAACAGTAGCCAGTGCCGCTCCCATGGCATCCATGCCCAGTCCTGCCACCAGCACCAGATCACCCACGACATTGACAATGCACGCCACGAATACAAACAGCAGCGGTGAATTGCTGTCACCCAGTCCTCGAAAGATTGCGGACAATACGTTATATGCCACGATAAAAAATATTCCCGCACCGCAGATCCGGATGTAAGCTGCGGTCAGCTCTACCGCCTCTTCCGGTGCCTGCATAAGAACCGCAATGGGACGGGCAAAACCAACCATCACCACGAACAGCACCAGTGAAATCACTGTAAATACAACGGTTCCTCCTCCGATGATACTGCCGATCTGCTCCTCCTTCTTCTCTCCCAGATACCGGGCGATCAGCACAGTAATACCCATTGCCAGTTGCGTCACTACAAAAGTCACCAGATTCAGCACCTGGCTGCCGGTAGAGACTCCGGACAATCCCGAAGTAGAGCCAAACCGTCCCACTACCAGCAGGTCTACTGCACCGTAGGCTGCCTGTAAGATTAAGGCGCCCAAAATGGGAACCATGAAACGGAGCAGCTTTTTCAAAATACTTCCCTGTGTAAAATCCATCATGTCATTTTCTTTATTTTTCAAAGTTCTCTCTCCTCTCGCACATCACCTGATAAAAGGTCTCTATGGTCTGTATCATTACTTCCGCATCTGCTTCGGAAATGCTCTCCAGATACGGTGCCAGACCGGCAAAATAATTCTCATTATATTGTTTCGACAGTTTTCGTCCCTCTTCTGTCAGAGAAATATAGGTGATCCTGCCGTCTTCCGCCGCATTGGCTTTCCGCAGATAACCCTTTTCTTCCATTTCTTTTACTGTCCGCGTCACGCCGGGACGGGGGATGTTCAGATAGTCACTGATATCTGAAATCTTCACAGCAACACCCTGTCGCTCCATGATCTGGATCACATCCAGGAAATGAATATAAGAAGGTGTCACGCCCGAGGGCAGCGCAGGAAGCATCTCCCGGATCCGTTTTGCCTGATAGCAGGCATCCAACATTCGTTTTATCGTCTGAATCGTCATTCTTTCCCTCTCTGATATCTTTTCTATCCTATATTTTATCCGTATAGTTACCTTGGGTAATTATCTTTGGTAATTATATGGAAACAATTTCAATTTGTCAATAAAATTTTTTCATAAATACGAAAACATATACATGAAAACAGCAGACTCTTTTGGGAGAATCTGCTGTTTTTTCTACAGACTTCATTTTTTGTTTTTCTTTATCTCAATTCAAATCATATGGTTTTTACTTATATAACTGTTTACGCATCCGATCTGGCATAGGCGTTTTTCATCTGCCCACTGAGTTCATACAGGACTTTGTCCAGAGTATCGGCTGCCTCACACTGAAGCATCCCGGCAATCTTTTCGTTGGCCTCTTCCTGTATTTTTTTACGAGTTTCCTCATCGGTCTCCTGCTCCAGCAATGTATCGTAACGGTTCAGGAGCTCGTGACTTTTCGCTGCTATGCTTTCCTGATAACGTTCGATATGGAACACGGATTTGCTATAAGAAGCATCGGCCATGGCTGCGATCATACGGCTCATCCAGTAGAAGTTCTCGGTGGAGACTTTTCCGGTGGTTCCGGACAGGTAGCCGGGTGTCGTATCTATGTCAGTGTAGAACGGAGCCAGTACATTAAATGCATTGGATGCAAACGCCAGCCACTGGATCGGCTCGCCCTCCGGGCGCATCTGGATCAGAGTCATGACATCATTACGGTTGATGCCGATCGAACGGTATGCTCCGCACATAGTTTTATCCCCATACGAAGCATACGGATCATAGGGGGTTCCCTGATAATGGGAAGACAGCACGTATTTTACATCCTCCACCGTGATCTTCTTCTCAGGCACCATGCACCAGGGCAGAACATCCGAAAATGGCGTGTACTCCGCATTCGGACCATCCCAACGTTTCGTCCGGGGATTCAGGGTCCGCAGCATGTACCAGGCTCTTGCGGTATTGTATACATGGTCGGAATCGTCATGGCTGCCAAAGGCATCTCTGGCAGAAAAGCTGCCGTCCTGTGACAGATCCAGATGATGCTTTTCGATAAACTCTTTCAGATCTGCAGAGCACATATGATTCTCCTGTGCGTTCAGGGCATCCTCCAGATCAAAAGCATCGATTCCGAACTGGTTCGGCATCACCACATATGCTTCATCCGGCACTCTGCGGGCAATCCAGTGATGACCGCCGATCGTCTCCAGCCACCAGATCTCGTTTTTATCGGAAAAAGCAATCCCATTCATCTCATAGGTGCCGTATTTTTCCAACAGACTTCCCAGCCTCGTGACACCTTCTCTGGCACTATGAATATAAGGGAGCACCACAGATACAATATCCTCCTCACCGATACCTCCGGGAATCTCTTCTGCGCCGTCCTTCGCCGGTACATATTCCACCAGTGGATCTGCTCCCAGGACTCTGGCATTCGAAGTGATGGTCTCTGTAGCCGTCATGCCCACACCTGCCGCATTGATACCGTGTGCCGCCCAGATGCCTTCTCCCTCCAGCGCATTGGGCACTGCGGTATAACGCAAAGCCTCCTCGGGCAGATCGATCTCCACATGAGAAAGCACGGATCTGTATTTTGTCGGCTGTTCTTCCGGATGCACCACCACAAATTTCTTCGGGGTAAACTGTCCGGAGGGGGAATCATCGTTCCGGGCGATCATGGTGGATCCGTCATAAGATGCTTTTTTTCCTACTAATATGGTTGTACATGGCATAATCATTACCTCCTGCTATTATGCTACAAAAAATTTCCCGTGAGTAACAAAAATCTGTTTCCTGTCTGGAACCTTACACCAGCTTCTGTCCATTCACCACAACATTACGGATCGTCTCCGGTCTGCCCTGCAGAGGCTCAATCTTCGTAAACTGTCTGCAGCCGGTGACTTCGATATTTTCCATAGACAGATCTCTGAAATATGGGATGTCCTCCTCATTTTCCATGGCAATGGTCTCATTACGGTTCAGAGAATTCAGGACATAAGACATCGTAAGGATCACTGCCTCGCCCTTGATCTCGCTCATATGGATATTGCGGAGTGTGATGTTTTCCACCACGCCGCCGCGTCCCAGCGCACTCTTCATGCGGACACCCACATCGGTTCCCACGAAAGTACAGTTCTCCACCAGAATATCTTTTACCCCACGTGACATCTCGCTGCCGATGACAAAACCGCCATGGCCTTCATTCACCAGACAATCATGAATGTAGACATTGCTGCAGGGGCCTTCGATCCTGCGGGCAATGGCATTTTTGCCGGATTTCATGCAGATAGCATCGTCACCGGTCTCGAAAGTACTGTGGTGAATGTGCACATTGGTGCAGGATTCCACATCGATGCCGTCACCATTCTGCGCATAGTACGGATTACGGATCTTCACACTGTCCACGGTAAGGTCCTCGCAAAAATAGGGATGTATGTTCCATGCCGGAGAGTTCATAAACGTTGCGCCCTGTAACAATACCTTTTTACAATAACGCAGGCTGACCATCACCGGACGGTAAAAATCATAATAAGGTGCCGCAGCAGCCAGTGCCTCTTCGGTGGTTCCCTGGATGTTATGGCGATTGCCTTCCAGAATGGTCTCAGTAGGCATCCAGATCTCCGTCTCCTTCGTCTCGATCACATAAGGACTGATCTGAAACAGCGCATCCCACTGTTTTGCCGTCATCTTGAATTTCTTGACCGGTCGCCATTTATCACCGCTTCCATCTATGATACCATCTCCGGTGATGGCGATATTTTCTGCATTTTCCGCTGTGATAGGAGACACGGTACGGATGCAGTCCTGCCCTTCATAACTGGTAATGCGCAGGGGATAATCCTCTTTCGATTTGATGAATTTTAACATAGCCTGACTGTCCAGATGCAGATTAACGCCACTTAACAGCCGGATTGGAGCCACTGCCCAGATTCCTGCGGGAACTCTTACCATACCACCGCCCTGCTCAGACACCTCGCAGATCGCGCGGTTAATGGCCTCCGCATTGTGTCTGCCGGTCTCGATCTGCAAATCGCCGCTCTTCGCGCCGTATTCTGCTATGGACACCTCCCGGTCCGGGAACTGGGGAATTTCTACTTTATAATTCTGATTATACATGGTTATTGTTTTCTCCTTTGAATATTTTCATGGATACTTTCACATTTTCTATGTTTCTGATTCTAGCGTGTTCCGTTTCGGACTTCCACCCGGTTTTTGCGTTTTTCCGAAGGGTTCTACTGCTTATTTGTGCCCTTCCGCGCAGATCCAGTCCTCGCCGTCTTTTATGTGAATCTGTACCTCTTCAAATCCTGCATTTTCCAGCAGTTCCCGGAATTCTTCCGGTGTGGGATTAAACAGATGGAATCTTTGAATGTTTTCCCGCACCTGTTCCGGCAGATCCTCCTTCTGGTAAATGTCGGCCACCAGTAAAAAGGTTCCCTGCTCCTTCAATACCCGGTAGACTTCTTTCAGATTCTCCGCGGGATCCGGCCAGAAATAAAAGCTTTCCACCGTAATGATCTTGTCAAAAGCATTGTCCGCAAAGGGCAGTTTTTCCACTGAGGCTTCCACGAGATCCATTTTTCCCTGCTGCAGTGCTTCTGCATTGGTTTTCCCGGAAAGCTCCAGTGAAGTGGCGGAATAATCCACTCCGGTCAGATGTCCGTCACGCACCTCTTCACTCATGCGTTTCAGAGTTGCTCCTCCACCGCAGCCGATGTCCAGAATCCGGTCATTCTCCCGGATCTTCCAGTGTTCCAGCGCCCAGCCGGTCACTGCGTAGTGGCTTTCGTTCATGCGGCGCAGCATCTTCTCCCCATCCTCCCCGACCGGTTTCCCGGGGTTGCCGGAGATGGTGATCTCCTGCTGGGTGCGTTCGTTGGTGGTTAGGTTTATGGTATTATTTTCTGTTTTTTCAGTCATGATCTTTATTCCTTCTTCCAGCCTCTTTCTTTTTGGATCTTTGCGGTTTTCTTTGCAATTTTTACTATCTCTATTATAATAGTAATTGTTTATAATCATGTAAAGGGCAATCCCGTTATTGAGAATATCTCTGAATAAGGGATTTGGCAAAACACCCGATACAAAGTACAATCTGCGAAAGCATACGCCGGAAATGCAGTGGAACGCTTGCAGGTTACGGAAAGGCATACATTTTTTATGAAATATTATCTTGCCCCCATGGAGGGACTGACCACTTATAATTTCCGCACTAACTGGAACCGCTGTTACGGCGGCATGGACAAATATTTTACCCCTTTTATCTCCAATCGGCACATGAACAGCAGAGAACGCAACGATGTGCTTCCGGAACATAATGTGGGCATGTACACCGTACCGCAAATCCTGACCAATAAGGCGGAGGAATTTCTGTCGCTGGCAGAGCAGCTGGCCGGATATGGCTACCACGAGGTCAATCTGAATCTGGGCTGCCCTTCTGGAACAGTGGTAGCAAGAAACCGCGGTGCCGGATTCTTAGGTACGCCCCGGGAACTGGAGGATTTTCTGGACGAAATTTTCGAAAAATGCCCGTTGGAAATTTCCATTAAAACCCGCATCGGCATGAAATATCCTGATGAATGGGCTCCGTTACTGAAAATATATCAAAAATTTCCCATGAAGGAGCTGATCATTCATCCCAGGCTACAAAAGGAAGGCTACAAGGGGACACCCCATCTGGAGGCTTTCGCAGAGGCGGTGGAAGCCCTGCAATGTCCGCTGTGCTATAACGGGGATATTACCTCTCCGGAGACACTCGCGCACATCCTGGAAAAACTGCCCATGGTCGATACTGTCATGATCGGTCGGGGAATCTTGCAAAATCCGGGACTGTTACAGCAGTTGAAGGCTACTTCCACTGATTTCGATGGGGTGTCTCTGCCGTCTTCGGAAGATTGTCTGGATGTTTTGAAGGAATTCCACAATTCTCTCCTAGCGGGATATCAGGTGATCATGTCCGGCGATACCAATACTCTGTATAAAATGAAGGATCTCTGGACTTTCTTAAGCCGCAGCTTCGAATCTCCCGACAAATACGTGAAAAAGATCCGCAAAGCCACGGATGTCAGTGACTATAAACTGGCAGTCAATGCGTTATTCCGGGAGTGCGCATTGAAGTCGGAGAATTCTTGATCCTGACATCATCCCATACCTTTATTCCCCGGTGTCAAACTGTTCTCCTTCGTTGGCGTCTTCCATGACGACCTCCGGCTCCGGGATGCCTGCATTTTCCACATAGCTGAAATGAATGACCGCCTGTGGCCAGTTGAGACTGATCCGAGCGGTCTTCTGCCGCTCCTCGCCTGCCTTGCGGATCAGTTCCAACAGTTCCTGCAGGACTTCTCTGGTCAGATAGCCTCCCCGCCACTGGAACGTCATGGCCCGGCTTTTTTTCGCCATCTGCTGTGCTCTTTTATATACTTCTTCCGTTTTCGTAAAGGAAAGTTTTTTCTCCTTGTAATAAAAATGATCGTTGTCCGGACAGCCGGGTGCCGGGGCGATCAACGGTTCATGATCCCGGAACACTGCTTTATCTCCCAGATTGAAATAGTCGTAGCGGATCTCTCCGGGTGCTTCCGCATTGCCCTGATGTTTTCCCAATGTATTGTCAAATGTGGCATCCAGATGGTAATACTGCCCGCCGATCCGCACAATATTCCAAGTGTGACGGTACTTGATCCCTTTCTCCGGATTGTTGCCGCAGATAGCGATTACACACCACACACCCAGCGCATCACAAAGCACCTTCACCGATTTGGCAATGCCCTCGCAGACACCCACGCCCTGTCCCAGCGGTCCGATAATCTCATGGGAATAGGGCTTTTTCAACTTATCGTAGGTGATATTTTCGCAGATAAAGTCGTGAATGTACTTCTCTTTTTCCCACTCTGTGAACTTTGCGGCAGATCTTGCCAGCTTTTCCACCCGGGACTGCATGGCTTTCTGATGTTCTCTGATCTTATTTTTCTCAAACAGATACTCCGGCACGAAGATGATGTTGGGGGAGTCCTGATAATATCTATACCGATAACTCACCACCCAGAAGATCTCCGGATGATCCAGCCGCAGTCGGAAAAATACGTCATACAATTCTTCCGCCGGGATCCGCGGCAGCTGGATCTCGTCTGCCAGCGCCAGCACTCCCTGCTGCATAGCGTGATAGGCGGCCTGCTGGGGCTTGTTCATTTTCTGATAGTAATATGGTTCCATGGTAGTTTCCTATTCTATTGTTTTCATCTGTCTTATTTTTACATTTTAACAGAAGGTTTTTCTTTTGGGTGGATGTTTTTGATATTTTAAAAAAAATTTATTTCTTATGCAACTTTTCTGAAGACTGTACAGTCTAATCATCAGAGACCTGTAAAAAATGGTTTTATTACGAAAGGAGTTTTATTATGAAAAACAAATTTATCTGTGCACTTTTAACTACTGTGATGGTATTATCTTTTGCTGCCTGCGGCAGTCAGGGAAACGGAGCTGCTACCTCTGTGGAAAGCACCGTAGCTTCCGAAAGCCAGGTTACAGAAAGCAATACAGAAGCCACTACTGAAACCGCATCCACCGAAAGCACCTCTACGGCGGAAGGAGCCTATGAAGACAACTTTGCAGTTCCCACAGAAGATGCTACCTCTTTCGCTAAAAAGATCCAGGATGCCGTAGCCGCTGAAGATCTGGATGCTCTCGCTGATTTGGTCAATTATCCGGTCTATGTTGCTCTGGGCGATGGCAGTGTGATCGAAACCAGGGAAGATCTGATTGCCTTAGGTGCAGACAAAATCTTCACCCCTGAACTGAAAGACTCTATGGCTAATGCTGATCTGTCCGAATTAAGCCCCAGTATGGCAGGCTTCACCCTCTACAGCACCGGTGACGGTCCTAACATCACCTTCAATGTCCAGAACGGAGTACTCGGCATCAGCGGTATCAATTACTAATCATTCTCGTACAAATCGGGGGAGCCTTTCATTAGGCTCCCCTTACTCGTGTCGAAACAACCGTTGTCAACGGTACCATAGTGATGTCTATGTTCCCGTCTGTCTTACGCGTGATCAGTGTGGCTCCCCGCTGGATATATTGCTTCGCGATGCCGGAATATCCCAGATAATCAATGGACATTCCGTAAGTCATGCGGATACCTTTATAGGTCAGTGACAACGTATTCAGATGATCGTGTCCACAGAAGATCCATTTTAACCAGCTGTTATCCACCGCTTTTTCGAAAAAATGAGGTGGTCGGTTCGATATTCCGAAATACTCATTCTTTTCTCCGATACTACCGTGTTCATAGATCACACTGTGATCACCTAGTTTCATCTTCTCGTAGGCTTCCTTGAACTCCGCGGGCGGCATGTGGAAAAATGCCATAGCCGGTACTTTTCTCTCGTTCAACTTCTGCATGCACCAGTCCGCCTGGTCCTCATGAATGCAGTCGAAACCACTGAAAAACCAGCCGTCGCCGTACATGTTAGAGTCCAGGTGGATGAGTGGCAGGAGAACTCTGCCTTCTCCATCGATCAGATCTAGTACAAAATTTCCGACGCCTGCAATGGGGTTTTGAGGACTATGCTCATATCTTCCTTTGGTAAAAACAGCGTATTTTCCAGTTGCAAAAATCTCCGACAGCTGCTCCTTATTGCATGCAGCCCCCATCTCACAGTCATGATTGCCGAATACAAACGTATAGGGGATCTGAAAACCATCCAGAAATATTAACAGTTTTTGCGCCTGTTTTCTATTATTCATCGTCCCGCTTTTGGGGAAAAACGGGAACACGGAATCCCCGGTCAGGACGATCAGATCCGGTCCCGTCCGGCGGACCAGCTCCGTCACCGCTTCTAGCGCCATTCTGTCCTTTTTCCCGGAAAACATGCCGAAACCAAGGTGCAGATCTGTCAGTTGTAATATTTTATAATCTCTGTCTGTCGGGATGCAAAGGGAAAAAGTCTCTTCGTCCCGAATTTGAAAATTTTGAGAAGTATACATCGGAATCTCTTTTCTGTCGCTTAATCTGTTTCACTATTATATTTGAGTTTTTTTGAAATCAGCTCAACGGAATCAATGCACCGATTGCAGACAGCAGCGTGGACAACACCATCAGCACCTGAAACGGTACCGTGCCGATCACACCGCAGATAGGACTGCTGCCGGCTTTTTTCCTGGACTTTCCATAGGTCAGCACCAGCATGATGCTCACCAGTACCACAACGCCACTCATGATCCGGGTCAGAACGATAAAGCTGTTCACTCCAAACACGGCAAACAGAATGCAGGGAACCGTAGCGATCAGCCAGCTGATGCGGTTGCCGCTGCCGATCTGCTCATGAACCACATCGCGGAGGGCGAGAGTATTGCTCCAGAACGTAGTAAGTAAAGCAAACAGGGAAAATACACCTGCCAGGATCATTGCCCAGGTACCGATGCTCTCTCCCAGCTGCATGTATGCCAGTTCTTTTCCCAGCGCTCCCTTGGTTCCCAGGAGAACCGTGCCCGTTACGATCAGAACAAACACTGAGGAAAGCCCAAAACCAATGAAGATGGAGCGGCGGATCTGTTTCGCATTGCCATCCAGACCTTTCACCACCTGGATCACTGCCTGATTGGCGGAAGTGGCGAATACCACCATGCTGTACAGTGCCAGCAGATTGTTCCAGTGGAACTGTGCCCGTTGCAAAGAATTCAGCGGATGCAGAAAAGTTCCTACCGTCATCACTGCCACAATTCCCATGAGGACAATGACGGCGTACTTCTGCGCAATGCCTACGGCTTTCATGCCGATAAATACCACAACTCCGGCGATCATATAGTACAAAACCTGCGCCGCCACGAAAGGCATGCCGAACCAGTTCACAAAAATCTGTGCTCCGCCGTTGATATTGCCGCTGACACCGATCATAATTGCCAGCCCATAGACAATAAATACGCTCCAGCTGAAGATCTGCTTCATTTTCCCATGAAACAGCTCTCCTTCAAAACTTTTCACCAGCTGGACACCACCGTTATTGTAAGACAGCTCGGCAATGATCAGGTGCAGGATCACGTTCACACAATAGGCGATCAATACCATCCACACGACATCCATCATGCTGTTCTTCGTGGCAAGATACGGAACGGCGATGATGCCGGTACCGATGCTGTTGCCGACGATCATGCTGATGGCTTCGAAGGTCGTGAGATGGGCTTCGGATTGGATGGGGTGGGACATGGGGAGGACCTCCTTTGTAAAAAATAAGGTGTTTAATCAACACTGTATGGTGCTTTTTCTTCCGCCACCTTCGGCAGTTCTCTTTCTGGCATAAATTGATAGAGTTTTTCCTCTTTACGAGGTTCCACATTATCTGTCCAAAGTTCGCACTGGCTAATCACTGTGTTGATAGCGTAATCATAGTCTTCCGGTGGATATTTATACTTTTTCAGAAGTCGCTTAACCATCTTTCGCATCTGTGCTCTGGCAGTTTCCTTTTTCTGCCAATCAATAGTGCGGTTCTTGCGAAGCATTTCGGTAAGCTCTTTTGTAAGAGCAATCAATTCGTCGTTCTTGTAAAAATCTTTGATATGCTCAGGTTTTGTGATTGCATCATAGAATGCAAGTTCTTCTTGCGACAGTCCCAGTTTTTCTCCATTTTTATAAAGTTCAGCAATCTCCTGCGCAGTCTTCAGCAATTCTTTAATAACTTCTTCATTTGTAATTAAGCCATTATAGTAAGAATTCATTAATTGTGCTATCTTTTCTGAGAATTTCTGCGATTGTACCACATTAGTTCTCTTATATAAAGATACCTGTTCAGCCATCAGTTTCTTCAAAATCTCAACCGCAATATTCTTTTCTTTCATTTTGGATATCTCATCCAAAACTGCAGGATCAAACAAGCTAAACTGTTCACCACCGGTTTTGCTACTATCAAAAAGGTTTATAACTCCTTCACTTTGTACTGCCGCTTTCAACAATTCATTAATCTGGTCATTGATTTCTTTAAGCGACAGGTTCTTCCCTGCGGTTCCTCCGTAGGTAATCTTAATAACCGTTGAACGGACAGCTTCCATATAAGCCGCTTCATGTCTTTCTTGTTCAGTTGTCATGCTGGAGCAAAGGGAATGTGACTGTTTTAACAGCATAGCTTCCTTCAAGAACATATCTTTTCTTTCAGGTACTCTTGCATCCAAAATAAAATTTGCGCCACCGGTAATAAGTTGAGCCATCATAAGTGGTGAGCCGCCAATAAATCCACTAAAATCAAATCCATACAGTATATCTTTACAGACTTGCAGCTTTTCCTGAAACTTTGGATATGCCATTCTGGTAATATTCATATCACCATATTTGGATTGATCACGCTTCGTATATTCTTTCATTGCAGCTTTCAATGCAGAAGCAATTCCAACATAATCGACAATTAATCCACCTTCTTTGTCCTTGAATACACGGTTCACACGTGCAATTGCCTGCATCAAATTATATCCATGCATTGGCTTATATATATACATTGTGGCTAGGGAAGGAACGTCAAAACCTGTAAGCCACATATCAACGACAATCGCAATCTTCATTGGATCATTATTGTCTTTAAACTTTCTAGCCAATTCTTCTTTGTGCGCTTTTGTTCCAATGATTTTCTTCCATTCCTCCGGATCATTGTTGCTGCCTGTCATAACTACACCAATTTTTTCTGTCCAGTCTGGACGCATCTCCAAAATCCGTCGATAAATCTTCATTGCAATCGGACGAGAATACGCTACAATCATCGCCTTTCCTGTTAATAGATTCGCTCTATATTTTTCATAGTGGTTTACAATATCATCACAAAGAGATGCAATGGTCGAATCTGCTCCAAGAACGCTTTCCATCTGCCCCAGCATTTTCTTACTTTTCTCAATCGTTTGCGCATCAGACTGCTGTTCCAGAATATCGTAAGTAGAATCAATCAGTGTTAATGTATTTTCATCCAATTTCAGATGCACAACACGACTCTCATAATAAACCGGTCTTGTTGCCCCATCTTCCACAGCCTGCGTCATATCATAGACATCAATATAATCGCCAAAAACTTCTCTGGTATTTCTATCCTTTGCAGAGATCGGTGTTCCCGTAAACCCAATGAATGTAGCATTTGGCAATGCATCGTGAATAACTCGTGCATTACCAATTACAGTACGGGCTTCCTTTTCACCGTTTTTATTTTCTGACACGACAATTTTCTCATCGAATCCATACTGACCTCGATGAGCCTCATCAGCCATAACTACAATATTTCTTCGTTCCGAGAGTGCTTTCTCGCCACGCTCGAACTTAAACATTGTGGTAAATATAATTCCATTTGCATTTCTGCCATCAAGAAGCGCCTTTAAATTCTCCTTGCTTTCAGCTTGTACCGGTGTCTGTCGCAAGAAATCTGCACATTGTGAAAACTGAGCATAAAGCTGATCGTCTAAATCAATCCGGTCTGTCATTACCACAATCGTTGGGCTATCCAGTGCTTCCTGCAATAAATGTGCATAGAATACCATTGATAATGACTTACCAGAACCTTGTGTATGCCAAAATACTCCACCTTTACCATCCGTTTTGGTTGCCACTTTTGCCTTTTCGATAGCTTTTCGAACTGCAAAATACTGATGGTATCCAGCCAGTACTTTAAAACGACTATTGCTATCGCCGGAAAAAAGAATAAAATTCTTCAAAATATCCATCAAGCGTTCCTTTTGAAACATTCCTTCATAGAAGGTCTCAAAAGACGCATACGCAGTATCTTCATAATTACCATCTTTTGTTTTCCACTCCATAAAACGATCTAATCCTGAAGTGATAGTTCCAGCCTTATTAGTGGACAAATCACTAATAACACAGATAGCATTATAATAAAAGATCGATGGAATATCCTGCATATAATTACGAATTTGATGATATGCATTTTCTGCTCCAACTTCATCCTTAGACGGGCTTTTTAACTCCATCAGAACAAGTGGTAGTCCATTAATAAACAATATAATATCCGGGCGACGATTATTTCCATTTTCAAGAAATGTGAATTGATTTACCACATAGAAAGAATTGTTCTTTTCGTTTTCGTAGTCAATCAAACGCACAATTGATGAATGCTCCTCGCCCCTCACTAAGAACTTAACCGTAATGCCATTTTGCAGGTAATCCATAAAGAGGATATTCTTCTGTAACAAACTGCCGGTATCAAAATTCTTCAGTTTAATCAATGCCTCATCAATAGCATCCACAGGCAAGCTACGGTTAATACGAACCAGACTATTACGCAATTCAACAACCAGTAGTGGACTGCTGTAATCACGATCTAAATCCGGAGCATAGAGACGATCATAGCCCATGTTTTCAAACAGTTCTATGATGGCTTGTTCATATGTATCTTCAGTAAATAAGTCTGGCATGCTAATCCCCCCTCGTATAATATCTTTCAGATACATAAATACATGTATCTCAGTTACCAAATAA
>ERZ837910.4230-NODE-4230-length-14364-cov-4.672514_pt1 | contig 14364 bp, 10 predicted proteins | sample MGYA00519940_ERZ837910 | MGnify/ENA primary metagenome ERZ837910 (study PRJEB31850, sample SAMEA3708825) | human gut metagenome | biome: human gut; feature: human-associated habitat; material: faeces | place: China | collected 2014 ... | reverse complement strand
CGGAACAGCTCCGTCACCGCTTGCATTCGACATGCCGGGACTTACCGAAAAGCGGAAATGAAGAACGCGATTCTCCGCTTCGGAGGGCCTGTAAGGAGAATGTAAGATTTTTATTTTTCAACGAATTGATTAGTAACAGTTTGCGAAAATTCTGTCATTGCTATTTCATCCTCTTTTCCCGAAAAGATTCCCTATCTTTGTTCAAGGCGCATCTTCCGGTTTACGAACCGAACTCCATACACATTCTCATTCTAACCTAAATTCTTTCGGCTATGAAGCATCCGGCCTTTGTATGTTGCGCCGTGTCGTTCCTGTTTCTCGGATCGACGTCCGTACAGGCGCAGGAGACGTCCGATCTGACGGACGTCCATTTCTATCCGCCGTCGGCGGTGTCGATGATGAAGTACATCGACTATCCCGTTTCGCACCGCACGGGAATTCCCGAAATCTCGATCCCGCTCTACACCGTCAGATCGGGATCGCTGGAGCTGCCCGTGAACCTGAGTTTCCACCTCGACGACTTCACGCGCGTGAACCAGCTCGCCGGCGCGGCCGGCGCAGGCTGGTCGCTGAGCTGCGACTTGCAGGTCTCGCGCATCATCAACGGCGTGGACGACCTGAAAACGACGGGCTACCTCCATACGGGTGTTTCGAAACCCGACATTACGAGTACGACGCTTGTGCGTTCCACGACGGATCGGATGCGGCTGCTCTGGCGAAAAGGTGCCGATGAAGATCCGGACAGATTCTATTACAAACTGCTCAATGGCGGCGGTTCGTTCTATATCGAGCGGGAACTCGGCCCCAAGACCGTTCCCGTGACGGGCGACAGAATCGTATTCGACGAGCTGGGTACGGAGACTTTCGTCATCACGGATACGGACGGCACGATCTACCGCTTCAGCTCGGCCGTTGCGGATACGGCGTCGGAAACGCAGTCGGATATAGGATCGAAAACAGCATGGAAGTGTACGGAGATCGAGAGCGCCGACGGAGGCAGCAGCATAGCGTTCTCGTATCTTCCCTATCGCAAGCGGGTTGTTCAGGCCAGTGGCAATATCGAGCTGTACGACAATGCGGAATTATATGCACCCGACAATCGGGAGGTTGCCGATGCCGCTCAGAGTCCTCGTATGGTATGTCACGGATCGGGGGCCTATTGGAGTACGATGTTTTTCGGCTGGCAGGACGAAGGTTATGGTCCTACGACATTATGGTGGCAAGACAGCGGACAGGAGCAGGGAATTTCAGCCAATTATAAATGGGTGAACAGTCACTATATCGATCAAATCGTTTTCCGTGGCGGAAGAGTGCAGTTCGAGTATGAGGAATACGATGCAGACAGGACACGGATTCTGAACCCTGCACTCAAACGCATCGTCGTCTATGATGCCCAGGATAACGTGCGCCGGACGATCGTCTTTACGCAAACGGGCATCGGACAGGATTATGAACGATATCTGCAATCAATGAAGATCGGGAACGATACCTATTCGTTCGATTACCACCACAATCGTCATGTCGGGGAGTGTTTCCCCGATTTCTGGGGGCATGAAGCCCACGGCCATTATTCAGCGTATATGCCTGATGTGCCGACACATGAAGTGTGGATTTTACCCGGAACCGATCCGAAGGACATACAGGGAAATCGACTGAATTATACCGAGGGCTTTTTCGATCAGCCTTTCAATGTGCCGGTAAACGGTATTCCCGACGAGATTTACCGCACGCCCGACGAGCGGAAGACGTTGCTGAGCATCACCTATCCCACGGGCGGCCGTACGGAGTTCGTGTGCGACCACAACTGTTTCCGCGACGGGGACGATGCCATGCGCCGCATTTCGAGCTACCGGATCAAATACATCCGCTACTACGACGCCGACGATACGCTGCTCAAAGAGACCGCGTACAAATACGGCCCCGACGAGGACGGCTGCGGCATCATCCGCCACGAACCCGATATGGACGACGATATGGGCAACTGCCATACGGAACAGATCGTGAGTTACTACTATCCCCGAGACTCGTGGTCGGGGAGTTATTCGCTCGGTGCGACGCTGCGTCTGCGCACCTACTATCCGCACACAATTTATCGTACCAACTACGACGACGGGAGCCATGTCCAGTACGACGAGGTAGCCGAATACCAGAGTGCCGGCGGCATGCTCTCGGGCAAGACCGTCTACAAATACGACCTGACGAACCGCCACGCGCGGCCCGTGCGCGAGGTCTTCGCCTATCCGAACGCTCCCTATCCGGTCGAAGGCGACACGTGGTATCTCGGACAGTTGGATTCGGTCGTCCAGTACAAGTACGACGGCGGCCGTTTCGACTGGGTTGCACGCCGCGCCTATACCTACAACCGATACGACGCCTCGGAACGGATTTTCTGCGCCCGCGTATGGGCCTCCGCAGTGGGATACCTGCTCGGCGGTTCGCAGCAGATCGACGACGGCCATACGTTCGAATACTCCTACAACGGCATCACTCCGGGTTGTATGCAGCTTTCGGAGGAGGTTATCGAGCAGCGCGAAGACGACGGACGCATCCTGCACCGACGGACGAACTATTATTACGACACGAATCCCTATACCGCCAGCCGCAAGGAGACGACCTACGCCGACGGACGAACCGTCACCGAGCGGACGCTCTACGCCGAAGACTACCTGCCGTCGAGCGTGCAGACGATGCTCGATCGCAACCTTCTCTCGCTCCCGCTCGAACGGGTCGTCTACACCGACGAGACCGTCACGCACGGCGATACGTTCCGCTACGATCTCTACGGGCGTCCCGACAGCCTCTCGACGCTGGCTTCGCTCGACCTCTCGCCCGCATCGTTCCGCTTCTCGAACCGCAGTTCTACGGGCGGGAAAGGCGCCTATACGCCCGACACGCATTACATCGGACGGGCGTCGCTGCGCTACGACGCCGACGGCAACATTTGCGAGGTGCAGGCCGTGGGACAGCCTCCGATCTGTTATCTGTGGGGCTACAAGGGTCAGTACCTCGTGGCCGAAATCCGCAACGCCGCATACGACGAGGTGACGACCGCCTTGGGTGCGGCGACCGTCGAGCGTATCCGGACCTCGGTCGTGCTGTCGGAGGGCGATCTTGCGGCGCTCGACGGCCTGCGAACCAGCCGCAAGGAGTGGCACGTCACCACGGCGACATACATCCCGCTGGTGGGGATGGCCTCGATGACCGATCCTTCGGGACGTGAAACCACCTACGAGTACAACGCCCACAACCACCTGATGCGCGTGCGCGACCACAAAGGCAAGGTCGTAAACGAGTATGAATATTCCTTCGACCAGTAATACAAATCCTGCAATCCCATGAAACGACATATTCTTTTGTTTGCCCTCCTCCTCTGCTCCGCAGGACGGATCGGGGCACAAGATTCCGGATCGAACTGGATCAAGACCCGAACGGCGATCTCCGAAACCGGAACGACGATTACCGACATCACCTATTACAACGGATTGGGACTGCCGTCGCAAACGACGAATGTCCGAGCCTCCGTCAACGGGTACAACATCGTGACGCCGATCGTATACGATGCCCTGCTGCGCAGCGATGCGACGGCCTACCTTCCTTTCGAAGCGACTTATTATTCGGACGAGACAGAGTTGCCGAACAGTACGGCGATTTCGGAGCAGAGAAACTATTATGAAGAACGATACAGCTCCGACTATGAGCGCTCCTTCACGGAGAAGGTCTACGAGGCGTCGCCGCTCGGGCGCGTACGCAAGCAGGCGTTGCCCGGTTACATGAAAGACTTCGAGGTCGTCTACACCGAGTTCGATTACCGGACAAACGACACCGACGAGGTGCGATGGCTCGCAGTGGGCGTCGACGGCGAACTGGTCTGCGAGGGGTGCCACGACGCCGGAACGCTCTCATGCACCGTGACGACCGATCCCGACGGCCATGTCGTGCAGAGCTTCATCGACGGACTGGGGCGGACGCTGCTGAGCCGCACGTTCGATGACGACGAACCGATCGACACCTACTCCGTCTACGATGACTACGGCCGGCTGAGGTGGGTCGTCACGCCCGAAGGCAGTTACCTGCTCAGCGATTCGCTGACAGTCCCCGTCGACGACGATTTCGCCGAAAAGTATTGCTACGTCTACACCTACAACGATCGCGGCCTCATGACCGAGAAACGGATGCCCGGGCGCGAGGCGGAGAGCATGTTTTATGATAAGAACGATCGTCTTGTGATGTCGCAGGACGGCAATCTACGTGCAAAGAAGCAATGGATCGTCTACCTTTACGACGCTTTCGGTCGCATCGAAAAGCAACTGTTGGGAACGAAACCCGATTCGACGGATGGTCCGATTTGGGCGTTCGAGAACAATCCGCTGTTTTTATACATGACTTTCACGAACGATCCGACCGTACCGCTCCTTCGCAGTTGTACCTACGACTCCTATCCATCGGAGGTGCAGGCGGCAGGGCTCGATTTCCAGCCGATCGAAGGTCTGACGGCCACGGACGGTGAATCGCTGCACTACGACAATGCCACGGGTTCGCTGACCTACGAGAAACTCGCTGTGCTGGCCAACGATACGATCACGGGCTATCACCAGCGCGCCTACTATTACGACTACAAAGGACGTTTGATCCAGACCGTCGAGCGCGACACCGAGGACGGCATCCTCTGCACCTCGCAGCGCTACGATTTCGTGGGAAACCTCATCGCACAACGCGAAAGCTATACCCGCGCGGGCAAGACCGACGACATCGACCGCACCTTCACCTACGACGATCGCGGGCGGTTATTAAGCGAGACGACACAGGTGAACGGTGGCGAGCTGGCCGTTGTCGATTATGAGTACGACGAGCTGGGAAGGCTTGCTGCGCGGCGTCTGGGCGAGGGGACGTCGGCGATCGCTGAACAGTCGGAATACGACATCCGAAGCTGGCTGACCAAGAAAAGCAGCGAGTTGTTCGACATGTCGCTCGGACACTCCTATACGGGAAATATCACCTCCTGGCAGTGGCAGCACAAGGGAGACCCGTCCGGCGACGGCCCGCAGAACCGGTATGAATTCACCTACGACGATCTGTCGCGGCTGACGCACACCGATCAGTATGTAAACGGCGAGAGGGTTCGTCAGAATGTCGAACGTCACCTCTCTTATGACCGTAACGGGAATTTGCTGAGCATGATCCGTTATGAAAATGGCGAGGAACAATGCAACATGAAATATCAATATCAGGGGAATCACCTTTATCGATACATGGAGGACGAACTTGTCGACGTGGATTTCGGTGCGGATACCGTAACGATGCTTCCCTCGGTGCTGCGGTTCGAAAACCTGAAACCTTGGTTGGCTCTGCATGAATACGATGCGAACGGGAATGTAACAAAAGACTGGGAGCGAGGACTGGATATGTCATATAATTGTCTGAATTTGCTCGAATATGCCTCGGACAACGATGCGAATGCCATAAATTATTGTTATCTTGCAGACGGTACGAAACTTTCAGCGACGACTGCCGACGACTGCGGTTTCTCGTATCGAGGTTCTTTTACATATCGTACGGATGAAAGTTCCCAACCGGATCGAGTATTCGAGAGTACGCCGTTCGGCGGCGGGCGGATCGTGGGGACGGTCGACGATGAAACCGAGGTCCGTTATTTCCTGACGGACCATCTGGGCAGCGTGCGCGCGGTCGTAAATTCGGGGTGCGAGGTGCTCGAACGCAACGACTACCAGCCTTTCGGAAAACGGTGGAATACCGCGTCGTTGCCTGTTTCGGATAACCGAGACCGCTTCAACGGAAAGGAGGATCAATCGTTCGCCGGCCTGCCGTTCTCGGACTACAGCGCCCGAATGTACGACCGAGAACGAGGACGATGGCTTGCGCAGGATCCCTTGCAGCAATACCATAGTCCGTATGTTTTCTGCGGGAATAATCCGATTTGTCAAATTGATCCATTTGGAATGAATGCGTATAATATTTCATCTACGCATCTAAACAAAGATAATGAAGTTGTTGCAGTTTATGACGACGGAGATTTAGGTATTTATTATCATGATAAAGATACGACGGGGACAATCATCGAATTACTCCTTTATTATAGTTCAGATAATACCTCAGGAGGAGGAAAATATGTTGGTGAGACTTATTTTTGGGATGAATTTGTTAATCCTGAGACTGGAGAGGCCTCAGGAAAAATAGAACTTGGACAATCTTTCGATTTTACAGAATTGATAGATATTGCGCAGGATATGAATCTACCCCAAATTGCTAAGGCATCTATGTCGGGTGGAATTTTTGATATTAAATCGACATATGGCAATATAGGAAGACTTTTAAATGGAAAGTATGTTTCTGCAAGGTCGGCAGGAAATTTTCTTGCCGGTTATAATGCTGCAAAAGGAACCGTGTTAGGAATACATCCTATATCATTTAAAACATTTCAACAGTTAGCAGGTGCATTACATATTCAATCGAATGTTAAGCATCAACCATTGACATATGCGATGATGGTAGATATAGTTCTTTGGGGAACTTATGCCGGGGTTGATAAGACGTTGTTCAAAGAACCGTATTGGGGTGAGATTTATTATCAGTATAGAATGAGTAAGATGGGTTGGGATTATGCAAAGAAAAATTAAATGGCATCGCGTATTATTAATTTGCGGAGGGTTGCTTTTAGGTCTCGGATTGGTTTATCTGGTCGCATTGCTCGTTACGTTGCGCCAAATAGAGATTGCTTGGAGACCAATTACCTATTCGAAAACTGTTAGTTTCCCAGAGAAGGGAGTCAATATCCATATCGATACACGAGTAGGAGGCCTTTTGGGCAATCATAGCTATATTACATTTTCTGGCACAATGAAAGATCAAGTATTAAGAGATTCCATTGTCCTTCCTGATCCGTATGCGTTTTATAAAAAGCAAGGAATTGATACCTTGTTTGTGTGCCTTAGTCGAAATGAGACATATGAGGTTTTGCACCGAATCGGACCGATTGTTGTAGAAATCCGAGGAATTGGACATTCCTACAAGAGCGGTGATCCAGTCCCTCCACCAAATTTTAAAATAATAAATACTACAACCGGAATAGAATAATCGAATCGGACTATTGTTCTATGTTGAATGAAAAGGATCATACAAAACAAAAGTATGATCCTTTTTGTACTTTTATTTTCAATGAATGATAAAACCGCAATGTCTTCACCTACGACGGCTTGTCGCGCTTGACAGCTGCCGAACCTTTTTCTTCGACTTCTTCCCTGCATACGGACTGGAGTACTGAAAAAGGAATTACCTATGATAGGAACGGCAATATCCTTACGCTGACCAGAACGGGATCATCCGGCGCCGTGTCGCAGTCCTACCGCTTTGAATACGTCGGTAACCAACGCCAAAAAACGATGAACGGAAGCGGAGTATATACTTACGATGCCAACGGAAATATGACGGAAGATGCTCTGACGGGCTTTGGAATTTCATATAATTTGCTTAACTTACCGGAGGATTTGCAGGACCACTGGGGTTCGGGCGAAATATCGCATCGTTATTCGTATCTTGCAGACGGGACGAAAAAGACCGTTGGCGATTACGAAAATTACGGTTATCGGTATGTAGGTTCTTTGGTATATCATTGGCGATATGATGCTATCGATTCGTTCGAGAGTACATCGTTCGGCGGAGGACGGATCGTCGGAACAGACAGTGGTTCGGAGGTACATTACTTCCTGACCGATCATCTGGGCAGTACGCGCGTAGTGGCGAAAGTGACGCCGACGGAACGGATCGATTTGGATCGTAAGGACTACTATCCCTTCGGCAAAACGTGGGAGCAGTCCGACATGCCGGCTTCGGACAACCGATACACGTTTTCGGGAAAGGAATTTCAGCAGACATACTCCTCCTCGGCTCTCTATCTCGACTTCGGCGCTCGGTTCTACGATCCAGACGGGGTGGTATTTATCCAGCAGGATCCGCTACTGGAAAAGTACTATTCCATCGGACAATACAACTACTGCGCGGGAAATCCGGTTAATCGAATCGATCATAATGGAGCGGAATGGTATTCTTATCAAGAGGAATATGAAGATGGCAACGGAGAAATTAGAACCCGAACAAGTTACAAATATGTAAACGGAGTTATGTCCGAGCGAGAGATGCAAGAAGGTGGTTACACATATTTAGGTGTAACGTACGATACAGGAGATACCTATTACAGTTTAAGTGGAGCGGAAATTCCTTATGTCACAGGGATTAGTATTCAGAGTAAGGAACAACAACAGAAGACACAAAAGTCTCAAAAGCGCAAGAACAAAAAAATAAATAAAGTCATTGAAAGTCTTAAATTCGTATCGGGTACTGGAGGAACCCTTTCTACCGCCGCTTCATTATACGATAAACCGTTGACATTCGGCTCGGAATATATTATCATCAACGAGGGTGGGACTATTGTCCGTAATACAAACAGAGTGTATACTTCAACAGGGAAAATTGCAACAAATATAGGAACCGGAATCTTTTATGCTTCAGTATTTACTGATATTGCAGGATTTGCAACTGGCGGACAAACCGCAGGTGAAACCGCAGGAAATATAGCAATAAATACAATCATATGGAGAGTAGGAATGAAATCACCGCAAACGGCTCTTGCCACAGGTCTTGCTCTAATGATATTTGCTCCGGTGCCACCTGCAATCGTTGGGAGTGGAGGCCCTGCAATAATAGCTCCTGATAATACTCGAATAATCAAAACTTATCCAATTCATTAGAAGATGGAATCTTATCAAAATTCAAAACTTTCTTTAGGAGAACAACTTTATATTTGGATATTCATTTATATCGTCAAAACTAAGTTCTATGTTGAAAATCACATTCCTAATTGGGATGCTGCATATTGCTTTGGTTTCTTACAATGGCTCAATCTTGTTGTGATATGGCATTCGTTCCTCTTGATATTCGATATAACTTTAACTTACTCCAAGTGGGTGGAAGTTGGAGTGGGAATGTGTTTAATGGGTGTGAATGTATTACTATATTCTCGAAAATTCGATCAGATTATGGCTCGCCATAATGCTCTTACACAACAGGAACGATCGCGAGGGCGTATGCGGATGTGGATTTATGTTTTAATAACACTTGTATCGACCATCGGGTTGTTTACCTTCATTGAATTGACCCGCGAAAAACCGGAAACAGAATTTGTTCATGACAAAGCACGAATCGAAATTCCAAAATTACATATCTCTGATATATCCAAATAATCCGGTTGCATCTTTTGCAAAAGGCAACACTGGAAGAACATGATCCAGCAGCAAATGAATGGGACAATACGAAACCTTCGGAACATATTATTCAATCTGCGATCTATGTTCACCAGATGACTGTTCGAATCTGGGTGGTTGACTTGATTTGGATCTGACAGGAATGTCCAACGCGCAATTTCAGATATTTTTATCGAGAGTTATCGACTACATAAATTGTAAACAGTAATATGGGAAACGATGTGAAATTTCCAAAACTGAACATATTTTTGGAAGTCGTAGAAATGTATGTCAGAATGTTCTATGTAATAGCTCTCATCTATCCTGTGGGCGGATTATTATGGAGGTGGTTTAGTCCTACTACAAAAGGGTTTGGCCTGGCAGACTTAAAAATGATTACTCCTTCTTATATTATGCTTTGCTGTTATTCTTATTGTGGTACATTTACGGAGACGAAAATATTCAAAGTCTGAAGTAGATTCTTGGGGCTGGAGCATATTTACCATGTTGATCAAACCTATTCTTTGGATTTTGTCTATTTTAACTCTGCTGACAATAATCATAGACGTACACGAAACCTTTATTGCCAACCCTCGAATGGCATATCCGCCATCTTACGATTCTCAGAAGTTCTCAATCTTCCTATGGAAAGCCGTTCCTGCTTTTTTCGGTTCTGTAATTTTGTTGTTGATGCTTTACAAGAGGGAGAGAAAACTAAAACAAAGACATCGAGATTTTTGATTGAAAGAGGAGCTTTTGCTCCTCTTTTTTTGAATGGTATTTGGTTAAATACGATTGTCGCAAAATATTCGTATCTTGCAGATGGTACGAAACTCTCTGCGGTGAATGCCGACGACTGCGGTTTTGCGTATCGGGGTTCTTTTACATACCGTGCGGATGCCGGAGGCGACCGTGTATTCGAGAGTACGCCGTTCGGCGGCGGCAGGATCGTGGCAACAGCCGGCAACGACACCGAGATTCGTTATTTCCTGACCGATCATCTGGAAAGCGTGCGTGTCGTGGCGACAGACCAAAACAACGTCCTCGAACGCAACGACTACCAGCCTTTCGGCAAACGCTGGGTAACGCCTTCGATGCCTGTTTCGGACAACCGAGACCGCTTCAATGGAAAGGAGGATCAATCGTTCGCCGGCCTGCCGTTCTCGGACTACGGGGCTCGAATGTACGATTATGAACGAGGACGATGGTTGACACAGGATCGGTTCGCCGAAAAATATTACTCTATTGGACAATACAATTATTGTGCAGGAAATCCAGTAAATTATATTGACATAAAAGGAGATAGTTTGATGATTATAGATATGGCTTCTATAATAAGTATCTATAATGGATTAGCTCAGGGACAAACTGTGACTTTTAGGATGAATAATGGAGTACTTGATCCGACTTCATTTGCAGATGTTGCAACAAATTCGGATGATTTTTTCTTACAAGATTTGTTTAATATTGCTCAAAATTCAACAATGGTTGAATTGAGTACTGCAAGCCACTATACTTATTTGGATCAAAACGGTGTAACTCATACAAATACTTTCGAAGAGGCTCCATATGATTCTTTTACAAGTGATATTCCCGAATATGAACGTTATCTTCTCGAAAATGGAGAACCGATAGGTAGATCCATTGTTGGTAATTTAGGTCAAACTAAGTTCCCGGGAGCAGCATCTTTATCTGGAAGGCGGTCTACAAATAAGAATGTTCAAATTGTGATTAATGCAAAAGGCAATATAAATCATCAAAGTGTGGGACTCGCGGATGAGTTTGGGCACGTATTACTTTATATGCAAGGGCTTCCTCATGGACATGGTAGTCCGAGTGCAAATACATTTATTAATAAACGGACAAATGCCATGAAAATACGATTGGGATATGATTTCTAAAATGTCAAAATGGGTATTTCCTATTATTATTTTATTTATCTTACATAACGCTATATCTCAGGAATACAAAAATCTTTATAGCTATAAAGATAATAAGCCTTTGTATGATATGGATGGGTTGCCAATATGGACGGACTCTCTTGGTTATATAACACTTAAAGGGGATACTATTGCACGGTCTAATCTTCAGTCTGCGGTGTGTTTTGACAAAGGTAAAGATGGATTTTCTAATTATATAGATAGCTGCTACTATAATAGTCCAATGTATAATTACGAAGATTTTCATTTTAGTATCACATTCCATATCATTTTTAATGATAATATGGATATTGAAGAAGTGCGTCTGGTAGGTTCCTCTTCTTCTTACATTACACCAAGATTGCGTTCATATCTTGTAGATTGTGTCTTCAAGACAGACGGACGATGGATTTTCAAAAGGAAAACTTACGGCACGTATGCTTATGTACAAATGTGTAAATTGCATTGAAACACTATTTATTCAAAGTAAAATTTACGGAATATTTAGGATCGAATAATATGTTGTAAATGAATAAGGTAGAAGAAAATTCCACCTTATTCATTTTTTCTACATCAATTTGAACTATTTTGAGTATGTCGGATATTAATCATTTAATTTATATAAGGGTTCACAATCAGGGGTCACCTTTTGAGCGAGGCGTTGCAACTCAATGGCGGCGAGCTGGCCGTAGTCGGGTGCGAGTATGACTTACCTACGACGACCTGTCGCGGCTGACGAATACAGATCAATATGTGAACGGTGAGTTAAACAAACAGAACGTCGAACGTTTCCTTACCTATGACCGCAATGGAAACCTGCTGACGCTGATCCGTTATGCGGACGGTGTTCAGTCCAGCAACCGTCAGTATACCTACATCGGCAATCGGCTCGACCGGATGGAGAAAGACAAGGTAATCGCGTGGGATGAAATCGAGGTTCATCCCGGAGGGCCGGCTATCGTGGTGCTGGAGAAGGTTACGGAGGACAATGGAACTGCCGCGTTGGATGCCGAAATCTCCATTGATACGAGTGCGGTCATACGTCCTGTCGACCCGGGGATTATCTTGCATTCACGTTATGCGCACGACCGCAACGGCAATCTGACATACGACATGGAACTGCAAACGATTTTTGCATACAACAGTCTGAATCTGTTAGAAAAAGCCATGCGGAACGATACGATTGTCACAAAATATTCGTATCTTGCAAATGGTACGAAACTCTCTGCGGTGAATGCCGACGACTGCGGTTTTGCGTATCGGGGTTCTTTTACATACCGTGCGGATGCCGGAGGCGACCGTGTATTCGAGAGTACGCCGTTCGGCGGCGGCAGGATCGTGGCAACAGCCGGCAACGACACCGAGATTCGTTATTTCCTGACCGATCATCTGGAAAGCGTGCGTGTCGTGGCGACAGACCAAAACAACGTCCTCGAACGCAACGACTACCAGCCTTTCGGCAAACGCTGGGTAACGCCTTCGATGCCTGTTTCGGACAACCGCGACCACTTCAACGGCAAGGAGGATCAAGTATTCATCGGAGACTGTCTCGCGGACTACGGCGCACGTTGCTACAACAAACTAAATGGACGATGGCTTGCGCAGGATCCGCTGGCGGATGAATACATTAACCATTTCCAATATTGTTTCTGTGGGAATAACCCGATTTCTATGATCGATCGGGATGGAAGAGATTGGATCCGTAATTTGGAAACCGACGAATATGAGTGGAATGACAATGTAAAATCAAGGGAAGATACGCCGGCAGGTTATGAGTATATTGGAGCATTCGATAGCGATATTTTATATGACATAGGTGTGTCAACCAATTTATATTATGAGACATCTTCTTGGAGTCCCTATCTATCATTTGGGACAGAAGTTCCCCAACACAATCTTTCGGGCAGAGGAGGACTTTTGTCATTACTTCTTCCGGCACTTGAGGGAGCTGTAGGATTAATCGGAGAAGGATATATAAGGTTTCAGGTCTCTATCGGATATGATAGCAAAAAGGTTTCAGAAACAAATTCTTTAGGTAAAGTATTTAATGGTGTAATAATACATGCTATTATTAATCAAATGATTACACCGAGGACTGCCTATAACGGAGATATTGAAGTGTATATGACTAATGGAGAAATGTATTCTATTGCGTTAAAGGAACCTCCCTATCCTATATTGACGAATCCCTTCACTTATAGTATGGGAATTGATGCGATATTATCATCCGAATCAGTATCTCATAATAATCCTATATCAAAGATAGTCTTAAATGCAAGTTTGAATAATGCACAGAAAAATATTATGCAAGGAGGCAATATGGGTATTAAATTTAATTTTAACTCTAAAAGATAATGTATAAAGTTTTCTTTCAAATCGTAGCAATATTATTGCCTTTAACATTAAGCGGTTGCCTTAACAAGGAGCAATATAAGCAAAAGCAGCTTGATAAGGTACAAACTTGTGTGAATCAATTCCGTGCTACACATAGAGTTGATTATTTGGATTCCGCACTACTCGTTATGAATCAGGTCGTAGAACAATTCCCTGAATATAGAGGTGTTGCATCTTATAAGATCGCTGAGATTTATTATCTGAAGAAAGATTATGAGCAAGCCTTAGCAGAACTTGAGAATGCGGAAGAAGGAGTATACAGTAAAATTAAACCAATTTGGAAAAACAAAATAAAAGTTAAAATTGCCGAAAAGGCAGGAGATTCACTTGAAATTCGATCTTTATACAAGCAATTATATGATGATTATTTATCTGGTTATCGCGAAATAGACAGTATAGTTAAGGTCGTTCTCAAAAAACAGAACGATAATGAGATCTATTTCTCTGAAATTAATTTATTGCATGTAGAAATGTACCATTATCGTCGACTGTTAACTGATACTGAAACTATTTTAGCTTCCATAGATTCTCTTCAAGCGGCAACACAAGGAAACGAACGCTATTTCGAAAGGTTGAAAAACCTATTTATCGATGATAACTACGATATTTTTCTGGAATAAGGGATTATTCGTGTTATCCGAATTACATACAATGGGAGGGGCGAAAACCCCTCCCATTTATCTTGGAAACGAATTATATCCACCTTATAAGCGGTTCATCGGGATGTAAGCTGTTATAATTACTGATAAGGCTATCCCATAATGCAGGATCAGAGGCGCATCCGATCCGCTTTTCGA
>ERZ837910.4216-NODE-4216-length-14390-cov-9.327450_pt1 | contig 14390 bp, 8 predicted proteins | sample MGYA00519940_ERZ837910 | MGnify/ENA primary metagenome ERZ837910 (study PRJEB31850, sample SAMEA3708825) | human gut metagenome | biome: human gut; feature: human-associated habitat; material: faeces | place: China | collected 2014 ... | reverse complement strand
CAAAATGGTGGTCAAAGTATTAACAAGTCCTACCAGAACTTGGTAAAAAAGAGAAAGTTTGTGGCTCTCATATTGTATTTTAAAGAAAAAACTTAATTTGTATAAGAAAAATCCTATCTTTACCGCGTTAAACTAACTAATACCCCCATTATGAAAAGAAATCATTATTTTCTCCTCTTTATTTTATTAGGATCTTTCTTTAGTGTTCAAGCTTCAGATACTATCCGAGCTTCAGATACAGTATTTATCCGTGAAACACAAATCCCCATTCTGATAGAACGGCAAGATAATGTTTTGTTTTATATTCGTTTGGATGCTGAAGAAAGTAAGTTACTGAATGAAGTCGTATTAGATTTCAGCAAAAGTACGCCACAGCACGATATCCAGTCAGTAAAACTCTATTATGGAGGCACGGAGGCATTGCAGCATAGAGATAAAAAGCGTATGGCTCCTGTAGAATATATATCCAGTTTTCATCCGGGAACTACCTTATCTGCCAATCCGTCGTATTCGGTGAAATGTGCGGAAGTAGTGAGACCTTCCAATAAAGTAGTACTTAAGAGTAATTATAAATTATTCCCAGGCGTAAATTTTTTTTGGATTAGTTTGGAGATGAAAAAAGGGACTTCCTTATATACCCGAATAAACTCTGAACTATGTGCGGTAAAAGTAGATGGCAAGGAATTGAACTGTAAATATCTTTCTCCTAAAAATATCTCTCATCGAATGGCTATCGGCGTACGTCACGCAGGAGATGACGGATCGGCAGCTTTCCGTATTCCGGGATTAGTGACTACGAATAAAGGAACTTTGTTAGGAGTATATGACGTTCGTTATAATAGTAGCGTTGATTTGCAGGAATATGTTGATGTTGGGTTGAGCCGTAGTACAGATGGAGGAAAGACATGGGAAAAAATGCGTCTTCCTCTTTCATTTGGTGAGTATGGTGGTTTGCCAAAAGCTCAAAATGGGGTAGGGGATCCTTCTATTCTGGTAGACACAAAGACAAATACTGTATGGATAGTTGCTGCATGGACGCATGGTATGGGCAATCAGCGTGCATGGTGGAGTTCACATCCGGGAATGGATATGAATCATACAGCGCAATTGATGATGGTGAAAAGTACCGACGATGGTAAAACGTGGTCGGAACCAATCAATATAACGGAGCAGGTGAAAGATCCATCCTGGTACTTTCTACTTCAAGGACCGGGACGGGGAATAACGATGAGTGACGGCACATTGGTTTTTCCGACCCAGTTTATAGATTCGACACGTATCCCTAATGCCGGAATTATGTATAGTAAGGATCAAGGTAAGACATGGAAGATGCATAACATGGCCCGTACCAATACCACAGAAGCCCAAGTTGTAGAAATAGAACCGGGAGTTTTGATGTTGAATATGCGTGATAACAGAGGAGGTAGCCGGGCGGTATCCATTACAAAAGATTTGGGCAAGAGCTGGACCGAACACGCTTCTTCACGTAAGGCACTTAATGAGCCTGTATGTATGGCCAGCTTGCTGAATGTCAAAGCACTGGATAATGTGTTGAACAAAGACATCCTTCTATTTTCAAATCCGAATACAGTAAAAGGACGGGACCATATCACAATAAAGGCAAGTTTGGATAAAGGAATTACTTGGCTGCCAGAACATCAACTCTTATTAGATGAAGATCCGGGATGGGGATATAGCTGTCTGACTATGATTGATAAAGAAACTATAGGCATTTTATACGAAAGTAGTGTAGCGCACATGACATTTCAAGCAGTGAAGCTTACAGATATTATTAAAGAATAAGATAATTATATTATGAAGAAAGCTATTTTTGCTGGGTTATTGTGTTTTACCTGATTAATATATTTTGTTAAATTATCCGTGGAATATGATGGAAAATGTGAAATATGGCAGAAAAATAATATCTTTGACCCCATAAATTTATTAATAACTTAACACTTAATTTTTTAATTTATGAAACAACTGTTGAAATTAACCGGATGCTTGGCGGTGGCAGGGCTTTTTGCTTCTTGCCAGTCAGTTCAGCAAGAAGCTAATTATCAGGTAATTCCCTTGCCGCAGGAAATCGTTGTAGAGCAGGGAGCCCCCTTTATCCTGAAAAGCGGAGTAAAGATTCTCTATCCGGAAGGAAACGAGAAGATGCAGCGCAATGCGAAATTCCTGGCCGACTATCTGAAGACGGCTACGGGAAAAGACTTTACCATTGAGGCCGGAACAGAAGGAAAAAATGCCATTATCCTGGCTTTGGGGACAGAAAATGAGAATCCGGAAGCCTATCAATTGAAAGTTGCCGGTGACGGAGTAACCATTACCGGTTCTACGGAAGCCGGAGTATTTTATGGTATCCAGTCTTTGCGTAAATCTTTGCCTATTGCCGTGGGAGCAAATATAGCCCTCCCGGCCGTAGAAATCAAAGACGCTCCCCGTTTTGGTTATCGTGGCGCCCATTTCGATACCAGCCGTCATTTCTTCACGGTAGATGAAATAAAGACTTACATAGATATGCAGGCATTGCACAACATGAACCGTTTGCATTGGCATATCACGGATGATCAAGGATGGCGTCTGGAAATCAAGAAATACCCGAAGCTGACAGAAATCGGTTCCAATAGAACGGAAACCGTCATCGGACGCAACTCCGGTGAGTATGACGGTAAACCTTACGGTGGATTCTATACGCAGGAACAGGCAACAGAAATTGTAGAATATGCTGCAGAACGTTACATAACCGTTGTTCCTGAAATAGACCTTCCGGGACATATGCAAGCTGCCCTTGCCGCTTATCCTGAGCTGGGTTGTACCGGTGGTCCGTACGAAGTATGGAGACAGTGGGGAGTATCTGAAGACGTGCTTTGTGCCGGAAATGATCAGGTATTGAAATTCCTCGAGGATGTATATGGAGAATTGATTGAAATCTTCCCGTCGGAATATATCCATGTGGGTGGTGACGAATGTCCGAAAGTAAGATGGGAACAATGTCCGAAGTGCCAGGCACGTGCCAAGGCATTGGGCTTGAAATCGGATAAGGAACACTCTAAAGAAGAACGTTTGCAGAGTTTCATTATCAATCATATCGAGAAATTCCTCAATGCTCACGGACGCCAGATTATCGGTTGGGATGAAATCCTTGAAGGCGGACTTGCTCCGAATGCCACTGTGATGTCATGGCGCGGCGAAAAAGGAGGTATTGAAGCCGCCAAGCAGAAACACGATGTCATCATGACTCCGAATACTTATTTATACTTCGACTACTATCAGTCTAAAGATATCGAAAATGAACCTTTCGGTATCGGAGGTTATCTGCCGATGGAAAGAGTATACAGCTACGAGCCTATGCCAGCTTCTCTTACTCCGGAGGAACAGCAATATATAAAAGGGGTACAAGCTAATCTTTGGACCGAATATATCGCTACATTCCCGCATGCGCAATATATGGTATTGCCCCGTTGGGCTGCTTTGTGTGAAGTTCAGTGGACGAATCCCGATAAGAAGAATTATGCAGACTTCCTGTCTCGTCTTCCTCAGTTAATTAAATGGTATGAAGCCGAAGGATATAATTATGCTAAACACGTCTTTGAGGTGCAAGCCCAATTTGAACCGAATCCGGCAGAAGGAACATTGGATATTACGTTATCCACTATTGATAAGACCCCTATTCATTATACTTTGGACGGTACGGAACCTACCGCTGCTTCTCCTTTGTATGAAGGTGTGTTGAAACTCAAGGAAAATGCTACCTTGTCCGCCAAAGCTATTCGTCCTTCTGGAGACAGCAAGGTGCTTACCGAGAAAATTGATTTCAGCAAATCCAGCATGAAGCCGATTGTTGCCAATCAGAAAATCAATGAACAATATATGTTCAAAGGAGCTGCTACATTGGTAGACGGTCTGAAGGGAAACAGTAGTTACAAATCCGGCCGTTGGATTGCTTTCAACGGAAATGACATGGATATGACGATTGATCTCCAACAACCCGTAGAGATTTCAAGCGTGTCCATCTCTACTTGTGTGGCCAAAGGCGATTGGGTATTCGATGCGAGAACTATGTCCGTAGAAGTTTCGGATGACGGAAAGAACTTCACTAAAGTTGCTTCCGAAGAATATCCGGAAATGAAAGAAGATGATAAAGACGGTGTCTATAATCATAAGTTGACCTTTACTCCGGTGAAAACGCAGTATGTAAGAGTTATTGCATCACCGGAGAAATCAATGCCGGCATGGCATGGTGGAAAAGGTAAAAATAGTTTCTTGTTTGTAGACGAAATCAGTATTGATTAATGAATATAAGAAATAGACACGCTAAAGTTTGTCTTTTCTTATGGATATTAGGGATGTGCCTTGCGGTGTATCCCATCAAAGCACAGTCCGTAATTCCTGTTCCATTGAAAATGGAGCAGGGTGCGGGCTTCTTTTTTCTATCCGAAAAGACAAAGCTTTATACAAACTTAGAAGGGGAAGAAGCGAGACTTTGGGATAACTGTCTGCAAGCACTGCCTGTCTCGTTGAAGAAAGGTTCGAAAAAGGACGTACGCCAAGTACTTTCACTGCTGATAACCGGAAAGAATGAGCGGTTGCCCTCTCCGGAAAGTTACACACTGTCCGTCACTCCCCGACGAATCATTATCCGTTCAACTTCCGGAGCCGGATTATTTTACGGAATGCAGACACTGTTACAGTTGCTTACCCCTTCGGGCACAGGCTATTCCGTCGCATCCGTTGAAATAGAGGATACTCCTCGTTTTGCTTATCGTGGTTTTATGCTCGATGTTTCCCGCCATTTCTTCTCCAAAGAATTTGTGAAGAAGCAGATAGACGCATTGGCTTTTTATAAAATAAACCGGCTTCATCTGCATCTGACTGATGCGGCAGGCTGGCGCATTGAGATAAGGAAATACCCTTTGCTCACTGACTTTGCCGCTTGGCGTACGGAGCCGAACTGGAAGAAATGGTGGAACGGTGGACGCGGATACGTTCGCTTCGATGAACCCGGAGCTTCCGGCGGTTATTATACTCAGAAAGACATTTGTGAGATACTTGAATATGCCCGTCAGCATTACATGACGGTCATCCCTGAAATAGAAATGCCTTCCCATTCGGAAGAAGTGCTGGCTGCTTATCCGCAACTGTCCTGTTCGGGCGAGCCGTACAAGAATTCGGACTTCTGTGTCGGTAATGAAGAAACCTTTACCTTTCTCGAAAATGTGCTGACCGAAGTCATGGAACTTTTTCCGTCAGAATATATCCATATCGGTGGTGATGAGGCTGGCAAGTCGGCATGGAAAACGTGCCCGAAGTGTCAAAAGAGAATGAAGGATGAACATCTTGCCAATGTAGATGAACTGCAAAGTTACCTGATACACCGCATTGAGAAGTTCCTCAATGCTCACGGTCGTCATTTGCTGGGATGGGACGAGATATTGCAAGGAGGTATGGCTCCCAATGCTACTGTTATGTCCTGGCGTGGAGAAGAAGGTGGGATCGCTGCCGTAACCTCCGGTCATCGGGCAGTCATGACACCCGGCGCTTATTGTTATCTGGACAGTTATCAGGATGCACCCTATTCACAGCCGGAAGCTATCGGCGGATACCTGCCATTGAAGAAAGTGTATTCGTACGATCCGGTTTCCGTTTCCCTGACTACAGAACAGGCTAAACTTGTTTACGGTGTGCAGGGTAACTTATGGGTGGAATATATTCCCACTCCCGAACAGGTTGAATATATGATGTATCCCCGTATCCTCGCATTGGCGGAAGTGGCTTGGTCTGCTCCCGAGCGTAAGTCATGGCCGGATTTCCATGACCGCGCCTTGAAAGCGGTGAGAGAGTTACAGGCAAGGGGGTATCATCCTTTCGATTTGAAGAATGAAATCGGCAGTCGTCCGGAATCCGTACAACCCGTTGCCCATCTGGCATTGGGTAAGAAGGTAATATACAATTCGTCGTATAGTCCCCATTATCCGGCACAGGGCAATACCGCTCTAACGGACGGCATACGTGGCGATTGGACGTATGGTGACGGTTGTTGGCAGGGATTTATTGACGGTGACCGGTTGGATGTGACAATCGATATGGAAACTGTTACTCCCATTCATTTCGTTACTGCTGCTTTCATGCAAGTGACGGGTGCGGAGGTGTTTTTGCCTGAGTCTGTCACAATCTCTGTCTCTGACGATGGAACCAATTTTACGGAATTGGAACACCGGACTTTTGAAGTCGCCAAAGAAATTCCTATCCAGTTTACGGACATCTCATGGAAGGGGAATGCGACAGGAAGATACATTCGCTATCAGGCTCAAGCCGGAAAAGAGTTCGGAGGCTGGATATTCACAGATGAGATAATCGTAAAATAATCCGTGAAATAACCGTGCGGTACTCCGTGTCCCAAAAATAAAAAAAAGAAGGAATCCACTCAACCAGATTCCTTCTTTTTTTGTTATATTTATAGTATTACCTTAAAAACTAACAATTATGATACGACGACACGGTAAACTAACATTGCTCACTCTTCTTTTGTCGGCTTCGTCTAATGGTATATTCGCTCAGGAGATACCCGTTACCACGCCCATAGACTCATTGATAACTGTTGGATATGCCACCGGAAGTTTGAAAACCCTCTCCGGTTCCGTAGAGAAGATTACGGAGACACAGATGAATAAAGACCAGATAACGAACCCTTTGGAGGCAATCCGCGGACGTGTGCCGGGCTTGACCATCCAACGCGGATCAAACGGTCCGGCAGCCTTGGATGCGGTACGCCTGCGGGGAACCACCTCACTGACCAGTGGCAATGACCCTTTGATAATCGTCGACGGAGTATTTGGCGACTTGAGTATGCTCACCTCCATTTATCCTACGGATATTGAGAGCTTCACTATTCTGAAAGACGCTTCCGAAACCGCACAATACGGTTCGCGAGGAGCCTCCGGTGTGATTGAAGTCACCACTAAAAAAGGAATGAGCGGCAGAACACAGGTAGCCTACAACGGTAGCTTCGGAATTTCCACCGTCTACAAGAATCTGAAAATGCTGTCCGGCGATGAGTACCGCCGTGTTGCCTCGGAACGCGGGATTTCCATTTTGGACAAAGGAAATAACACCGATTTTCAGAAAGAGATTGAACAGACAGGACTACAACAAAACCATCACATCGCCTTTTATGGTGGTTCCAGTGAGTCCAGCTATCGTGTTTCTCTTGGTTTCATGGATCGTCAGGGAGTGATTCTGAATGAAGACATGAAAAACTTCACTTCGAATATGAACATGAATCAGAAAATGTTCGACGGCTTCCTGAACTGCGAGCTGGGAATGTTCGGTTCCATTCAGAAGAATCATAATCTGGTGGATTATCAGAAAACGTTCTATTCGGCAGCCACATTCAACCCCACCTATCCCAACCATAAAGACCCCGTCACCAATTCCTGGGACGGAATAACAACCGCCAGCCAAATCACCAATCCATTGGCATGGATGGAAGTGCAGGACGATGATGCCACTTCGCACATCAGCACGCACGCCCGTCTGACTTTCAATCTGCTGGAAGGACTGAAACTAAACCTCTTCGGTGCCTATACCTATAATATCGTGGAAAATTCGCAATACCTCCCCACCTCCGTCTGGGCGAACGGCCAGGCTTACAAAGGAACCAAAAAGCGAGAATCCTTGCTGGGCAACATGATGCTGACCTATAAGAAAAACTGGAAAAAACATTTCTTTGACGTGTTGGCACTTGCCGAACTTCAAAAAGAAACCTACACGGGATATTATACAACAGTAAGCAATTTCAGCACCGACAAATTCGGGTATAATAATCTTCAGGCAGGCGCACTCCGCTTGTGGGAAGGCACTAATTCTTACTACGACCAACCCCGTCTGGCATCTTTCATGGGACGTTTCAACTATACATACGCCGACCGCTACGTACTGACGCTGAACGCCCGTACAGATGCTTCCTCCAAATTCGGAGCGAACCATAAATGGGGATTCTTCCCCTCCGCATCTGCCGCATGGGTGATTAGTGAAGAAGAATTTATGAAGCAGTTGCCGATGGTGGATAATCTGAAATTCCGTATTGGCTATGGTCTGGCAGGTAATCAGAGCGGGATTGACTCATACACTACATTGAACCTTGTAAAGCCGAACGGTGTAGTCCCCGTCGGAAACTCCGCCGTCGTATCTTTAGGAGACTTACGGAACACAAATCCCGACCTGAAATGGGAAGTGAAACATACCTTTAATACCGGTATCGACGTAGCTCTTTTCGGCAACCGCCTGCTGCTTTCCGCCAACTATTACAACTCCCGAACCACAGACATGCTTTACCTTTACAACGTAAGCGTACCGCCTTTCACCTATAACACCTTACTTGCCAACATCGGTTCCATGCGCAACTGGGGTACGGAAATCGCCATCGGCATCACCCCCTTGAAGACCAAGAATATGGAACTGAATATCAATGCCAATATCACTTTCCAGCGCAACAAACTGCTCTCATTAAGCGGTATGTACAACGGCGAAATGCTTTCTGCCCCCGAATATAAAAGTCTTGCCAGCCTCGACGGAGCCGGCTTTCACGGAGGATACAACCACATCGTATATCAGATGGTGGGTCAACCGTTGGGCGTGTTCTATCTTCCCCACAGTACGGGACTCGAATCCGATGGAAACGGTGGATACACCTATGGCATCGCCGATCTGAATGGCGGAGGTGTCAGCCTTGAAGATGGTGAAGACCGCTACGTGGCAGGACAAGCCGTACCTAAAACGATTCTTGGCTCCAACATCAGTTTCCGCTACAAGCGTTTCGACCTGTCTCTGCAGGTTAACGGAGCTTTCGGACATAAAATTTACAACGGAACCTCCCTGACCTATATGAACATGAATATATTTCCCGACTATAACGTAATGAAGAAAGCCCCGAAACAGAACATCAAGGATCAAACCGCCACCGACTATTGGTTGGAAAAAGGAGATTATGTCAACTTCGACTATGTGACGCTGGGTTGGAACGTGCCGATTGAGAAAGTACAGAAACTGAAGAAATATGTCCGTTCCCTGCGTCTGGCATTTACAGTCAACAACCTGGCAACTATTTCCGGTTATTCGGGACTTTCACCTATGATTAACAGTTCAACGGTGAACTCCACTTTAGGCGTGGATGATAAACGGGGATATCCGTTGGCGCGGACGTACACACTGGGATTGAGTATTAACTTTTAATGGAGGAGGAGATGATGAAACAATATATGAAAAATAAAAGTCGGTTAGGATTCTTTCTGGCAATGTGCCTGGGTTTATTCTCATGTAGTAAGTTTTTGGAGGAAAATCCGAAAGATAAGTTACCCGAAGATGACGTTTACAATACAATCTCGGAAGTATATCTCAATGCAGTAGCTTCGCTTTATACATACGTAGGCGGTTATAGTGATAGTCAGGGATTGCAGGGAACGGGTAGGGGAGTCTACGACCTGAACACCTTTACCTCCGACGAAGCCATTATCCCCACCCGTGGAGGTGACTGGTATGACGGTGGTTTTTGGCAAGGACTTTACCTGCACGATTGGGGAATAGAGAATGATGCCATTCAGGCTACATGGGAATATCTCTATAAAGTCGTCATGTTAAGTAACAAATCACTGGAACGGATAGACAAATTCGCCGAAACTCATTCTGCTACGGAACTGCCGGCATACCGTGCCGAAGTACGTGCCATGCGGGCTATGTATTATTATTACCTGATGGATTTGTTTGGATGCATCCCGCTAGTTCAATCCTCTTCCGTAGCAATGAAAGATGTAGTGCAAAGTGAACGGAAAACGGTCTTTGACTTTGTTGTCAAGGAATTGCAAGAGGCGGCTCCTTTGTTGAGCGATGCACATAGCAACCAGTCCGGCCCTTACTATGGCCGTATCACTCGCCCCGTGGTAACTTTCCTACTGGCCAAACTGGCTTTGAACTCCGAAGTTTATACAGACAATGATTGGACGGACGGACAACGTCCGGATGGAAAAAATATAAAGTTCATAGTGAACGGCAGCGAACTCAATGCCTGGGAAACAGTCATCTACTATTGTGACCAACTCAAGACTATGGGTTACAAACTGGAACCGGAATACGAAACGAATTTCTCTATATTCAACGAACCGTCCGTAGAGAATGTCTTCACTATCCCGATGAACAAAACTCTGTACACCAACCAGATGCAATATCTCTTCCGTTCCCGCCACTATAATCACGCCAAGGCTTACGGCCTAAGCGGTGAGAACGGTCCCAGCGCCACCATTGAAGCCCTCGAAACTTTCGGTTATGAAACCGCGGAACAAGATCCCCGTTTTGATATTTGCTATTTTGCAGGAATTGTCCACGACCTGAAAGGAAACATAATCAAACTGGATAATGGAACGGTACTGGAATATCTGCCCTGGAAAGTATCTCTGGATATAACAGACACCCCATACGAACAAACCGCAGGAGCCCGCATGAAAAAGTATGAAGTCGACCCGACTGCCACAAAAGACGGTAAGTTGATGGAGAATGACATTGTATTGTTCCGCTATGCAGACGCTTTGTTGATGAAGAGTGAAGCGAAAGTCCGGAACGGAGCAAACGGAGATGAAGAACTCAATGAAGTTCGTAGCCGTGTCAACGCTTCTCCCCGCACTGCCACTTTAGAGAATATCCTTGCCGAACGTCAGCTGGAACTGGCTTGGGAAGGATGGAGACGACAGGACTTAGTCCGCTTCGGGAAGTTTACAAGAGCTTACAGCAGCCGTCCGCAACTGCCGGATGAAGCAAGTGGCTATACAACTGTATTCCCTATACCGGAGAAAATACGGGTGATGAATGAGAGGTTGAAACAGAATCCGGGGTATTAGGAAGAAGATAGTAGTAATCAAAATAAAAAATCCTCGATTTTCATCCGGAGAATCGAGGATTTATATTATTTGTTGCAGCAATCGAATTACTCAATCAAAACGAAATCATATTTTTCAAATTCACTCCCATTGATTATTATAGCAATTTGATGAAGCCCGAGATGGAATTTTCTCGTCGTAACCACGCGGAAAGAGTGCTTTCGCGTTATTCGTGTGGTAGAATTCCCGGTATATTCTTTTTCGCTGATTTTATGAACTTTCTTCGTCAGCGTTCCATTTGCTTTTTGGTAATAAATACCATATTCAAGCCGTATTTTGATTGTCTTATTGCTATGATTCAACAAGTTAAAACCAAACTCCAACGAATCACCGACTTTAACCTTAAGACTTGAAATCTGAAAATCCTCCATACTAATATTATTTCTGATAGAATCAAAGCCAAACAACTCCATCACCTCTGGAATCCCTTGTTTTAAGAGCGTCCGGCAACCGTGTTTAATAATCCAGTCTACCTCTTTAGATTCCCCCTTCCATTTCTTTGCCAAATCAATGACAATTTCCGGATTATCTTTCGCAATATCATTCAAATTATTGGCAACGCTCAACCGTACAAATCTTGCCGGATCATTTTTAAGATTCTCTAAAATAGGAATAATAGGTGTCGGGTCTTTCTTCAGATTCGGCAAAGCCATCGCCCAAGGCAAACGCGGACGGCAACCTTCTGACGAAAGCCGCCTGACTCCCCAATGCTCATGTTTCGACCAAACCAACATCTGCTTCATCATTTCATCCGGATATTTTATTATAAAAGGATGAGTCACAAATTCGCAACTTGTGAACTGTGTGATTTTCTCTATCGCCTTGACAGACGTTTCATAATCATCCAACCCATATTGCTCGACATAATTATTCAGAATCACCCCATACTCCAGCATCAATCCAAACTTCGTATCGTCTATCACCGAAAAATCAGGCCGCGTACTTTTTACATGATCCAACAACTCAAGAATCTTAGCGATCGCCTCTTTGTAATCTGCCGGCAAAAACTTTTTCAGAATGCTAGTGATATGTATCCAGCGCTGTTTTAGTTCCCTGCCTTCCCATTCATCATCCATTATTTGAGAAACAAAACCGTGAGCATCAAAATCATCGATAACAAGTCTCAAATCTTTCGTAAACAGATCGAAAAATTGCTTGTTGTACATATTCTTAAAAGGTTCTGCCATACTTGAAGTCTATATTTAGTATCTATTTATTTGCTACACAAATATATGTCTTTTTTTTAAAAGGACAAGCCCTAAAAACAGAAGTGAGCCACAAAAAAGATTGCAGCTCACTTATACCTTATATATTATAGCAAAAAATTAATCGAAGAAACTCTTGAACTTCTTGAAAATCTTCTCCTTCACCGAAGTGCTGGGCTTGAAGTTATCGGAAGTTTCCATTTTTTCCAATGTACTTTTTTCCTCCTTATTGAGCGTTTCCGGCACATAAATACTGACATTCACGAGTAAATCTCCCGTTCCGTATCCATTCACATTTGGCAATCCCTTGCCGCGCAGGCGAAGTACTTTGCCCGGTTGTGTGCCCGAATCAATCTTCACTTTTACTTTGCCGTCGATGGTTGGAATCTCCACAGCACCGCCTAACGCGGCAGTCGGGAAACTCAACAACAGATTATAAATCAAGTCGTTCTCATCGCGAATCAAGTCCGGATGTTGTTCTTCCTCTACAAGAATCAGCAAGTCACCCGGCACACCGTTATGTTTACCGGCATTACCCTTGCCACCCATAGAAAGCTGCATGCCTTCAGCTACTCCGGCAGGGATTTTCACCGTTACTACTTCTTCACCGTAGATGATTCCGTCGCCACCACACTTCTTACACTTGTTCTTGATGATCTTACCTTCACCGCCACAAGTAGAACAAGTGACGCGAGTCTGCATCGTGCCCAAAATCGTCTGCTGATTACGGATCACCGAACCGCTACCCTTACAAGTAGGACACGTTTCCGAACCTCCGTCACCTTCGGCGCCCGAACCGTGGCATTGATCGCACGGAACATATTTCTTTAATTTAAACTTCTTTTCCACTCCCGTAGAGATCTCCTTCAAAGTCAGTTTCACTTTGACGCGAAGATCGCTACCCCGATACCGGCGTTGCTGTGAGCCTCCACCGCCTCCACCGAATCCGCTAAAACCTCCGAAGCCACCTCCGAAACCGCCGCCGCGACCTCCGAAGATATCACCGAACATGGAGAAAATATCATCCATCGACATGCCTTCGCCACCGAAACCGCCGAACGGCCCTCCATTTCCTGCCGCACCGCTCACTCCCGCATGACCGAACTGGTCATAACGCGAACGTTTTTCCGGATTGCTCAATACATCATACGCTTCCGCAGCTTCCTTAAACTTCTCTTCCGCCTCCTTGTCGCCAGGATTCTTGTCGGGGTGATATTGAATCGCTTTTTTGCGGTAAGCCTTTTTTATTTCTTCTACTGTGGCCGTCTTTGTCACCTCCAGTACTTCGTAATAGTCTCTTTTTTCTGCCATGCTTCTTTAAAAAAAATATGAGTTTTATGGGTTGTCCTTATTCCCCTACTACCACTTTAGCGTGGCGGAGCACTTTGTCGTTCAATGTATAACCCGTTTGTACACAATCCAGAATCTTACCTTTCTGTTCCTCAGATGGAGCAGGGATTACCGCGATGGCTTCGTGATAATCGGTATCCAACGGTTGGTCTTTAGTCTCGATAACCTTTACACCGTTTTGCCCCAATACAGCCATGAATTTATTATAAATCAGCTCGACACCTTCTTTCACGGCACTCACATCGGTTGCCGTCTCCATCGTTTTGATGGCACGCTCGAAGTCATCCACTATCGGAAGAATGCTGCTGAGACTTTTTTCTCCACCGTTCAGAATCAGTTCCGCCTTTTCCTTCATGGTGCGTTTACGATAATTGTCGAACTCGGCGGACAGGCGCAGATATTTGTCCTTCTGTTCATCAATAGTCTCCTGAGCCTTTTCCAATTCCTTTTCCAACTCCTCTTCGTGCGTCAGTGGAGCCGCCTCTTCAGCTTGTTCGTTTTGCGGTTGTTCATCCGCACCGTTCTGAGTTTCTTCAACGTTCAGTTCTTCTTCCTTCACTTTTTTTTCTTTTGGATCCATTTTGGTATTTACTATTTAACTAGTTACTATTTATTGTTTAAAAACACGTTATCTTTTTTAGAGATACCGTCTATTCGACATACCGGACTGACCGGATGTCATTAGTTTTGCATGCAAAAACTTTGCCAAGTCGGCGTTTTTGCCAGAAAACGCAGCAAAGGTAACACTTTTATGTCAGATTGGCACATATCGGATAGCTCATAATTCATTTTAAATGTCTACCTTTGCACGCTAAAACAGTAAGTAGTAACTAGTAAAATAGTAAATAATAAGATGATTACAGTTTCAAACGTTTCGGTACAGTTTGGTAAAAGAGTGTTGTTT
>ERZ837910.4199-NODE-4199-length-14446-cov-3.988187_pt1 | contig 14446 bp, 10 predicted proteins | sample MGYA00519940_ERZ837910 | MGnify/ENA primary metagenome ERZ837910 (study PRJEB31850, sample SAMEA3708825) | human gut metagenome | biome: human gut; feature: human-associated habitat; material: faeces | place: China | collected 2014 ... | reverse complement strand
TCAAGAGTTCTTCAAAGTTTCCGTAACAATCATACTGAGGAGAGGAAGAATAAACAAGAGAAATCATTTTTTCTATCCGGTGGTTAATAGTGTACCACCGTTTAAAATTGACTCCGCACCAAAAAGCACACAGCAAAAAGATGAAGGCTAAAACATATTTTAGTTTGTCGGTTTTCATTGTATCACTTATATTGAGCAAAAGTAGCATAATATCTATAAAAAAAGAAGATTTTATGACGAAAACTCTCTAATTTTGTGACTGCCATAAAAAGACTGACATGAAGGTGTACAAAATCTGGTTACTATTGCTATTCTTGCTGATTCCGACTATTCTATCCGCTCAAAAAACAAGGACAGTCAAGGGGCAGGTATGCACTGTATCAGAGACTAAGAAAGGAGAAGAACCTCTGCCCTATGCAAGTCTTGTTATTCTGGAAGGCAAGGATTCCACCTTTGTAAAGGGAGTTGCAAGCGGTGCAGACGGTCGTTTCAATCTCCAGTTCACCCCTCAGAAAGGAACACAATATTTACTGAAAGCCTCTTATACAGGAATGCAATCTGTCTTCCGCAAACTGGACAGCAACACTTCAACAATCAATCTGGGTAGCATCTTACTGGAAGAAGGTATCGAATTGGGCGAAGTGACAGTAAACGCCCGGATGCGCGATGTAGATCAGGTGGGAGATACCACCGTCATCAATGCGGCAGCTTACAAAACACCGGAAGGCTCGTATCTGGAGACACTTATCAAACGTATTCCCGGAATGGAATACGACAGCGAAACCAAAACACTGAAATACAACGGGCTACCCATTAACGAAATCAACGTAAACGGTGAAGCCTTCTTCTCAGGTGACAACAAGATGGCACTGGAAAACCTTCCCGTAGAGTTAATCAGCAAGATAAAAGTGTACGATAAGAAAAGCAAGCTGGAAAAGTTGACGGGTGTCAGCACCGGGAAAGAGAACTATGTGCTCGACCTGCAAACCAAAGAAGAATTCAACGGTACCCTCCTTGCATCGGGAAAAGCCGGATACGGCAATAACAACAAAAAAGATTTCAACCTGCAAGGCAACTACTTCAAAAATAACGGAAATAATTTCTCAGTTATCGCCAATTCCGGTAACCTCCATATGCGGACCAGCTACAAAGACAACATACAGGAGAACGTTGCCGTAAATTTCACCCAAAAGTACAATAAGAAACTAACACTCAACGGAAATGTATCCTATCACCACAACGAGCAGGGCAATATTTCGACATCCTACAACGAACAATATCTGACAAGTGGCAATAAGTACCAGTATTCTGCCGGCAACAATACGAACCGTAGCCGCAATATGAATTCATCATTGGGCTTAAACTGGCAGGTCGATACCCTGACTTTTGTCAATTTCTTCGGTAATTTCAGCCTTGTCCGGAATAATAATGCCAATAATAACCGCCAGGCCACGTTCAATGAAAATCCTCATCTGGATATCCTCGATCCTTTCAGTCATATCAACGATGTATCCGATGAGCTGAAAATCAATGACATCGCCATGGGGTTGCTAATGCAAGGAGAACAACACCGGTATTCCTTCCATGCAAATATCATGCGCCGGATCAATAAAAAAGGAAGTTCTATCGGCCTGACTGCGCAATACAATGATAGCAAGAATGACAACAATAACTTCTCTATCTCATCAACCACGTATTATCAGTTGAAGAACAGTGCAGGAAACGACTCCATACTCTACCGTAACCAATACTCATCGAGCCTGTCCCCCAACCGTCAACAAGGCATCGGGCTGATGTTCAGCCACCCTTTTTCCAAGAAGCTGCACGCACAAATCTCATATAACCTCAACTACAGTAAGCAGAAAAACGACCGCAATACCTACGACTTATCCGGCTTTATGGAAGAAACGGCAGTACAACCCGGATATCTGCCCGAAGGATATGAGGCGAGCTACATCGACAGCCTGAGCAACCGGAGCTATAGCAGTACCCTGCAACACGGAATCAACCTGCACTTTAATTATTCCGACACCATTTGGAACATCAATGCCGGAGTATCCGTGCAACCTGAGCGACGCAGCCTGAACCAGAAAACAGGCCTGCATAGAGCTGATACCACCCTCCATTCAGTCGGCTTTCAGCCTATGCTTTTCATCTCATGGCAGAAAAAGAAAAACAGGATAACCCTGAATTATTATGGAAATACCTGGCAACCATCATTATATGATCTGATTTCACCAACCAACAATAGTGACCCGCTCAACATCACGCGAAGCAATCCTAACTTGAAGCCTACTTACAATCAGTCTGTCCGATTGGAAGCACAAAATATGAAGGAAGGACTCTTTGCCACACTGAACTGGAACAACAGAATCAATAGCCAGACCCGTGCAGTGATCTACAACCAGCAAACCGGTGGACGTGAAACTTATCCGGTGAATATTAACGGCAACTGGAACATAAACGGTGTGTTCCGGTATCAGAAGCGCATCAAAAACTTTAATCTGAGTGCAAATGCCGGAGGCTCCTTTGCACAGGATGTCAACCTCATCAACGAAAACCAGAGTGAACAACCCGAACGCAGTGCCACGCATAACACCGGCCTCAACAGTGACCTGCGCCTATCCTACCAACCTAAATGGGGTAATTTGGACCTAAACGGGAGGTGGAACTTCCAACATTCTTCCAACTCACTTTTAGAGACGGATACATACACACGCAATTACACCTTCGGATTGAACGGTTTTGCCGATTTACCGGGAGGTATACAGCTGAGAACAGATGCAAATTATTCCTTCCGGAACGGTACAAACATTAAAAAAGGGGAAGACGACCAGATTGTCTGGAACGCAAGCATCACATGGCGTTTCCTGAAAAAGAAACAGGCGGAGGTATCAGCCAACTGGGTGGATATACTCAGCCAGCAGAAAAATTATTTTCGAGGCACAATGGCTGATGGCCTTTATGAAAACCATACGCAACAAATAGGCAGTTACTTCATTGTCTCAGTGAAGTATCGCTTCAACCAGCCTCTTCACAAATAGTTGGCGTTTCTTGTGGAGGAACAGACTGTACCGAACGCAGTCCACGAGGTGAGGTTCCGAAATTCTTCTTGCAGAAGTTAGAAAAATGAGGCAAAGATTCGAAGCCATATTTATAACAAATCTCAGAAATAGTGGCATCCGTGTAACGAAGTTCATAAACAATGCTCTCTTTACGTTTCTCCAACATCCATTCATAAACAGGTTTATGGAATACAGAATTGAAGATACGCCGGAAGGTAACAGTGGTGTATCCGCCTAACTGGGCAAGTTCTTCTACCGTCTTCACTTTCAGATGGTTTTGCAGGACAAAATACTCAAAGCTGGACGTATAGCGGGAAAGTGTATGCACCAGCATCGAAAGATCATAATCGGAGTAGTATTCTCCCAAAAGAAAGGCAAGTTCTTTTCGTTTGAACGAAAGCAATTCCCGACAAATCTTTTCTTTCGCCAAATAGGATTTGGAGGCGTCCAGAAAAAAACGCAACTCCGGAATAATTTTTAATGGGGTGAATATCAGAGGCGGAGTTATTTCTTTCATAATGTGTTTATAACGTTCCTCACAGAAAAACTCCGGCTGATTAAAACGATAACAAACACATTCCACATCCGTCAGAGCAAGGATCTCATACTTGGAACCGATGGCTTGAAGAATAAATTCCCCCGCACGTAAAGTAGTTCCGGCATATTCCTGACTGTTGACAAGCACTTCTCCTTTCAACAAAAAAATCATAATGTTTTCTTCGCATTTTTGAGCAGGAAGGTGGAAGCCTCTTGAATGAGAGGCATAAATAATCGCATTACCCACAGCCTTAGGGCACTGCTGACACGACATGGCCGCACCACATGCAGAGTAAGTTTGCATTGCAGATTGAATGTTTTTTGTTTGTTTTGTGCGGCAAAAGTAAGAATATTCCGGGAAGAAACAAAAAAATCCCCGAAGACTTTGTGGGAAAGAAGGTCTTCGGGGAGGGAGATTATGGGATTAATGAAAGATTATGCATCGGGAGTGGCAGGAGTATCAGGAGTTACAGGATCGGGTTGAGAATTGACATCGCTCCAATCTTCCCATGCAGGTTTACCAAATGTCACTTTAGATGCATCACTTGTTAAGTTCAAAGTATAACGTACACGTTTCCCTTTCTCCCATGTTATAGCAGGAAGAAATACTTCTTTTACACCATTTTCAAGAGTAAGTTGACCGTTTCCTCCTTCTTTTGTAACTTCTGCAGAATAAGTAACTTTTACCTTTACTGCACTAGCTACAATATCTTGAGGTAATAACATGAATAAAGCATTAGCTTGATCTAAATTAGCCGAATCTTCAACCTTTTTAGAAATCAATTCAACAGAACCTGTAAAGGCATATTTTGCAGGAACAGCCGATGCCTTAACTTCAGTCCAAGTTCCTGCGCTTGTAGATCCATTAAAAGTAAAAGTACCTTCATCTTTCACACCTATAAGTTCCAGCCCCGTTAATGTATAGGTAAATCCAACATCACCTTTGATTGAGAAATTAACTTGAGTCAATAAATGGCAGAATGGAAGTTGTAAATCACCAGCATCTTTCTGTTTATCAATTAAATTTGCAGCTAACAGGTCTTTTTGATCACCTATAGCACCAACATTGTAACTAAAGCTAGGATAACCACTTCCAACAGTTAAAGTTTGTTCCGGTACAGTTGAAAAGAACTGAACATATCCACTCAAAGGCCAATAATATGCATCACCGGTATAACTCCAATTATCAGTATCGCTCTCTTTTGAAACTGTTAAACCAGGTATAAATGCTCCAAGTTGCCCATTTTCGGCTATTTTATCTGCCGTTTTATACCCATAAACTTTAAAGGATTTAAAATCTGCATTATTCACAATAGTCGCTCTTGTAGCATTTCTCACTACTGCACCAAAGTTAATCTCCGCCTTTTCACCAGCCTTCTCAATCTCTTCATTCTGTGAGCAACCTACGATTGCCAACGCAGCAACTGCTGCCAATAAAATCTTCTTCATAATCATTTGTTTTATAAGTTAATATTTTGTTCGTTTTACTTTTCAATTTACAGGTAACTCAACATTCGTTTCGTCGTCCCAGTCTCCTACATCACCGCCAATACCTCCGCCTCCACCGGGAGGAACTTCCACATCATCCACTTCAATTTCCTCTTCAATCGGTATCTCGATATCCGTTACCGGATCTTCTTCTTCCCCAGGCGGGGAAGGAGCTACAGCCACCGTAATGTCAACCTTGGTCTCTTGAACCGTATTATCCACCTTAACTAGCAATAGCTTCATCACCACCCCCCCGGTAAAACGTGTATTCGCAGACTCTGATGAGGAAAAAGCAGAGAAACTACCACGTATTACATCCTCTCCTTTATGAGCCTCCACATAGATAGGAGCAATGCTTGCAGTACATGAGCCATTACTTATGCAATATCCCCCATCCATTCCATCCACATTGCAAACAATGCTTGCCACGTTCTTCAATCCTTTCACCTTTATTTCAAAAGAATAGTGCTTGACTACCAGCTTCGGCTGAAACTCCATCAAAAGCACATCTTCACTCTTTTCTATCCTCATATCATTCATACTTACTACATATAGAGGGTCCGGTGACCACACCATCTTCTCACTTGTTTCAAGCCCTTTGCAATAATCAGTATAAGCCTCAATCGTCTCATACGCCTCATCATTGCGAATCATCACACTCTCCGTATTGTAATTGTAAATCACCATGTCATAACGCCCGGGCGGCACTTTCACCTCTCCCCCTTCTACCGAAAGATAGCTATCCACCTTTCTGCCTTCTTCACTCTTCGGGTAGAAAATCACCCTCATCCCTTCGGGCAACTTATCCACTCCTTTCCAGTTAAACTTTATCTTTACTCCGCTGACGGGATACTCATCCAGTATGTCTCTGAAATCACATCCGGCTAACAGTACCGGCAGCCCGAACAGAAGTAAAAGAAACATATATTTCGTACACCTCATAGCTATCGCCTCCTTCCCTTAATGAGCCATACCAAAGAGATTTTGGCTTTTGTAGGCCCCATAAAATGATAGCGTCCGCTACTCGTCCATATCAAATCGCCTTCGTAGGTGGTGTACTTACGGTATTCTGTCGCCAGATAACCAATACCCAAACTAAACTCAAGAGCCAGGTGCCGTGCCAGTTGATGGCTATACCCATACGTCAGACCGGAAGCTGCATAGTAGTTTCCCCGATATCCTTTGTCTTTGTCAAATTGAAAATCGTACACTCCCCCTTCGGCATATATTCCCAGAAAATGTCCTGTCAGTCGTTCACGGTTCTTACGTTTTCCAAGCCAGCAACGTGCCTCAACACCTCCCGAAAGAAGCTGGTAACAAAAGCCATGCTTGCTGCTCGACCACCAGGGACATTTATATTCCATATTCAAAGACCACCGCTGCCCTACGGGCAATTCCACCTCCACATTCGGAGCCAAAGCTAAATCATAAAGTATATTGTTCTTCAATGCAAGCACTGTTCTGTGCGGGGTTTCCCGCTTACTTTCCACTTCAACCCAAGGAGCGAAAGCCATAGTTTCCAATTGCTCCTCCGGCAAAGTATTCGCAGGCAATGTTAATGCAGCTACCGGCAAACTGTCCTTCATCTTCCCTGTCCGTTCTATCTTCCGGAACTGATGTTCCGATAAATAAGCGTAAGGTCTGCCACCATCCAAATAGCGCAACAGCTTTCTCAGCTTTTCAAAGTTCCCGAAGTGATACCGGATCAACGTCAACACATCTTCTTTATCCGGCACTTGCGGGTCGTCCATCACCCATTGGTAAATTTTGCTCCAGGTTTCCGGCTGATTCATCCGGTCCGATACTCTACAAGTATCTCCTTTCGCTGCATATCTTCCAGCCCGCGCCTCTTCTTTGCCTGATATCAAAAGAAAGAGTATCAAAAGTATATATAAACCGACGCGAACCTTCATAACTTTGCTTTGTATGGAGGCAAATATATATTATTATAATTGAAGAAATTATACGTTTTATAACTCTTTTCGTGGGGTGAAAGGTTCTGTGAAACGAATGAAACAGATTTGCAACTTTGCAACATAAAAGTGAAGCAGATTTCACTTCAATCAGTAAACAATTTCATCTTTCTAAGAAATAAACCGGGATAATTCCTACTTCTTTTTTTCTTTCCTTCATACCCTTCCACACCCCCGTATTTCCTTATCCATCAACCTTAGCGGGTGGAAGGGTATATCCACATACTTTCTATAACATTGTCAACGGATATTTTTCAATAACGGGTTATTAGCTATTCAACTAATCTATAATACATTATATTATTTTGCATAGGACATCCATAGCGTTTGATTACTGTCAGTAAGTTTACTGACAGTAATCAGCATGCTTGCTGACAATAGTCAAACGACTTACCGACAGTAATCAACATACGATTATCCATATAGCAAAATAAACGTATCTTATATATATATGCCACCTATGCACTATGGTTATTCCCCTTTTCGCCCGATAATCATTTAGCCACTATACACCCCTATATTATCTCAAAAAGACAGTTCGTGTGCGAAAACAGTGAATATCCGTGAAAGAATTATAAAAGGAATATCAAACGGAAGCAAATATTTGGAAGGAACGGGGTGAGCTCTTATATTTGCAATGTGATTTTTTTCATAGTATTAGATTTAAGGTTAACAAAGGTTGGAGTACAGCGGTACTCCTTTTTTTATGCCCATACCTTAACCGTAGTCATTTGAAAACTATATAAGAGTCTTATTGGTGTATTTCTGATAGGTAAAAACAGCAAAACCAAACAAATAGATTATTTCATTTTTGTACACTTTTGCTACAAACTAACTCTATTAATCAGCATCTTACAAAGGAAAAGTGTACAAAAATAAAGCTGTATAAAATAGCATTTAGATACCAAGCCATACAGTTACAAGCCACTAACAAATCAAAAAAGAATCCCGCTATTCGGTAATTCCGGAAATTATTAATAATATTGCAACCTGTTACGTAAGCACAAGGCATACCTTTGAAGCCTAAATCAATAATATATGATTGCAAACGAAAATAGAAATGAATTGCTACAATCACTGAAGGAGGGTTCTTTTTCTGCATTCGAGAAGTTATATAACCTGTATAGCGGCAAGCTCTACAACTTTATGATGCGTCTCTCTTCCGGCAATCAGTATATGGCAGAAGAGGTGGTGCAGCAAACATTTATCCGCATATGGGAGGTGCGGGAGAAGATAGACCCGACTGAAAATTTCATCTCCTACCTCTGCACCATAGCCCGTAACCTGTCAATGAATATGTACCAGCATCAGACAGTGGAATACATTTATACCGAATACCTGCTGAAAAGCAATCCCGACCGGGATCATCAGACAGAAGAAAGCACAGACCTGCGCTTTCTGAACGACTACATCGACTCACTGGCTGAAGAACTACCCCCCTCGCGCAAGAAAATCTTTCTGCTCAGCAAACGTCAAGGCTATACCAATAAAGAAATAGCTGAGAAGATGGGTATTTCAGAAAGTACAGTCGCCACGCAACTGTCACTTGCCGTAAAGTTCATGCGCGAACAATTCATTAAGCATTACGATAAACTGATTCTCATCCTATGGGCCTTTTTTGTTAACGAAATGCAATAATAACGGCACAGTTGGACAAGAGAATGGAAGTAACTGTATACACATATAGAAATAAGTAAGAGAAGATGGAAAAAGAATATTATAAGAACTTAGCCGAAAAATACTTCGCAGGAGACATCACAGAAGCGGAAATCAGCGAACTGGCAGGATGGATACGCAACAATGCCCAACTGGCAGGATGGTGGGAGAAGGAGTTTGAGAAGTCCGCCGCCGACATCAGTCCCGCCTTGCGCGATAAGATGTTTGCCAGAATTAAGACGGAAGTTCTTAAAGAGGCTTCTGGAACTTCCGAGGCCTCCGGGCTTTCCGGTAAAGACACAGTTGCCCCCTACACACCGCAACAACCTGCCGTGAAGCGTACACCGGGCAAAGCACTGGTTCCCGCCTGGGCAAGGTGGGCAGCCATGATTTGCATTCCCATCTGCATCGCCTTCTTCACTTACAATATTCTGAGTATCTCCAATGCCGATCAACCCCGTTCACCCTTCATTGTGAAAGCCGACAAGGGCGATAAAGCCACTGTAGTTTTGCCCGACGGTACAGACGTCATCCTGAATTCCGCCTCCCAACTCAGCTATCTGAGCGACTTCGGAAGAAACGAACGCCGGGTGCAACTGGAAGGAGAAGGTTACTTCAAAGTGGCACATGATACCCGCCGCACCTTCATCGTGCAGGTGGGCGAACTGGAAGTTAAAGTAATGGGTACGGTGTTCAATGTCTGCGCCTACAGTAACGACCAGGATGTGACTGTCGTCCTGCTGGAAGGAAAAGTCGGTATCCACACGCCATCCACTTCTACCACCCTAAGCCCCGGAGAGAAGATAAACTACAACAAGTCCACCCGCAAACTAAGTACCGAGAAAGTCTATCCCGACGACTACGTAAGCTGGACGAAAGGCAGTCTCTACTTCCAGAACGAATCTTTGGAAAACATCATGAAAGCCCTTTCACGTGTGTATGACGTCACAATACGTATCGACTCACCCAAGATATCCGAAGAACGTTTCACCGGTACTATCCCCGGTGGAGGTATACAGAACGCTTTAAACATCATCATGCTGACCTCTCCATTCCGTTATGAAATGGAAGATTCAGTCATTATATTAAAGGAGAAATAGCCGCTGGTTTGTTAATGTGAGTTAAAAGGAAAAAGCCGCTTGGACGGCGACATAAGGAAACCTGTATACCTATCAAACCAACTTAATTTATTTGATATGAAAAACAGGAAACCAAAGAATCTAAGAACTATGCGGGCGCTTTGCCTCACCTTGTTCTTGAGTGTATCACTCAGCCTTTTCTCGCAGATCACCGTCACTGTGGAAAACACGCCGTTGCGTGCCGCACTGAAAAAGATTGAGCAGGTAAGCGACTACAAGTTCTTCTACAATGAGAAACTGGCAGGCCTCGATCAGCCCGTCTCCTTCAACGTAAGCAATGCCACCATTGAGCAGACTTTGCAGAAAGTGCTGGCTGGTAAGGAACTTACTTACAGAATGGAGAAAGACAATGTAGTAGTGCTGTTGCAGAAGGAGGCTGTGAATCAGAAGACTAAGACGATTAGCGGAACGATTATCGATGAAAAGGGAGAAACGGTGATCGGAGCAAGTGTCGCAGTGAAAGGTACCACCCTGGGCACCATCACTAATGTAGATGGCGAGTATACACTGGCCAATGTTCCGGAAGATGCAAAAATCACCATTTCCTTCATAGGTTACAAGACTTTGGAGTTCAAAGCAAGTGACAAAGCTTTATCCAAAGTAACCTTGAAGGAAGATAGTGAGATGTTGGATGAAGTGGTAGTCGTAGCCGACGCCAAGACCAAAAGCGGCGCTGCCACCAACTTCTCTACAAATGCCATCGAGAATACCCCGACCGTAGACCGCAACATCTACGACATCGTGAAGAACAGCCCGCTGGCCATGACTTCCAAAAACGGCGGTATCACGTTTGTTGGCTCCAACAACCGCTACAACAGCTTCCAAATCGACGGTACGGTAGCCAACGACGTATTCGGCCTCTCTGCCGGCGGTACGAACGGCGCTCAGACAGGCGCCAATCCCATCTCCATGGACGCCATTCAGGAAATTCAGGTGGTGGTAGCCCCCTACGACGTCCGCCAGAGCGGATTTACGGGCGGCGGTATCAACGCCATCACCAAGCAGGGTACGAACGAAACTCACGGTTCGGCTTACACCTATTTCAACAACCAGAACATGTATGGCAAGTATAGCGCCGTACGCGGCTACGAGAAGTCGCCGATGTCTCAGCAGTTCGACCGTACTTACGGCGGTACGCTGGGCGGCGCCATCATCAAGAACAAACTGTTCTACTTCGTCAGCGCGGAAGGCAAGAAGAACAGCTATCCTTCAAGCACTTACCCGGGCTATACCTCTAACTATATCACCAGCGCCACAGCCAAGCAGATTGCCGACCAGTACAAGAATCTGACCGGTATCGAAGAGGCTTACGGCGAACGTGACATCGAACAGAAATCTTTCGGCCTCTTGGCGCGTGTGGACTGGAACATCAGCGAAAAGCATAAACTCGCCGTACGCTACCAGCACAACAACTCTTATAAAGATGTGTACGGAGCCAACTCCACCACTTACTACTTCGGCAACAGCGGTTACCGCATGAACAACAAGATGAATTCGGTAGTGGCCGAGTTGAACTCCCGCCTGAGCGATAACCTCTACAACGAGCTTCGTGCATCGGGCACGTTCGTTCGCGACTTCCGCGATACGGAATATGCAGGCCCTTGCGTGCAAATCAGCAATGTGGTAGGCGGTGACGGTGAAACGAAGATTACAGCCAACATCGGTACGGAATTCTCTTCCGGCGCCAACAGACTGGATCAGGATGTATACAGCTTCGAGGACAACCTCTCCTGGTATCTCGGCAACCATACCCTGACTTTCGGTACTCACAACGAAATCTACAAAATCAGCAACTTGTTTATCCAGGCTTCGGAAGGCGCGTGGTACTACAACTCTTTGGATTACTTCCTGCAAGACAAGCCTTACAAGTTTACGTATAAGTATAGCGACCCCGACATGACAGGCGGTGACTTGAAATACGCCCCTGTAATGAAAGCCGGACAGTTCGGTTTCTACGCTCAGGACAAGTGGGTGGTGTCGAGAGACTTCAACTTCACTTACGGTATCCGTTTCGATATTCCCCTGCTGTTCAACAAACCTACCGTAAACTCCGCTTTCAATGACTTCGCTGCCGAACGCAACATGGGTGTGCGTGTAGGCGAGACTCCGAGCGCCAAGCTGATGGTTTCACCGCGTGTAGGCTTCAGTTGGTACACCGACGAGGAGCATCGCACGCTTATCCGCGGCGGTGTGGGTATCTTTACCGGACGTGTACCGTTCGTATGGCTCAGCAACTCGTTCAACAATACGGGTATGGAGCAGAAGGGTACTACTCTCCAGCCTAAGGACGCGTCGGGCAAGAACGATACCAACGAGGCTCCTTCACTGGGCGAATACAAGGATAATCCGCTGTCTGCCGCCACAGGTAGCATGAAGCAGGATATCGTGACTACCGACAAGAAATTCAAGTATCCGCAAGTGTTGCGTGCCAATCTGGCTTGGGAGCAATTCCTGCCGGGTAACGTGAAAATGACTCTTGAGGGTGTTTACTCCAAGACCATGAACAACGTGTTCTTTGAAAACCTCGCTTTGGTGGAAAACGGACAGGTGTACGCCGTTCCGGGTGTAGAGGCTTCCGCTTCTCCCGCTTATAAGGTGCAGGCCGGTGATTATTACTCCATCATCAACCTGAAGAATACGAACAAGGGTTACAGCTACGCTCTTTCAGCCTTGCTGGAGAAACACTTCGGATTCGGTCTTGACATGTCAGCTTCTTATACGTTCGGACACTCCAAGTCTGTGAACGACGGTACTTCTTCCGTAGCTTACTCCAACTGGAAGTACAACTACTCCCGTGATACCAACAGCGGCAACGAACTCGGTTTCTCCAAATTCGATATTCCGCACCGCGTAATGGCTCAGGTAGCTTACACCACTCCGAAATACTGGAACAATTGGATGAGTACTTCTATCTCTGTCATCTACAACGGATTCTCCGGAAACCGTTACAGCCTGACCATGAACGAAACGTCCGACTTCAACGGCGACGGACAAAAGGGTAACTCCCTGCTGTACATCCCGACCGACGAAGAACTGAACAAGATGGAATTTGTGGATGCTACAAACAAGAAGGGAGAAGTGACCATGACCGCCGAAGAGAGCCGTCAGGCTTTCAAACAGTGGATTGAGGACGACGCTTACGCCAAGAATCACCGCGGACAGTATGCCGAACGTAACTCCAACCTCACCAAGTGGGAGCACGAAATCAATCTCCACCTGGCTCAAACCATCTATAATCCTAAGGGTTTGGGTAAGCTGGAATTTACTTTCGACATCATCAACTTCGCCAATATGCTGAATAAGAAGTGGGGAGCAACCTACGGCTCGCTCTACAACCTCTCACCGATTTCCGTTACGAAACTGACAACGGTAAACGGCCAGACCACTCCTAACTATATCTACAACAAGTCTGAAATCACCAAGAGCGATGTTTCTTCACGCTGGCACGCTCAGGTAGGTGTCCGCTTGACGTTCTAAGGATATTTTATTTTATGTTTATTTTTATGGTAGAGCTGTTCCGGGAGACCGGGGCGGCTCTATCTTTTTTTAGTTGTAGCTTGAGCGTAAGAGGAAATACGGTATGGCAGAGTAGGATGGTATTTTGATTTTGTTCGCAATTTATTTGTATAGGTATAATTAATCAGTTACTTTTGTTTTATCCTGTCGGATGAATAGAAAACGAATGGCTAAAAACAGAATGGTATGGATGATGCATTGAAAATAACCGATACGTATTGGGAAATGTTGAAATCGTTGAGTGATGATATAAAATTGCGTTTGGCTACACGCCTTACGGCTTCTGTTGTGGCCGGTAAAGTTACCCATAGGGATAAGACGCAAGATATGATAGAAAAACATATGGGTAAATGGAAAGATGAACGCAGTACGGACAAAATCATAAAGGATATGTATGAAGGCCGGAAAAGCGTAAAGGCTCCATTGAATTTTGATTGAGATGGATAGGGTACCTAAATATTTGCTCGACAGTAATATTTGTATTTATATCCTTAGAGGTCAAAAAGGAATGTGTGAACAGTTGCGGAGAGTTGGCTGGCATAATTGTTGCATTTCGGAAATGACCGTTGCGGAACTGTTGTATGGTGCGGAATGCAGTAATTCCGTAGCGGAAAATATAAAAGAGGTATTATCCTTTTGTGCGGATATGGAAGTCATTCCTATCGCTGTCGCCATATCTGAATATGCTTCTCAGAAAGCAAGGCTGAGAAGGAAAGGTACTTTAATTGATGATATAGACCTTTTTATTGGTGCTACGGCTGTTGCTATTGATGCTGTCATGGTGACGGAAAATGTAAAGCATCTTGATAGAGTGGAGAATATCCGAATTGAAAATTGGGCTTCTGAAAAGTAATTGTTTGTACGTTTTTCTTTTGATGTTTTCTTTTGATGTTTTCCTTTCTTTAGTGGTAATCTTTTGTTTTTTAACGCTTCACCGTGAATATCACCGGATTGTGGTCGCTGCATAAATCCAGATCGGGAGAGTAGTAGTCGATGCATTCCAGTTCGGGTGAATGGAAGGCGTAGTCGATACGCAGCATGCGCTTGCCGTAGCGGTAGGTGTACATATAGC
>ERZ837910.4194-NODE-4194-length-14457-cov-2.812248_pt1 | contig 14457 bp, 9 predicted proteins | sample MGYA00519940_ERZ837910 | MGnify/ENA primary metagenome ERZ837910 (study PRJEB31850, sample SAMEA3708825) | human gut metagenome | biome: human gut; feature: human-associated habitat; material: faeces | place: China | collected 2014 ... | reverse complement strand
TCCGATCTATCTTCACTACATCTGTGATATACTCAAGAATTTTATCATTGCTTAAGTCAGTTGTTACATATCCATCAAGTACATTATTGGCAATCTCAAGCCATTTAGTTGCAGGCAGTGCCTTAACTTTATCAAATACCGCAGTTATAACTGCTCTCTGTCTCCATGTACGTCCGTAATCGTCCGTAAGTCCTGTAACGGTAAATGTTCCGCCTTTTCTTATACGGCAGTATCCAAGTGCCTGATTTCCGTTAAGAATCTGCTTTCCTACTTTTACATGTCTGTATTTCTTCTTAGAAATATAGTTTGTTGTATTCAAATAATTTGCTTCTGATTCAGTAAGTTCAACTTCAACTCCGCCAACCGAATTGACAATCTTCTCAAATGCCTCAAATCCAACTTCAACATATCCGTCAAGCTCAATGTTAAAGTTCTGTGCTATCGTTTTGTAGAGAAGTTCAATTCCGCCAAATGAATTTGGAGAATTTAATTTATTAGGGTCATGTCCAGGTATATCGACAACCATATCACGCATAAGCGTAGTAAGTTTGAGCATACCGTGTTTCATATCCATAGTTGCTATTATCATAGTGTCAGTAAGTCCGCTGGCATCATAACCCTTTTCTTTTCTGTAATCGTTTCCGACTACAAGAATATTTACAATATCATCATCAGAATTAACTTTAATTCCACTCAAATCAACATTCTTAAGTGCTGTATCATAGTCACGGTTTACATGATTTAATGTATTATTGAAAGTAACCTGTGCTTTTGCCACAAAAAAACCGGCAATGCCACTAATTATTATGAGAAGTGATAAAACAATCTTCTTCCACATATTTTCCTCCATTCTGCAAAATTACATACTAATGAATTTTTATCAGTTACAAACAATCATTCTACACGAAAATCACATTTATTGCAATAAATATTTCAAAATGAATTATTTTCGCTTTGGCTTTTTAACGCAGAGATTGATATAAACTCTATTTATATTTATTTTTTGTCATCATATTTAAATTCACCGTTTCCGTTATATTTAAATATAAACTTTTTCAGGATATCTGCATTTGTACTCCAGTCGGTTTCACTTGTATTTGTCGAAATCAGATATGCCCCGTCAGAAGTTGTTGTGAAATAGCCCTCCATAGGTATCTGAAGCTGTTTTACGTCCGCTGTTCCAAGAAATACCGTATCTTTCATAAGTGATATAATTTCGTTATTGCCAAGGTCTGTCTCAATATTGCTTAAAACCTTATTTCCGACATCAAGCCATTTTGAAAGCGGCTGTTTCTTCATTTTGGCAAATACGGCACTTATTACCGTTCTCTGTCTCCATGTACGTCCATAATCATCCGTGAGTCCGTTTGCCGTCACTACTGACTTGCCGATAACATCTCTTCCCTTTCTTATACGACAGTATCCGAGTGCCTGATACCCGTTTAATTTCTGCTTGCCGACTTTCAAACCTTTGCGGTACTTTTTCTTTCTTATGAAATTGGTCTGGCTTAAATAATCTACTTCCGTCTGCGTGAGTTCAACCTCTACGCCTCCTATTGCATTTATTGCCTGTGTAAATGCGTCAAATCCCACCATAACATATCCATCAAGTTTTATATTGAAGTTTTCTGCAATGGCTTTATATACCCCTTTTATTCCACCGTCATTAAAGCACTCGTTCAATTTTCTGTATTTTCCTGACGACGACGAATACACTTTCATATCTCTAAGCAATGATGTAAGTTTCAAAGATTTATGTTTTTTGTCAAGCGTTCCTATCATCATGACATCAGGAAGTCCTTCCTCAACAAATCCGTTCCACTCTTTTCGATGGTCATTTCCTATAAATAAAAGGTTTACTATATCATTATCAGAATTAACCTTAATTCCGCTAAGGTCAACCTTTGACAGTGCCGAATCATAATTTCTTGTAACATGATTAAGCGACTGATTAAATGTATACTGCGCTTTTGCCACAAAAAAACCGGCTACCACGCTGATAATGATACATACACTTAACAATACTCTTTTTATTGTTCTCTTTCTGCGTTTCGCCTTACTTCTTTTGTTAAAGCTGTTTTTTCTGTCGTCACTTCGTCTCTCTTTCATATACACTCCCATATTTATTCACAGATTATGTAGTCTGCCTTAATTTGTCTTTATTTTCTTTAAACATTATATAGGACACATTGACATAATGCAATATTATCATAAATTTCTTAATAATATTGTAAAAAAGGGCAAAGCCAGCACAACAATCATTTTTCTATAACGCAAAAAGCCGAGAAAGACTACATCTCTCTCAGCTTTTTAATGGCTTCAAAAATCCCTCCAACCTCATCATAAAGACCTCTTTTTACCGCTTCTTTTCCCACAAGTATCGTTCCGAGATCCCTTGTTAATATTCCGGGCGTGACCATCATCTTTTCTATATCCTTTTTTTCAATGTCACTGTGCTTTGCTATAAAACTGGTAATCCTCTCCTGAATGAGCTGAAAATACTCATATGTCTGTGGTGCACCGAGCACCGTTCCGCTCATTCTCACAGGATGTATTACTACTGTTGCCGACGGTGCTATTATTGTGTGGTCTGCCGCAACCGAAAGCGGCACCCCTATCGAATGGCTGTCACCTATTATCAGTGAGACTGTCGGCTTCGTGAGAGACGCTATCATTTCTGCAAGTGCAAGACCGCATGAGACATCACCTCCAACAGTATTTACAAGAAATAATACACCGTCTATTTCCTCGTCACCCTCAATTGCAACAAGCAGTGGCAGGAGATGTTCATACTTAGTTGTTTTTATCTTATCTGATGCACTGTTATGCCCCTCTATTTCACCTATAATAGATATAACAAAAAAATGTTTTCCGCTTTTCTCATCATCAATCTGCAATGTTCCGTATTCTCTAATATTTTCCATTGTAAACCATTTATCCCTTCAATATATTTTCATTGTCTGATAAATATTGTCTCCCATATAAGTAAAAATATAAGTAAAAATATATTTTTTCATAAATCGAGAACCGGTCATAAGTTGCATCCCGTCAGGCATTATTATATACTGTAATCTATACGGTATACTTAATCTGACGATTTTAATTTTGCAAATTTGCGGAAAGGTAAAATTTTTAAAATAATATGAATGTATTAAATTTCCAGATAACACAGCCTTTACAATTTAATTGGACAGGAAAATTTATTGCTCCTGATGAAAACTGGACTCACATAACAAGAGCGCTTATTGATTATGAATTTATTGTTATGACTGACGGCGAGTTGTACATCGCAGACGAAAAACAGCAATATGTACTAAAAAAAGGTGAATATCTTATAATGCCGCCAACAGCAAAGCAATATGGATATAAAACTTCAAAGTGTACATTTTACTGGACACATTTTTCTTATCCAAATGAAATTATATCTCCTCTTTGCTATGAGTGAAAACGATATTTTAAATAATATACATAAATCTTCAAATATGATACTTCCTGTACACGAAACAATTCCGCGCATTGACAGAATCATAGTTTTGTTAAAACAGTTACAGGACAGCGACAGAAAGTATGGAAATAAGCTGCTTAATTCGCTGAACATAACGTCAGCACTGGAAGAACTGCACAGCCAGCTTTATCTCTCAAACGGAAGAGTTTCACTAAAAGGTGAACAGGTTCAGTTATACACGGATATTGTAGATTATATCTCCTGGCGCATACGTGAAAATTTCAAAGTCAGCGAAATCGCCGGGTATTTTGGCTACAACGAAAAATATATAACAACTTTCTTTAAAAAAGCGTCAGGTGTCTCCCTGAAAGCCTATATTTTAAACGAAAAAATGGATATTGCCAAAGCATTATTAAACGACACAAATAAACCGATTTCACAAATCGGTTATGAAATCGGTTTTTCTGACAATCATAATTTTTCGAGTGCATTTAAAAAAATCACAGGTCAAAGCCCATCTGACTATCGAAATACTTACGCACAACGAAAATTATTCCATGAATGATTACACATTCATGGAATAATTTTTTTGCAATATTTTTACTGTTTTTTTCAACAAATACAACAAAAATCAATTATTCATTGTGCCAGACAAATTCTGTCTGTTATTTCTTGTTATTTCTTTTTCGTTGATTTTGCTATAACTTTTACTTTTATAATTTTCTTTTTACCGTTTGTTGTCTTAATCGTTATCTTTGCAGTACCTTTCTTCTTTGCAGTTACAACACCTTTTGATGTTACGGCAGCAATCTTTTTATTGCTTGACTTATATGTTACTTTCTGGTTTGCCTTTGCTGGAGATACTGTAACTTTAAGTTTAACTTTCTTAGACTTGACAATAGTGAGTACATTCTTCTTAAGACCTGAAGCTTTTACAGTAATGCTCTTTGCCACCGGCTTATTTGAAACCGCTGTCTGCTTGTTAAATGTATCTGCTGTTATAACCTTGCTGTTTATTGCAGCAATCTCAGACTCACCGAGTGCTTTATTAAACAATAATACATCATCAAGTTCACCCTTAAAGTATGCATCCCATGCATTTACACCAAAATAAACTGCTGCGCCGGATTTTTTCATTATGTCACTTGCTACACTTCCCTCGGTAACAACTGTTCCGTCTACATACAATTTTCCTGAAACTGTTCCCTCAGTTTTTCCCTGTTTACTTCCGTCTACAACAAGAGTAACTGTCTGCCATTTACCTGCTGTATATGCTCCTGATGCTGTTGTATCAATGTAGCCGTTTGCATCATGCGACCATATCTTACCGTCAAGTGTAAGGTTGAGCCAGTATTCGGGCGAAAATATTCCTGCTGTTATTGTCGGATTAACTGCACTTCCTGCCTCAGATGCTTTCATGGCAAAACTGATAGTATAACTCTCTCCAAGTTTTGAAGCATCATCAAGAAGTTTAAGTCCATATGTTCCGTCAAGTGACAATGCTTTTGTACTCTGACCGTTTACATACTTAAACTTAGCTCCCGATATACTTGTCGGAACGCTTGCTTTTGCAACTGCCACAGCTCCGTCGTTTGTTTCGTTAAATCCAAATGCTTTTACGATATTCTTTGAGAGGTCAAGACCTGTATAATCTGTATTTACTACAAGAGTATATTCTGATACCGTCTCAAAATCCTGTGCGTAAACTTTTACTTTAATTTCTGTTACTTTTCCGGATGTCTTAATCTTTTTGCTTTCTGTCTCATCAACTACGTCATTGCCTGCCATTACATATCCGCCGGCATCTGAAATATTAAACTTAACCTCAGGTACCTTATCATATGTAGTGTCTATCTCAATCATATTGTCTTTGTCAGGTGTAATTGTTTTTCCGTCATATTCTATAGATGTAAGTTCGTTTGTATTTCTAAACGCCTTCATCATGACAAGTGATTTGCAAATTCTTGCAGAAACTTTGTCTTTTCCTGAAAATTCAATATTTATTACTTTCTTTGTAACCTCTGTCTCGTTTTCAATTACTTTTAATTCACCTATGTTTTCCTTTACAACACTCGCCGGAATCTTGTACATAACCTGATAATATTTATCCTTGTCAGCATCTGCAAGTGTAATGTTTTTAACTTCTGCATCTTTGCTGCTTAACACTTCATCAGTTATCACACTGTCACCGACTGAAATTTTCATAGGCTTTCCGTCATCTTCTTTTGCATATGTTACCAAAAGATAATTATCCTCATTCTCATCAGCTTCCATCTTATATGCAAAAGATTTAGATGCCTGTGCATATCTGCTTAAATTTGGTGCATCCTCAGCAACAGAACCGTTATCAATAAGTCCGTCCTTTGTCTCGTTACCGTCGGCAAGTGTAAATCTGAGCTCATACTGGCCACGACCAATCTGTTCAATCTTATCAACAGTTGCATCTGCTATTCTGTTTTTCTGTTTTTCTTCAAGTACAGCCTGACTGTTTCTTCCGTCAGCATCTACATAATATGTCCAGTAAATACCGTAATTTTCCTCATCCTGATTGTAATGAGTTGTGAATGTATAATCTACATTTGTACCTTTTAATTTAAAATTCATCTCTCCATCCTGTTTTACAAGATTTTCATTTATATTAGAGATAAATTCATCTACAGCAGCTGCATTTGTAATACCGATAGTATCATTTGAAACTGCCTTTGAAGCAGGTACTGTAACCGCAACACCATGTGATGTTGTCGTCTGGTTTGCTGTTCCGAGTTTTGCACTGAGTACATAAGGTCCATACTTAAATGCATATGTGTCTTCTCCGTCAGGAAGATTATATGCATTTACTTCCATTGGAAGTTTGATGCTAAATTTGGCACCTGACTTAATCTTTTCATTAGGAATAACAATATATCCGTCTTTTATTTCGTATTTGTATTCCTCCTCGCCGAATTTTACTGTTGCATTTTCGTCTTTTACCCAATCCGGCATACGGAGTTTAAGGTTAAATGTAATTTTATCACCACTTATCTCAAATACCATTGTGTCATCTTTTGAAAGGTCACCTGTCTGCTCTACGACATATCCGTCACCTGTAGCTTTTGATGCGAGATACTGGTTTACGGCAATTACATTTTTTCCTTTGAAATAAATGCTGTCCTGCAATTTTGTAAAGTTCTCCATTCCTGAACCTGTACAGCACCAGAAACTGTTTTCAAGTGTTCCGAAAACTTTCTGGTATCCGCTTGCCATAGGCTGGAAATACATTGTAAGACCTGTCTTGTGATCCTGTGATGACATAATGGCATTTATAAATGTATTTTCATAATAATCTGCATATTTCTTATCGCCTGTTATCACAAAAAGTCTTCTGCTGAGTTTGAGCATATTATAAGTGTTGCATGTCTCATTATTGCAGACCGTTCTCTCACCGTCGAGTACCTCATCGGCGCCAAAATGCTCATCCTCACTGTTTCCGCCGGTAATATATGTATGTTTATCTTTTACCATCTGCCAGAAACTTTCAGCATACTGGAGATATTTTATCTGGGTATTATCTGTCTCATAACGGCAGAGTGCACCTAAAAACTTAGGAATTGTTGTGTTTGCGTGCTTTCCGTTCAAAACATTTTTTGAACCTGCAAGAACACTCTCAAATAATGATGTCTCGTCAAACTGATGTGCAGCCTTATAAAAGTCCTCTTTGTTTGAAGCATCAGTAACTTTGTATAACTGGTATAATGCATCATTCATTCCGCCGTATTCTATGCCAAGAACAGTGCTCTGTGTTGATGAACTCCAGTTGTTTGCCCTGTCAGCAATCCATGTTCCAAGTTTATTTGCAACTTCAATTGCCGTCTTGTTTCCGGCAATCTGATATGAATCTACAAGTCCTGCAAGTATCTTGTGCATTGTGTACCATGGCACCCATGCCTCAGTTGCGATATTTGCTCTTCCCTTTTCAACATTGTCAAACTGAAGTGCTACATTTTTCTTAAATGATGAATTTGGAAGTGTTGCTCCAAAAATGTATCCCTCAAGACCGTTCACACCCTCTGTCTTTTTCTGGCAGTCGTTAAGAGCATCAATTATGTAATTTAATCTCTCTGTAAGTTTTTCTTTTTCCTCTGCTGTCACACCCGGATTTACTATACCCTGCGCAACTGCTGACATATAATGTCCTAATGTATGGCCTCCGATAAGAGAATTTTCCCAGCCGCCCTCATAGCGCTTTTTATTTTTCATGTAACTCTCAATATCTTTGTCGCTCATTCCTGCAGCATATCCGGCTGTTTCTCTGAACCCTGCCAAAAGTCTGTCTGCATCAAGTTTTAAATGATTCTGCACATCAAGTTCAAGTGCATTCTGATAATACTCATCTGTTACAACAACTTTATCGTTGTCAAAATATTCAAGATTAGTCATATCCTTCTGTGCCGTAACCGTTACAACAAATTCCTTTGTAAGTGTTACTCCTCCGTTTTTTACTGTTGCCGTAAGTGTAACCTTTGAATCAGCCTGACCCGATTCTGGTCTTGTTACCTTACCTTCTTTTGTAATGATACTCTCATCACTGCTTGACCATGAAATATCACTTTCTGCTTTACTACCCCTTGTAGGAAGTTCAATATCACCTGTTGCAATTTCAGGAATATTCAATGCGTCAATATCTGTCTGCGCAAGTATCTTTTCACCAGCTTCTTTAATAGTGATGTAAGTCATATTTATAGCCTTATTGTTATCTCCTGTTCCTCTTGCATCAATCGTAAGCTCACCGTTTGTGACAGTTACCATTCCGGTCACAACTCCTGAATTTGAACTTACCGAAAAATCTTTGGCAATCGCTGTCTCATCTTTCTCACCAAGATTAGCATATACGGAAGGTGATTTTGAACATCCCCAAGGGTCTGCAAATCCAACCTCGACATAATAGCTTCCGTTTTCTATCTCAAACTTATAATCTAACTTTCTCTCTCCGTTGTTTGTATTTTTTTCATATTGATTTTTTGTATAACGGCTTGTGCCTGTCTTTGAAGTCTGGTCACCGCCTGCAAATTCATATGCCCATGTCCAGTCAGTGGTTACTCCGCCTGCACTTGATGAACCGTTTACAAGAGGGCTGCTAACAGTGTCAACAACACCCCATTTATAACCTGTTTTTTTGTCAGCACCATATACCTGATCAGTTACGCTGTTGTGAGTTCCAAGCGGGCTCGGGAACCGTAGTTACATCGATATCTCCACAATCAACCGAATATACAATACTGTTGTCATCCCTGTTTATAACAGATGCCGCCTGAACTTTAAGTTCATTTACGCCGGGCAGTGTTAAAACCATAGCTGATGATAACAACGCCGTCATGCTCTTTTTTCCATATTTTTTAATATCCTTCATAGCTTCTCCTTTCAATAACTTGTTTTGCTTTATCTAAAGTCTATCACCATAATTACTTTCATAAAATACTAATTTGTTCACTTTGTTTTGAAAAAGTTTTGTCAAAAAGTTGTATTAGGTGTACTTTTGTTTCATAGCCATATGTGTATATTTATGTATGTAAAAGTGCTTTACATGTAAAATTGCAAAAAAAAAGCCATAAGTAAATTATGGCTTATCTCCCCTCTGTCTTACATTTCATTCATGTATCTTCCAATTCTTTTTATAAGCAGTCCTCCTGCTATGCCTACTACTATTCCGGCTATCGTACCCGATATTATAAGAGCCGGAAGATAATATATAAGCAGTTTTGTTTTGAGAACAAGCATTGCCACTATTATCTGACCTATGTTGTGGCTTACTCCTCCTGCAACACTCACCCCTTTTACCGAAAACAAATCCAATCTGCGCAAAACATACATAATCACAAAACTAAGCATACCACCCGCAAAACTGTACATAAGACTTGCAAAATTTCCAAATGTCAATCCTACAAGAATAATTCTGACAATAGCAATTCCGAATGCAGCTAAAGGACTGTATACATATAGTGAAAAGATAACAACTATATTTGAAAACCCTGCCTTTATTCCAGGTATTCCAATATTTATCGGCATCATTGATTCTATATAACTAAGGACAAATGCCAGTGCAATCATAAGACCTATTCCTGAAATTTTTTTTGTATTAACTTTCTTTTTTTCCATATATAAAGCAAACTCTTTCCTAATTTTATCCTATTGTTTTATTTACCCTGCCATATCTGTTTTTTCACTGTCAAATACATAATTGGCACACATATACTCAGGTGCATAGATAAGCAGGCACTTATCATCATTTGTATGATAAAATACTATTCTCATTTTATTACACTTATATGCCATAAACTCATCGCTGACTTTTACAGGTGAACCATACTCTCTGAGAAGTATATCTAAAACAACACCAACATTTTCTCTTTTTAAAACATATACGCCAAGATTTATAAATCCTTTAAAGAAATAATAATATATCTTTTCTACATGTTCATCATCGGATGACTGTGCAAATACAAGACTTTCTGTTTTATCTTCATAGGCAACAATAAGCGGTTTCTCAACAAGGAACTTCCTGTTGTTGAATGTTTCGCCCCAGTCATATCCCATAAACGAATCTTCACAGCAAAAATCAACTTTATCTTTATTTCTGCTCATAAGAACATAATTATCATCCATCTCAGCACTATATTTCTGATAAAAATCGACAGATATACTTACCGCTTTATCTACCAGACTGTCTATTCCTGACTTTTTCGTGCTCTGAATAGGCGGAATCCATGTATCCGGTGCCATATGTTCAATAAATACATCCGCTATATCGGAATCAAATTCTATACCTCTGCCATTGTAAATAATATTCATTGCCTTGTCTATCTTCCAAGCATCTTTATACTGTCTTTTGCTTGTAAGTGCATCATAAACATCTGCAATTTTTATTATCTTAGCAATAAGATTTATCTCGTCACCTTTTATTCCGTCAGGATAGCCACGCCCGTCAATTCTCTCATGATGATATCTTACACCCTCTACTATAGCCTCACTCATACCGACTTCTTTAAGCATCTCAGCACCACGTACGGTATGGTTTTTCATCTGTTCAAAATCACTTTTTGTAAAGATACTCGGTTTGTTCAGTACATAATCTGAAACACCTATCTTTCCAATATCATGCATAAGTGATGCAAATTCAAGTTCAAACATCTGATTTTTATCAAGACCAAGCCATGTTCCGAGGTCTCTTGAAAGTTCAGCTACACGCTGGGAATGACCTGCCGTAACCGGGTCTTTTGCATCTATCACCGAAATCATTAGAGAAAGCATCGAAAAATATACACGCTGATGCTCGTCTCTCTCATGTCTTGCCCTGAAATAAATATACATAGAGAACAACATAGTTGAAACATGAGAAGCCCTCTGTACACTCATTTTTTTGTCTATACCGATAACTGTATATACAAGTTCCTCCGAACTTTTGTCTATAATGGGCATAGGAATAAATGCCAGATACTCAAAATCCTTAAACAATTTTGTTCTTGTCTGCAATACTGTTGTTCTTGTCTGTTTGTCATTTCCAAACACCTGCGTTTCAACAAACTTCTTATTTCTATGACTTTCTGCTGCAATCTTCTTTAAAAGGCTTGAATCTTTTGTCAGTGCCGGATGAACAAGCTTTGCAGACAGTGACCTTTCAATCTGTTTCTTATTGTTTATAAGATAATTTGCATATGTAGTTTCCGACTCCATATTTACTATATTCTTCGCAAATTTAACGACAGCACCTATCGGGAGATTTCTGGTATTATAATTGTATATAATCTTCTTGATGACAGACAGCAATACATACGTAAAACCGGCAAATACAATAATCTCAATAATAGGAATATATAATATCCCCTTATAAATAAGCCACCACTGTATAAATGATATACTCATGCATCCTGCCAAAGCAAGAAATATACTTTTTTTTGTGTGCAGCTGAACTGCAACACAACCTGCAATGAAAACTATAACAGTTATCAATGTAGCTTTTACATTTAGAGGTAAAACCGGGATAACCCTTGTATCCACTCCCGCAATTATAACTTTCTGGTTTATAATACTTATTATCTTTCCATAACTGTCCCCATAAAATGCTGTTACATATTTGTCATATGATAAATCACCATCTCCGATAACAAAACATAATATTGCAGAAAACAAAGTACATATAAACACCCCATAATATAGCCTGTTAAATTTTTTATTATCCATTTTCTTCATGTAACAATACTCCTCATCTATTTATTTTCTCCAATATCTGTTCTTTTTTCTCCATTTAAATACATTTTACAACCATTTAAGTATATTGTCGAGTATTTTATATAAAAAAAGTAAAAAATGAAAGGCTGAACTGTTAAAAAATGGAGATCTTGATAAAAATTCAAAATCTCCATCTCTGCTTTTATTCAAAAACTATATTTATTTTACATCTTTGATGCTGAAGCTCATTCTGCCCATCTTGTCTTTTCCAAGACAAACAACCTTTACATGGTCTCCTAATGTAAGAACATCCTCTACATGCTCAATTCTTTCTTTAGCAATCTTTGAAATATGAACCATGCCTTCTTTACCGGGTGCAAATTCAATGAACGCACCAAATTCTTTAATGCTTATCACTTCTCCTTCAAGAATCTGACCTTCATAGTAATCAGTAGTTATGACCTCTATAAGTCTCTTTGCTTCTGCCATCTTATCTGCATCTTCTCCACAGATAGAAACATTTCCGTCATCAGTAATGTCTATCTTGACATCTGTACGCTCGATAAGTGCATTTATTGTCTTTCCTCTCTGTCCGACAACATCACCAATCTTCTGAGGGTCAATCTGCATCTGAATAATCTTTGGTGCATATTTTCCTACTTCTTTACGAGGCTCAGAGATAGCAGGTTTCATACATGTATCCATGATGAAAAGTCTTGCTTCACGACATCTCGCAATAGCACCCTCTACGATAGGTCTTGTAAGTCCGTGAATCTTTATATCCATCTGAATTGCAGTAATTCCCTCTGTTGTACCTGTAACCTTGAAATCCATGTCTCCAAAGAAATCTTCAAGACCTTGAATATCTGTGAGAAGTACAAAATCGTCATCTGTCTCGCCGGTAACAAGACCACATGAAATACCTGCAACCATCTTCTTGATAGGTACACCTGCTGCCATAAGTGACATACAAGACGCACATGTTGAAGCCATAGATGTTGAACCGTTTGACTCAAATGTCTCTGATACGCTTCTGATAGCGTATGGGAATTCCTCTTCGCTTGGAAGAACAGGTATAAGAGCTTTCTCTGCCAATGCTCCATGTCCGATTTCACGACGTCCCGGTCCTCTGCTAGGCTTTGTCTCTCCAACTGAATATGAAGGGAAATTGTAATGATGCATATATCTCTTCTCTGTAACATTTGCGTCAAGTCCGTCAACCTTCTGCTTTTCAGAAAGAGGTGCAAGTGTTGTGATATTACAAATCTGTGTCTGTCCACGAGTGAACATAGCTGAACCGTGAACTCTAGGTATAAGGTCAACCTCAGCGGCAAGAGGACGTATCTGTGTAATCTCACGACCGTCAGGACGCTTATGGTCTTTTAATATCATCTTGCGGACTGTCTTCTTCTGATACTGGTATACAGCTTCTGGAAGAATTTCAAGCCACTCTTCATTCTCAGCAAATGCCTCCTCAAGTTTCTCTGTCACCTGACGCACATTTTCCTCACGAGTCTGTTTGTCATCAGAAAATACTGCAACTTCCATCTCTTCCGGAGGAACAATCTTCTTAATCTCTTCAAACATCTCTTCCGGAATAGCACAGCTTGTATATTCATGCTTTGGCTTTCCGACTTCTTCAACCATCTTATCAATAAATTCAATGATAGTCTGATTCACATCATGACACTTGTAAATGGCTTCAATCATCTTTGCTTCCGGAATTTCATTTGCTCCCGCTTCGATCATGATAACTTTTTCTCTTGTTGAAGCAACTGTAAGTCTAAGGTCACCCTTATCCCATACTTCCTGGCTTGGATTTACAATAAACTCTCCGTCAACCATACCTAACTGTGTTGTAGCACATGGACCGTAAAATGGAATATCTGAAATTGATGTAGCTATCGCTGAACCTATCATAGCAACAAGCTCAGGACGGCACTCTGTATCTACTGAAAGAACGAGGTTGTTAAGTGAACAATCGTTTCTGTAATCCTTTGGGAAAAGCGGACGCATAGGTCTGTCAATAACACGTGCAGTAAGTACCGCATTCTCTGATGCCTTACCCTCACGTTTGTTAAATCCTCCCGGAATTTTTCCTACTGAATACATTTTTTCTTCAAACTCTACTGAAAGTGGGAAAAAGTCTATTCCCTCTCTTGGTTTTTCTGATGCTGTAGCTGTACAAAGTACAGTAGTATCGCCATAGTGCATCAACGCTGCACCGTTTGCCTGCTTAGCAACTCTTCCAACTTCTACTGTAAGAGTTCTGCCGGCAAGTTCCATGGAAAATGATTTGTATGCCATGAAAATCTCCTTTCTCTGCAAAACAAAATTTATGCAGGCTCCTGTCCCGAAACAACTGAAAAATATACCTTAACATAACATAAAAAATAATGCTTTTATGTTTCGTAAAACAAAAAAAGATATACTTTTCAGCAGTCTCGGCTTTTGCCCACACAATATCTTTATAAGTATACCATTTTATTAATATATGCAAGTATTCCGCACCTTTGTAAAAAAGTCCTGTCAGCTGCCGTTGTTTAACCAATGGCTTCACTGACAGGACTTCTGTCACAATGCTAATACAAGTCAAGATATTATTTTCTTAAACCTAATTTAGCAATAAGTTCACGATAAGCTTCAATATCTTTCTTCTTTAAGTAAGCAAGAAGATTTCTTCTCTGACCTACCATTTTAAGAAGACCACGTCTTGAATGATGATCTTTCTTGTTCTCTTTTAAATGCTCGTTAAGTTCGAGAATACGTGCTGTTAAAAGAGCTACCTGTACCTCTGGAGAACCTGTATC
>ERZ837910.4183-NODE-4183-length-14488-cov-3.195316_pt1 | contig 14488 bp, 12 predicted proteins | sample MGYA00519940_ERZ837910 | MGnify/ENA primary metagenome ERZ837910 (study PRJEB31850, sample SAMEA3708825) | human gut metagenome | biome: human gut; feature: human-associated habitat; material: faeces | place: China | collected 2014 ... | reverse complement strand
CGCACGGAACAATCCGTAGGCATCATAGTTGGGGACTTTTGACACCCACATCATACTCTTTTTTCGTCTTCCATGCCTGATACTGATCCCGCACTTCTTTTACCAGCTCTTCACTTCCGGCTTCCCGGAGCTCTTTTCGAAATTCTTCCAGGTAAGTATCGACATCTTTGCCGTCGTCTCCAAGCCCGATATTCAGGTTCTTTTTGTAACGAGATACGATCTCTTTCAGTTTCTGGATATCCACCGTGATCTTGCTCTCATCCAGCCAGAATCCATACGCCGGTGAAATATTTGCGGAAGCGATAAAGGTTTTAAAATCTCCCTCCAGATCATCGGACATGCCGCTCCAGATACCGGCTTTTGGCGTATTGAACTGCCATTTCGTGGAACAGAAATATCCGACGTTGCTGCTGTTGATGCCGGACGGGAATGCAAAACTTCCATCTTCCTGCACTTCGTAGTGCATCCCCTCCACACCGTACAGGATCGTGTTCAGCACATCTTCATCCGAATACAGAAGACCTAGCACTTTGACGGCCTCTTCTGGATACTTTGTCTCCGAAAAAATGCTCCAGACAGTCACCCAGTCATCCTCGGTATCCAGAACCGGCCGATTGTCAAATGGGATAATAATGACTTTGTCTCCGTAGAGGCTCTCTTCGTACTGCATCTCATCTGGTTTGATGACAAATTCTGCGGCAAATGCATCCCCGGCGATCACCTGTGACTGTCCTGATTCAATGTTTGTGATCACATCTTTTGCCAGATAGCCCTTCTCCTGCCAGCGTTTTGCCAACTCCACCCGTTTTGTGTAGGCATCGCTCTCGTAAATATTGCAGACGGTATCATCCGTTCCTTCATATAATATACCTGCCAGACACCCGTCCAGTATATCGGCGATCGGGGAACGCTCAACCACAGCATTTCCCCTTTTTTCCAATGCCCACGGCACAACATCCGGGCGTTCTTTCTTTATGATGTCAAGCAGCGGCTCCAGATCTTCCGGTTTATGGATATTGGAAATGTCCATATGATACTTCTCCACATAGGTGCGGTTCAGGATCACGCCGTTCGTATGGATATCACTTAACGGCTTTGGGATCCCATAAACGCCTTCTCTTTCATCCTCCGGCAGATCTGTTTTCTCATCCAGCACTTCCTGCAGGGCGAGTGCCTCTGCCATATACGGCTCCATATCCAGCAGCAGGTTTTTCTGACGGTAGTTTTCAAACTGATTGAAATAAATGTTGAGGATATCCACACCGAGCTGCCTGTTTTTATAATAACTATTTCCCTGGCTGCTGTTCAGTCCGGTCCAGACAAGCCGGGCACGCACGCCGATCTTTTCTTCCGTCAGATCTCCAAGCGTCTGATTGACTTCCGAAAGGTTTTTGCTCAGTCCGGTTCTCGCCGAAATACCGATGTTGATGGTCGGGATGGAATCTGCACTTTCGCTTTCCGGCTGCTGTTTTTCACATCCGGACAGCACAAAAAGTATTACAGCAAGAAACGCTATCATATAAAAACATCTTTTTTCGGACATTCTTTCGTGAATTTTCATAATTTTTTCTTCCTTTCTAAGGGTAAATACGGTAAAATAAGACCATTGGAGGTCTTTATGAAAAAACATAAAAGCTTATTTTTCAAATCTGCCACAAAGAAACGGCTGCTCTGGGTTTATCTGGTCACCAGCATCCCTCTGCTTGTCTGTATTCTGCTCGGAAGCGAGTACGGCAAACGTCTTCTGCGGCAGCAAAGTATACAGTACAATCATAACACGCTTTCTCTGCAGCTGGCAACTGTGGATACTTCGCTTGACCATATTTCGAACTATCTGGCTTCGTTTCTTCTGGATGAGAACAACTACCACGGACTGCAAAGCGGGGAGGATGCTCCGGATGAGCAGCGTGCGATCCTTGCCGATTTTACGGATTACCTGGACACGTACACCAGCACTGCCAGCCTGTTTTTCTATATTCCGGATCAGGATATCCTGATCTTTCAGAGTGCAAACTATGATTCTTATCCGGAACGCATGGAGATGCGGCAATACATCCGCCAGGCCTGTCTTTCTCGTACGTTTCCGGTCACAAAACCGCAGATCAGCGGCTGGACCTTCCTGCGTATGACGCAGAAAAGTTATCTTATAGATCTGATGGAATACAAAAATGTCTACGTCGGTGCTTTTGCATCCAGCGAATACGTGTTTGAAGATTTCAGGGATCTGACTGCCAGCACGCATGGTGCCCTGATTCTCTCCAACCAGGATGCCGGGGAAGATTTCCTTTACGGTGCAAAGGAGCTGGACCGCAGTCGTTGCGTGAAGATCCCGGTTGATTCTGCCAGAAACCATTACCGGATCATCCTCTATATCCCGACTGCTTACGTACTGGGAGCTTTCTCCTGGTTCCAGTATGCGATCCTGATCATCGCACTTGTCAGTTTTTCGTTTGTTACGGCAATGCTGATCATCACCTGGCGACAGATGGTTTCTCCGGTGCTTCGAATCATCAAAGCAATGGAGGCTGTCGAACAGGGAGATTTCGACAGCCATCTGCCGATCCCGGATACTCATGATGAATTTGCAGAGCTGACGGAAACCTTTAACTATATGATCGGGCAGATCCATGACCTGAAGCTGCAGATCTATGAGGAGAAGCTGAACCAGGCTTACGCCGAACTTCAGTACCTGACCTTACAGATCAAGCCGCATTTCTTTTTGAACTGCCTGAACCTGATCTACAGTCTTGGGCTGAGTGGCCGCTCTGAGCTAGTCGTGGATTTTTCCTCTACTCTGATGAAGTATTTCCGCTACCTTTTCAAAAGTTCCGACAGCATGGTCGTCCTCTCTGAAGAGCTGAAACATGTGCAGAATTATCTGCACATCCAGCAGATCCGCTTCCAGAATGATCTTGATACTGATTTTAAGATCGATCCGCAGGCAGAAAAAATGCAGATTCCGGTGCTGACTTTGCATACTTTCGTAGAGAATATTTTCAAACATGGCTGTTCCGACTCTGCAAAGATGCAGATCATCATCCATGCCGCACCGGTCATAAAAGACGGGAAACTTTATCTTTCTCTTTGCATTGAAGACAATGGAATCGGATTTTCCAAAGAATCCCTGGAGAAGCTCTCCAAACCGGAAGTTCCTTCTCAAAAGACCGGTGAAAAGCACATCGGCATCCGCAATGTAAGACAGAGACTTTCTTATATATATGGAAGCAATTATGTTTTACGTTTTGAAAACCGCTCACAGGGCGGAGCAAAGATCAACCTGCTTCTGCCGCAGAATGGCAAATTTCATGTAAGTTCAGCCTGAAACCAAAAGGCAAACAGAAATATTTGTTACTCACCATTTATAAAAGCTGGAGTCTTCTCCAACTATGAGAAATCAGATTGGAGTGTAATCTTATGAATTTACTTCTTGTAGACGATGAAGCATTTGCCCTTGAGGCACTGGAACATGCAATCAACTGGAAATCTCTTGGAATTGATCAGGTCTTTACCTGTGGTAATATCAAAGCTGCCAAACAAATCTGTCAGGAATCGGATATCCAGATCATGATCTGTGATATTGAGATGCCAAACGGAACCGGGCTTGACCTCGCAAAATGGCTGTCGGAGAACTATCCTGACCTTCTGATCCTGTTCCTGACCTGTCATTCTGACTTTTCTTTTGCAAAAGAGGCCATCTCCTACCATGCATTTGCCTATCTCTTAAAACCGTTTGATATCGAAGAAATCAGCCAGGCAGTAAAAGAAGCCGTCCAGCAGTCCAGAAACCGTCAGAAACTGAACCGCTCGCTCTTTGCCTCCCAGCCGCCGGAACGTCTGCTCGCTTCGGAGCACTTCTGGCTGCAGCTGGTCAGCGGTTCCTATCAGAACAGCGATGCCGACTATATTCTCTGGGATGCCTCCAGAAACAGCGTCTTTTTTGATAAGGATGCTCACTATGTTCCCTGTCTGTTTTACATCAGCTCGCTTCCGTCTGAAAATACGGATCTTGGCGTACTCTCTTACTGTGTGAAAAATGCCCTGAACGAATTTTTTGTCGAAGATCCGGGCTGGCCTCCGGCAATCGAGCCAAAGCCTTGCTTTTTCCTGTCTTTTGTATCTCCGGATCTCTTTCTTGACCGGGAAGCCTTTGACAAACACTGCAGTGATCTGATCCAGTTTTTCCGTCAGAAATTCGGTGCATCCCTGCAGATCCTGACCGGTGAGGATGGCGATTACCTGACGCTGCAAAAGCAGGCGGATCTGCTTCTTGTGCAGGCCTCTTCTGCCACAGAAAGCCTTAGTGATGGAGATGATACGGAAAAATCTGCCATGATCGTCAAAAAGATCTTTGAACTGGTGAAAGAAAACAAGGCGATCACGCGTGAAGAGCTTGCCAGCCAAGTATTTTTAAGCCCGGATTACATGGCAAAAGTTTTCAAAAAAGAGACCGGTAAGCGGATCAGTGATTATTTATCGGAAGTGCGACTATAGGAGGCAAAATGTCTTCTGACCGACACTACAAGAAGCATCAGCGACATTGCCTCCTCGCTTTCGTACTCCAATTTTTCCGGATTTTCCCGGATGTTCAAAAGTGAAACCGGGCTTTCTCCGGCGGAGTACCGCAAAAAACACCGCAAAGCACTCTGATTTTTCTGTATATCATACCTTTTATAATCTTTTCAGGCAGGCTGCTTCCAGCCTGCCAAGCAGTGCATATAAAAGCATGGCGATCACGCAGAGGATCACGATCGACATCAGCACCCAGTCCAGTTTAAACACCTGGGAGCCGTAGATGATTAAATATCCAAGTCCTCTTCTCGCCCCGATAAATTCCCCGATCACGACACCGACCAGACACAGTCCGATGTTGACTTTCATAATGCTTAAGATGTTCGGCACCGTTCCAGGTAGCACGACTTTCAGAAGCGTATCTTTTTTTGTTCCTCCAAGCGTATAGATCAGTTTCTCTTTCTCCGGTGAACTCTGCGAAAAGCAGGTATAAAGATTTAAAATCGTCCCGAAAATGGCCACCGACATGCCCGCCAGAATGATCGTTTTGATGTTGGCACCGAGCCACACGATCAGAAGCGGAGCCAGTGCAGATTTCGGCAGGCTGTTCAGCACCACAAGTGCCGGCTCCAGGATCTCCGATACCATCGGCAGCATCCACAGCAGAATGGCAAGCAGGATTCCGCAGATAACCACCAGGGCAAAGCTGATCAATGTCTCAGAGAGCGTCACACCGATGTGCATGGTCAGGCTTCCATCCTGAAGCATCTGCCAGGCGGTTTTTGCGATCCGCAGCGGACTGCTGAAAATAAAGCTGTCGATCCACGAAAATTCTGCGGCCACTTCCCATAAAATCACAAAAAACAGGAAAAGAAAAAGACGCATGAACTGCACGGTGCGTCTCCTCCTTCTTACCGTCCGGATATAGTTTTTCTGCGATTCGGAAGGCTTAGTCATGTTCATTCAGCTCCTTCCAGATAAGATTGAAATAATCCCGAAACTGCGGTGCATTTCGAACCTGCATCGGCGTGCGTTCTTTCATATTAAAATCAAGTTTGATTTCTTTTTTGATCTCTGCCGGGCGTTTGCTCAGCACAAAAATCCGGTCTGCCATGCTGATCGCCTCAGACAGATCATGCGTCACCAGCACCGCCGTCTTCTGTTCTTTTTTGATGATCCGATAAATATCTTCACAGACCGAAAGTCTAGTCTGATAATCAAGTGCCGAAAATGGCTCATCTAGAAGCAACAATTCCGGCTGAAGTGCCAGTGTGCGGATCAGTGCCGCCCTCTGCCGCATCCCGCCGGAGAGCTGCGACGGCCTTACATCCCGGAAGTCCCACAATCCATAGTCTTTTAACATCTGATCCACGCGTTTCGTATATTTTTCACTCTTTTTCTTCTGGATCTCCAGCCCCAGCATCACATTGCTGTAAATGCTCCTCCACTCAAACAGATAATCTTTCTGCAGCATATAGCCGATCCGCTCTTTTTCGCCTGCGATGCTTTTGCCATCGAGCAGGATTTCGCCTTTTTCCGGCTTTAAAAGTCCGCAGATCAGTGAAAGCAGCGTGGATTTTCCACAGCCGCTCGGACCCACGATTGCTGCAAATTCCCCTTCTTTTATATGAAAAGAAATATCCGCCAATGTTTCCGTCTCGCCATCTATGCTGTGATAGGCATAGCTGACATGATTCACTTCCAAAAGCTCTGACATCACGGTCTCCTTCTCTTTTTTCTAATTTATTTTATGATGCATGGGGAAGTTTTGATTATGAATTGTCTGCTTTCCGGGATTGTGATAAACTAAGAATAGCAGGGACAAAAGTATTACAGAAAGGATGGCTTTTATGGCTAATAAGATAAATTTTCAAAAAGAACTGGATAAACTACTGGAGCAGAACCAGTGCGAAGGCAGAATCCCTTCTCTTTTTCTGCACAGCTGCTGTGCACCGTGCAGCAGTTACGTGATCGAATATTTATCGGATTATTTTCAGATCACGGTTTTTTATTACAATCCGAATATTTACCCGGACGAAGAGTATCTGCACCGTGTAAAAGAACAGCAGCATCTGATCTGCCAGATTCCGCAGAAGTATCCGGTCTCGTTTCTCGAGGGAGACTTTGACAAGGAACGATTCTATGATATGGCAAAGGGACTGGAAAAGATTCCGGAAGGCGGCGAACGTTGTTTTCAGTGCTATCGGCTCCGTCTGGAAAAAACGGCACAGCTTGCAAAGGAACATGGATTTGACTATTTCTGCACGACACTCTCGATCAGTCCTTTAAAAAACGCCCAGAAATTAAATGAAATCGGGGAGGAACTTGCAGATACTTACGGTATCCCATGGCTTCCTTCCGATTTCAAAAAGAAAAATGGTTATAAACGTTCCGTCGAGCTTTCAGCTCTTTATGGTCTGTACCGGCAGGATTACTGCGGCTGCGTGTTCTCAAAAAAAGAACGCGAACGCCAGATTGCATCTGAACTTATTTGATTTTGCCTTTCTTTAATCTTGACTTGCTTTTACTTCATACATATACAATTCATGCAGTGCCCTTGTCGCACAGATGTATCTGGCCTGCCGGTGCAGCGGCGTATCATCCTGCGTCGTATAAAGTGCAAATACCTGGTCAAATTCCAGACCTTTTGCAAGATAGAAGGTCGTAACGGTCAGTCCCTTTTTGAAGTGGGTACTGTCACGGTCTACCACGGAAAAACGATTCTCTGTATCCATGCCAAGCTCTTCCATCCGCTCTTTCAGATAAGCGGCACTTTTCTTTGCACGCTCCTGTGTCATCTCGATCACAGCGGCCGTCTCAAACTCTTCCAGACGCAGTTTCTCAAGAACGGCTTCCAGTGCCGCCTTTCTGTCTGAAAATGTCTGCTCTTCCACTGGTTTTCCATGACGCTCAAACAGCTCCATATCGGATACATCTGAAATGGAATTGGCATAAGATGCGATCTCCATGGTGTTGCGGTAACTCTTGTTCATGTTGATCTTTCGGATGCCGCGGCCAAAAACACGCGGCAGGAAACTTAAGACATCCCTCGTTTTCTCCTCCATGGTCTGGGCTTTATCTCCGAGGATCGTCATCTTGCAGGAGAACATCTTATCCAGGATCAGATACTGCATGTAGGAATAATCCTGCATCTCATCGATCACCAGATGACGGATGTTTCGGTCCATCCTGCGACTTTTCAGAAGATATTTCAGATACAACATCGGATAAACATCTTCATATTTTAGAAAGCGTTTCTCATAAGAAACCTGCGGCAGTGTCTCATAGCCGTATTCTTTCAGGAACCAGTTATACAACACGTACAGATCCGTACTGCGGTACATTTTCATGAATTTGCCGCGTACGATCTCGATCTCGTCATCGCAAAGATCTCTGCCGATCAGCGTTTCGTACTCATCAACCACGTAATCCATGACAGCCTGCATACGCTCCAGCAGCGGAATATCCGGGAAACGGTAATAAAACATCTCCGTCAGCTGACGTTCGCTCTTTGTCATGCCCTTGTATTTCAGGTCTGAAAAGCACATCAGGCGGTCTTCCAGTCCCAGCACAAACTCATTGAGCTGCAATACAAAATCGATCGACTGTTTTTTGCGGCAGCTTTCTGCATACTTTTCATAGAGAAGCTCTTTTTCGATCTGGTCACAGCGGTCTTCGCAGTCGCTGACCGTATCCCGGAGCTCCCTGTAGGCAAACATATCAAAACTCATCTCCCGGATATTCTCCTCGCCAAGTTCCGGCAGAATGTGGGAAATATAGTCTGAAAATACGCCGTTTGGCGAAAGTACCAGCACATTCGAGGACTTGAGATTTTCCCGGTCGTGATAGAGCAGATAAGCAATGCGGTGCAGTGCCACGGAAGTTTTGCCGCTTCCGGCCACGCCCTGAATCGCCAGAATCCGGTCCTGTGTGTTGCGGATGATCGCATTCTGCTCTTTCTGGATCGTCTTGATGATGTTTTTCAGTTTGACATCCCCGTGGCTGCCAAGCTCCTGCTTTAAAACCTCATCATCGATCTTGACATCACTCTCAAATGCATAAATCATCTTCCCGCCACGGATCTTGTACTGCCATTTGGAAAGTACTTCGCCCTCCATGCGTCCTGCCGGGGCATCATAGTAAGCTTCTCCTTTGTCGTAGTCATAAAACAGGCTGGAAACCGGGGCACGCCAGTCATAGACCAGCGGGAGTCTTCCGGATTCTTTTGAAAAATTGCCGATGCCGATATAAAACGTTTCTGCCTCTTCTTCGCCGTCGTAGATGAAATCCACCCGCCCGAAAAACGGGGAATCCAGCATCTTTTTGAATCTCCGGCGAAGATCCAGCTTCTCCTTGTTGGCATTGACCTGACCAAGCAGTGCCTGCTGATTATCAAAATCTTCGTAGCCATACTGGTCCATCTCCGTGTAGTTTTCCCAGTAGTACTCATGCATATTTTCGATTTCTTTCTGTCCGTGCAGGATCGCATCATCCAGTTTGCGGATACGCTCCTGCAATTTATCTAAAACATAGTTCAGATACTCTCTGCTGTCCATGTTATCATCCTTTTTATCCTTTTAGTCGGAGAGACATCCAGTTGTAGAAACGGTGCGTCATTCTTCCGCATTTAAGCATTATACTTTATTTTTTCCTGCGATACAAGGCTTGTTGCATATTTCTCAAAATCGGCAGCAGAGTGCCTGTGCTCTCTTTACATTCTTCTGTTTCCATGCTATCATTTATAATTATTTCCGTAGGAAAGATGCGGATTTTGAATGTTTACAAAATCGAATGCATCCGTCTGCAATTTTTTTGTGGATTTTTTATACTTTGGAGGTTTTTTATGGTACGAAAAGCTGTTATGGATGACTTTCCTGTCATCCTGAATATTTATGCAACTGCCCGGGCTTTTATGGCAAAAACCGGGAACCCGACCCAGTGGGCAGACGGACATCCTTCCGCCGATCTGCTCCGGGAATGTATCCTCGCACAGAAGCTGTTTGTCTTCACGGATCCCGATGATTTTTCGCAGATCCGCGGCTGTTTTTATTTTGCCATCGAAAACGATCCGACTTATGCACAGATTTCAGAGGGCAGCTGGTTATCCGATGCCCCTTACGGCGTGATCCACATGGTCGCAAGTGACGGGCAGGTGCACGGATTTCTGCGAAAAGTGCTGGATTTCTGCGAGCCGCAGACTTCCCATCTTCGCATCGACACACACCACGACAACAAGATCATGCAGCATGTGCTTGAAAAAAACGGATTCCGCAAATGCGGCATCATCCATCTTGCAAACGGTGATCCGCGTCTTGCCTACGAAAAATGCCGATCCGGCTCATGTTCTGATCTCTTTGCCGCCTGCACACACGCAAAAAGCTCCCCGGCTTTGTCCCTGTGACATTGCCTGAGAGCTTTTTCTGTTTTTCTTTTTATATTTCTCTTTGTTGTCTTTTATTTTGCACGAAATCTTGCCAGGAAGTCTTTTGTCCTTGCATTCTGCGGATTTTCAAAAATATCCGAAGGACTGCCTTCTTCGCAGATGACACCGTCCGCCATGTAAACGACATGGTTGGAAACATCCCTTGCGAATGCCATCTCGTGTGTAACAACCAGCATGGTCATGCCTTCGTTTGCCAGTCCACGCATAACTTCCAGTACTTCACCTACCATTTCCGGGTCCAGTGCGGATGTCGGCTCGTCAAAGAGCAGGATCTCCGGCTCCATCGCCAGAGCACGGGCGATCGCCACACGCTGTTTCTGTCCGCCGGAAAGCTGACGCGGCTTCGCATTGATGTACGGGTTCATGCCGACTTTTGTCAGATACTGCATGGCCTTTTCTTTTGCTTCTTCTTTGTTTCTTTTCAGAACTTTTGTCTGTCCGATGATGCAGTTCTCAAGAACCGACATATTGTTGAACAGATTAAAAGACTGAAATACCATGCCTACTTTTGCACGGTATGCTGCCGCATTGACCTTTTTATCCACCACGCTGTCTCCATGAAATACCACATCCCCGGAGGTCGGTGTCTCCAGAAGGTTGATGCAGCGAAGCAGTGTGGATTTGCCGGAACCGGAAGAACCGATGATCGATGTCACATCGCCCGGATGTACAACAAAATCAATGTCTTTGAGAACGGCGTTGGCACCAAAAGATTTGGACAGGTGTTTTACTTCCAGAATCGCATCTCTATTCATTTGTCTCTTCCTCCGTTCACATCAGTTTCGATATTTCTCTCTTTGTCAAAGCTTCCTTCTCCCGGATAACTGTAATTTCCGCTCGTATGTGCCAGCTGATCGGTCGTTGCCAGATCAAAACTTGCCGGTCCGTCCAGTTTGGACTCCCAGAAGCGCAGAAGTCTTGAAAAGACAAAGGTCATGATCAGATAGAGGGCCATCGCTACAGTCATTGCCTCAAACCACCAGTAATAAGCTCCGGCTGTCTGTTTTGCCGCATAATACAGCTCGATAACACCGATTACGGACAGTACCGAGGAGTCTTTGATGTTGATGATCAGGTTGTTGCCGATCTGCGGCATGATGTTACGCAGTGCCTGTGGCAAAATAACATTGATCATGGTCTGTACATGTGTCATGCCGATCGCCTTGGCTCCTTCTGTCTGACCCGGGTCAATGGAAAGGATACCGCCGCGGACAGTCTCTGCCATGTATGCACCTGTGTTGATGGATACGATGAAGATCGCGGCAAACCACATGGACATATTGATATTGAACAGGTATGCACTACCGAAGTAGATAAACATTGCCTGTGCCATCATAGGAGTTCCACGGAAGAACTCCACATAGCAGGCAAGGATAAATTTCACGATTTTGATCAGTACCTTCTTGGCTGTGGAATCGTTTTTGTCTACCGGGATCGTCTGCACGATACCTACGAGAAAACCGATGATGCATCCAAAAAGTGTTCCGACCAGTGCCAGCCACATGCTGACTCCGGCTCCCTTCGCGAAAGAGGGACCATATTGCTGAAGAAGATATATGATTCTTCCTCCAAAACTTTCAGGCAGCATTTTACTCCTCCTTTATGACTCGCTGGACAGTGGCTGAACTGAGATTGCTTCGTCCATCATATCGTTGAAGTCGTCTTCTGTCATCTCGCTTAAAACTCCGTTGATCGCATCTTTGAGTTCATCGTTTCCTTTCTTGAGGGAGATACCGATGTTGATGTCCTCGTCAGATACTTCGAATTCTCCGTCTGTTCCTGTGAAGTCAAGGAGTTTGAAATCCGGGTAAGCTACGCAGGCAGCTTTTCCTGTAGGCATATCTGTTACGACTGCATCACATTTACCGGATTCCAGAGCTACCAGCATTGCCGGTGCACTTTCCTGTGCTGGAAGGATGTTTCCGTCCGGGATCTGCGGCAGGCAGGAATCATACCAGATGGTATTCTGCTGGGAAGTAACTGTTGCTCCTTTGAGGTCTTCTACACTTGCTGCGTCTTTATAGTCTCCATCCCCTTTTACCAGAGTGATGATCGATGCATAATAATATGGATCTGTGAAATCAACCATCTGCTGACGTTCTTTGGTGATGGACTGTCCTGCGATAACACAGTCAACCTGTCCGGACTGAACTGCCGGTACGAGGGAATCCCAGTCAAGTTTGACGATCTCAAGGTCGTAACCAAGTTCGTCTGCGATCTTCTTCGCCATCATAACGTCATAACCATATGCATAGTCGGAACTTCCGGAGATCTGCACTGCTCCGTTGGAATCATCCGGCTGTGTCCAGTTGTATGGAGCGTATCCGCATTCCATTGCAACTTTGAGGGTCTTTTTGTCAGCCGCGCTTACACTCTGTACGCCAAATACTCCGCATGTCATAGATGCTGCTACGGCTGCTACTGTCAACATTCTCCACATTTTGCTCTTTCTCATTTTCGTTTCCTCCTGAAATATATATTTTTCATCCATATGTCCTTGCGGAACATATCACCGTGTTGAATAAAGCAGATGGGACTGCTTTAAAGTAAAAAAAAGCGCACGGAACTATGAAGTGCCCCGTTGCGCTTTATGCCATTTTAATACTTTATCTTTGGAAAGTCAACATTTTTGTTTGCCGGGGGCACCCGGCAGTGGCGCATTTGTAATGCAAGACCACCCCACAAAACAAAAAAAACGGCAGTTTTTACACCACCGTTTTTATGCATACATTTTATGAAAAATTATGACGGTCTTCTTACAGAAAGAATAGTCCTATAAGTAGCATCATTACTAATCTTAATACCATCCTGGGAGTTAGACGCATGTACAATCTGTCCATTGCCCATATAGATTGCAACATGTCCACCGTAGCAGATCAGGTCGCCTGGCTGGGCGTCTGCGTAGGAAACTTCGGTTCCCCAGTTCTGCTGCTCGTAGGATGTTCTCGGAAGGCTGTAGCCGAACTGTGCATAGACACTCTGCGTGAAACCAGAACAGTCAGCACCGTTTGTAAGGCTTGTGCCGCCCCATACATACGGGTTTCCGACAAACTGCAGTGCATAGTCTACGATAGAAGAGCCAGAACCACTGGATGAGCTGGAAGAACTGGATGAAGTATCTACATCCTCCGGATTTACGGTGTTGTCACTGTCGATCACATTGCCATATTCATCATGTTTTACACCGTCGCTGCTGTCAGATGTGCTCTCGTCATCACTGCTGTCGGTGTTTTCGTCATCAGAAGAGTCTTCACTGTCAGAATCCTCATCCTCTGTGCATCCATCATCTTCTGTATGCTCACCATCCTCAGAAATCTCTTCCTGATCTTCTTCATCAGTATTCTCATCATACTGATTTTCCTGATTTTCCTGCTCCTGTGCTGCCTCTTCCTCAGCGGCCTGTCTTGCAGCTTCCTCTGCTGCTGCAGCGGCTTCTGCCTCTGCCTGACGTCTTGCTTCTTCCTCAGCGGCGATACGCTCTGCCTCAAGCTGTTCGATCTCTGCCTGCTGCTGAACGATCAGGTTGGAATACTCTGTTGCCATCTGCTGTGCGTATGCGATCTCATTGTCGCAGTCTGCGGAGTTGGCTTTCTTGGTATCGATCTGTGTCTGAAGGTTTACTGACTCAGATTCGTATTCCTGTTTCATTCCCTCGAGTTCTGCCTTCTCCTGTTTGTACTGGTCACCGAGCTGTGTTACCTGGTCAATGGTGTTGGCATATTTCTCAAGGCTCTGTCTGTCGTATTCATACATCTTCTGTGTGTATTCTGCTTTAGTAAGAAGATCAGAAAGGTTATCAGCATCCATCATCATCTGGAACCATGCAGCATTGCCGCCCTTCTCATAGATGTACTGAATACGTTCTTTCATTGCTTCGTACTGTTTAGCCTTGGCATTCTGTGCTTTCTCAAGTGCTGTCTGGGTATTCTGAATGTCAGTTTCTTTATTGCTGATATCTCCCTCAAGGGTCTGAATGGAAACCATGACATTCACAAGATTTGCATCCAAAGCATCAATTTCGCTCTGTAACTGCTGCTTTGCTGAATAAAGCTGGTCGATCTGTGCGTATGTAGCATCCAATTGTGCGCTGGTAGCTGCCTGTTCCTCTCTCAGTTCATCTTCTCTTGACGCGCTTACACTGACAACCTGTGTTGCAGTCATCATTAATGCCAACGTCAGGCAAACAATTCTTTTTTTCATGTTTCTCACCTCATAATCATTTTAACTCTATTTTGTAACATTTGTGAAATATCTTTCTTAAGTTCTTATACATATTAACACAAGGTTCTTTCGAATGCAAGAGTAAATCGATAAAAAGTTTAATATTTTGTAACATTTATTAAAAGTTCTGCAAAACAAAGGAGAAGTTCCCGTGTCTGGAAACTTCTCCGTAACATTTCATTCTTATTTAAAATCCAAATAATTCCTGCAAAATGACATCTGCCGTTTTGTTCTTGAAGTTATCCGGATCAGAAAGATTGGAGCCGTACCATCTCATATAATTTCCTCTTCGGATATAGTTACCGCAGGATGGAC